>PVMS01046371.1_pt1 | contig 10884 bp, 9 predicted proteins | sample 1853461 | NCBI WGS metagenome assembly PVMS01 (sample SAMN08582032, study PRJNA380276) | Marine sediment metagenome, whole genome shotgun sequencing project. | isolation source: ocean sediment barecode stripped | collected 2017
AGAATATAAATCGACCAATTGTGCATTGTCATATAGCATTTTCTCAAAATGTGGTATATGCCAATGGTCATCTACCGAATATCTTGCAAAACCACCTCCAATCTGGTCGAAAATTCCACCGTATGCCATTTGAGTTAACGAGGTATTTACATAGTCGATAAGATCGGTATTACTGGTTTGTACCCCATAACGTAATAAGAATTGTAAATTATTCGGCATGGGAAATTTCGGGGCACCATTTCTACCTCCATTTTTAGTATCTATTAAAGGCAGCCAATTTATAATTGCACTATCCAGTTCAATTTTAGTGAATTTTGCATCTTCCTCATTGAGTGGAATAATATCCGATTGTTTTATTCCTTCAGTTAATTTTGCTGCGTAATCTTCTATTTTATTTGGTTCGTTTTTATACAATTCGGAAATCTGAATAAGTGCCTTCATCCAATTTTCTTTTGGAAAGTAGGTGCCTCCCCATATTGGTCTTCCGTCTGGTAGAGCGATACAGTTTAGCGGCCACCCACCTCTGCCGGTCATCAATTGTACGGCATTCATATAAATTTGATCTACGTCGGGTCGTTCTTCACGGTCTACTTTAATATTGATAAAGTTTTTATTCATGATGGCCGCAACGGTAGAATCCTCAAAACTTTCGTGCTCCATTACATGGCACCAGTGACATGCAGCATATCCAATGGAAATTAATAACAGTTTATTCTCTTTTTTCGCAAGTTCTAAGGTCTCTTTATTCCAGGCATGCCAATCAACAGGATTATGAGCATGCTGTAAAAGATAGGGGCTCGTTTCCTTAATTAGGTCGTTTGTGTATTTATGTTCTTGTGACATGGTTTTTTTTGATTGACTGTGACAACTAAAAATTATTGGAACTAGAATTAATAAAATAAATGATCGATACATAGATTTTTTTGTCAAATATAATACAAAAAAGACCCGGATAAATCCAGGCCAGTATTATTTTAGACAATTGGTAATGGTGATACTAACGCAAATTAAAAATCTATCTGGAATCTGACTTCAAAAATATTCAGATTTCCCTGGTCCTTGAAATGCGTCCAAACTTGATTCAGCATTATTCTGGTTGCGGAGTTAAGATACCAGTTTAATCCTAATGTAATATCTGATTGTTCTCCTCCCATAATATTTTGAGAGTTCAAGTTCGTATCGGTATATCGCAAGGCAACTTCCCAGGCGCCTATTCCCTTATTACCGTTCATGAAGTAATGTTTAGGCTTTAATCTTCCCCATGTACTGTACGAATTTTTATACGGCCGATGTTCTTTAGTGATGAAGTAACTGGCCTGCACATAATAATTTATAAAATTGTATGTTTGAGCTGTACTGGAGGCCTTTTGTTCAACCGAGGATGTTAAATATTCTGCCTGTACTGTAAAAGGGCCATTCGAATAAGCAGCTTCTACATTGATGATTTGTGTTGTTTCAACATCCGGGATATCCCCTGTAGAAATATATTTTCTACTCAAATGTGATTTTGGTCTTACAGATATGTCGTAAAACTCTTTATCCGGCTTTCTGTAACTATAAGTAGCTCCGAAATGAAGCAATCGCTCTTTCTCTACATTATTAATGACCAGAGTTGTAATTCTTGATGTCCATGCGATGTCATGATCTGCCTTTTTATCGTTGCCAAAAGCATCCGCATTTCTGAAGACTCCGGTTTGAAAAGATAATTTTTGATTGAGAAAATCGTTCATCAATAAAATACCATTATTTCTCTCATTCGCAAAATCAGCCGGTATGGCCCGTTCCATAAAGGTAATGTATTTGCTACTGGTTAGAGCGTCAAAACGCAATGGTTCTTTCATATGGCCTACTCTAATTCTTCCTACTCCCGGAATATTTTTAACCCCTATATAAGCATCTTTTAATCGGGATTCTCCACCGGCAAAATCCACATTTAGTTTAAACTCAACACTTTGATAAATAGTTCCTGAGATAAAAAACCGCAACCTTCTAAACTCTGTTCCGGTTGTGCTTTCCAAAGGCCCATAGAATACATCTAATTCCTCGTTTTGATGAAAATAAGCGTGATCTATCTGTACCCGGCCACCAAATTTCAATTTAAATTTTTTATCTGCACTCTCTACTTTAAACCCGTTATCCCATTTAAATGTAAATGGGTTTGGCTGGCCTTCTTGTGAAAAGATGTTCGTTGCAAAAAAATTTAATAAGATAACGAACAAAAGTAATCTTAACATCATGATTTTATTATTTTTTGGTTAAGAAATAATTGCAAAATTACCCTTTCACTTTAATTTAATGTTAACAGAGTATTATTTATTTTCTTAAAAAGGTAACATTAAGGTAACATGAAAACCTTCATCGTGTTATAGTTTTGCTGCAAAACAGAAAGTTATAAATTGCTTATAATATGGATAATATTTACATACTTATGTTAATTGCTCTTGTAGCACTAGCTGTAATCGATTTGGTTGTGGGCGTTAGTAATGACGCCGTTAATTTTTTAAATTCCGCGATTGGCTCAAAAGTAGTTTCAATGAAAACCATTATGATTGTTGCCAGTTTAGGTATTGCACTCGGAGCGATTTTTTCGAGCGGTATGATGGAGGTTGCAAGAAAGGGGATCTTTAATCCTGGAGAGTTTTATTTTAATGAGATCATGATAATATTCATGGCGGTAATGGTAACCGATATACTCCTTCTCGATTTTTTTAATACTTTGGGAATGCCAACTTCTACAACGGTTTCTATAGTTTTTGAATTGTTGGGAGCAGCTGTTGCCATGGCATTGATAAAAATAGCATCGTCTGACACGGAAACGATATCTAATTTATCGCAATATATTAATTCAGAAAAAGCCATGACAATAATTCTTGGTATTCTGTTATCGGTTGTTTTTGCATTTTCCATTGGAGCTCTGGTGCAATATATTTCACGATTATTTATGAGCTTTAATTTTGAACAAAAGCCTAAGATTTATGGAGCAATTTTTGGAGGAATTGCACTAACCGCAATTACTTATTTTATTTTTATGAAAGGATTAAAAGGAACTGATTATTATAATGATTTAAAAGGGTTTCTTGAAGGTAATGAGTTAAAAATAATCTTATTGGCTTTTATAGTGTTGACTGGTTTGGCTTATACGCTAACACAAGTGTTTAAATTTAATTTATTCAAAATAATTATATCAGTTGGTACCTTTGCTTTAGCACTTGCTTTTGCAGGAAATGATCTTGTTAATTTTATAGGTGTACCGATGGCGGCGTGGAATTCGTATGAAGCATGGAACGCTTCGGGTGTACCCGCTAATGAATTTAGTATGGAAGTTCTGGCCGGTAAAGTTCCCACACCAATGTCATTCTTATTTATTGCAGGCTTGATCATGGTACTCACACTTTGGTTTTCAACTAAGGCGCGTAAAGTTGCAGCGACTGAAGTAAATTTGGCACGTCAGGGTGAAGGTCACGAACGTTTTCAACCAAACACGTTGTCAAGATTAATCGTAAGGTCATCTTTGGGAATTTCCAATATTGTGAATTATGTATTACCCAAATCAGCTAATGAATGGGTAGATAAAAAGTTCGAAAAACCAACAATTGCATTACCACAAAAGAAAACCTTTGAAGTACCGGCTTTTGATGCAATTAGAGCTACAACTAATTTAATGGTGGCAGGGATATTAATTTCTATAGCAACATCCTATAAATTACCATTATCAACGACCTATGTAACTTTTATGGTTGCGATGGGAACTTCACTAGCAGATAGAGCTTGGGACAGAGAAAGTGCAGTGTACAGAGTGGCCGGAGTGTTGAACGTAGTGGGTGGCTGGTTTTTTACAGCATTAATTGCATTTATTACTGCCGGAGTGTTTGCTTACCTAATTCATCTTGGTGGCATTACTGCTATAGGATTAATTTTGACCTTGGTATTTTTCTTAATTATTCGAAATTTTATTAAACATAGAACTGAAGAAAAGGAAAAATCGGCAAAACGGATTTTTAAAAGAGCTGAATTAATTACAATTAATGGGGTGATAGAAGAAACATCAGATCATATTTCTGAAGTGATTCGTCGTGTAAATAAATTATATTCCAGTGTAGTAAAAGATTTGTCATCGCACGATTTAAATAAACTAAAAAAAACAGATAAACATGTAGGTAAGTTAAATAGTGAAGTAGATAATTTAAAAGACGAAGCATTTTATTTTATCAAATCATTAGATGACACTTCTGTTGAAGCCAGTAGGTTTTATATTTTGGTACTAGGATATTTACAAGATATATCTCAATCGATCAGTTATATTTCGAAGTCCAGTTTTAAACATGTTCACAATAATCACAAGAATTTGAAGGATGGTCAAATCAACGACTTGAAATCTATTGATGATAATTTAGGTAAAATGCTTTCCGATATTGAAACGACTTTTGATACTAGAAACTTTGATAATTTAATTCAAATTCTGGCTAACAAGCAACAACTGTTTAATCATGTTTCAGAGTCCATTGAAAAACAAATAAATCGTATTCGTACAGAAGAATCCAGTGCTAAAAACACTACTTTGTATTTTGGAATCTTATTAGAATCTAAAGATCTTATATCTGCAATTATGAATCTTCTGGAATTGTATCAGGACTTTCATTTGAATATGAAGAAAGCAAAAATTAATTTGTAAAAACAAAAATCCTGTAAATTAATTTTACAGGATTTTTTCAATGTACTTTTTAGTCAAAAAGAGGTTTGTATTTATCCCAATAGGCATAAATAAGTACCACATTTAGAATGGCTAATAACGCACCCGGGCCGATTGCTGCCGGAGCTAACATTAAATGAAAGAAAATGATGTTAACTGAAACAGGGGCTAATAGTAATAAAGCAAAAGGCACCCATTTTTTAAAAACAAGCAAGAGACCAACAAGAACCTCAACAGCTCCAATTAATTGGATCATGTACCCAGCTACAAACAAAGCGCTCATAAAATTTCCTGCTGCTTCAGGAAGTTCTGGAGCAGGCATAAATCCTGCAAATTTATTCGCACCGAAAATAATTAAAATAAGTCCTAATATTATCCGAAGGACCATAGTTACTTTTGAATTCATAATAAATATTTAAGTTAATATGCAATGTTTGACGTACAATTTAGTAAAATTATACGTAACGTAACCTTAGTTACCGACTAATAGACAAAATATATGTCACTTTGTCCTAAATATTAGCTGGCATATTAATTGCCGATTAATTGTAAAATCACACTGAATCCTAATAGTTTAGGGAACAGTATCAATTAGAGCTAAGTGATTTTTTAAATATTTGAATCAAAAATTGTAAAAATCACAGCTTCATTAATAATAAAAAATTTAAATATATAAAGATGACAGAACTATTAACAAAAGAGACGTTTTTAAAAAAGGTATTTAATTACGAAGAAAATAAAGAGTGGAAGTTTGAAGGGGATAAGCCATGTATTATTGACTTTTATGCAGATTGGTGTGGACCATGTAAAATGGTAGCTCCAATTTTAGAGGAACTTTCAAATGAATATGAAGGGAAAGTCGATATTTATAAGGTTGATACAGAAGCAGAGCAAGAACTTGCTGCTGCCTTTGGAATTAGAAGTATTCCTTCGATGCTTTTTGTGCCAAGTGATAGTCAACCTCAAATGTCGCAAGGTGCTTTGCCAAAACATCAGCTGGAAGAGGTAATGAAGGATGTTCTAAAGGTTGAAAAATAATTTTAGATATTATATTGGAATTAGATGTAAAAGAAACCATTTTATTTGAAATGGTTTCTTTTTTTGATCAACAACTTATATGAGATTATTTTTTACTAAATATTCTGCAATTTGAATTGTATTGGTAGCTGCACCTTTACGTAAATTATCCGATACCACCCACATATTTAAAGTTTTAGGCTGAGATTCATCTCTTCTTATTCTACCTACGAAAACCTCGTCTTTTCCTTGTGCGTAAATAGGCATGGGGTAGGTGTTTGTATCCAAATTATCCTGTACGGTAACACCGTCGGTATCATGCAATGTTTTTCTTATTTCAGAAACGTCAAACTCCTTTTCAAATTCGACATTGACACTTTCAGAATGCCCACCAGAAACTGGAATTCGTACAGCAGTAGCAGTTATATTTATAGTGTTATCGTTCAATATTTTCCTTGTCTCATTTACCAATTTCATTTCTTCCTTTGTATAACCATTTTCTTCAAAAACATCACAGTGAGGCAAGGCATTTCTATGAATTGGATATGGATAAGCCATCTCTCCCTTTATACCTTGGTATTCATTTTCTAGCTGTTGAACTGCCTTCACGCCGGTACCCGAAATAGATTGATAGGTTGAAATTACTAATCTTTTGATTTTGTATTTTTCATGCAAAGGAGCCAATGCCATAACCAGTTGTATGGTAGAGCAATTTGGATTCGCAATAATTTTGTCTTCCTTATTCAGTTCCCCGGCATTTATTTCCGGGACAATTAGTTTTTTGGTAACATCCATTCTCCATGCGGAGGAATTATCAATAACCGTAGTGCCAACTTCAGCAAATTTTGGTGCCCATTCTATAGAAGTTTCACCTCCCGCAGAAAATAAAGCTATGTTCGGTTTTTGATCTACGGCATCTTGCAATCCAATAACCGTATGATCCTTGCCTTTATACGATATGGTCTTGCCAACTGATCTTTCCGAAGCTACTACCAATAACTCAGTTATTGGAAAATCTCTTTCTGCTAATATCTCTAACATAACGCTTCCAACCATGCCTGTGGCACCTACTACAGCTAATTTCATTTTTAATTTTTTTATAATATTATTTGAATGGACAAATATCCTAAAATATTTTTAAGCTACATGCTGTGGGGTTGAATATTGTCCTGATTTGTTTAAATATTTTCGAATTGTTATAAAAATTAAAAAAATATAACTAGTGTTTGTCCATAATGTCCGATTTCTTCGCCTGCCTGCCGGTTGAAAGGTTATACTCGCATTTAAGATTAGGAGTACGCCTGAGGCGTATGACTAATCTTAAATGACTTCGCAAGCCTCGAACTCGAACATTCTGAACTAAACACTTACTTTATGGACAGACTCTAACTAGTTGTGAACATCCCTCATCAATATTCACCATTTTCAAATAATTCATCCTGTTTTATCCCTCTGATTTATCTTTCTTCTTTACTCTTCTGGAATAGTTCTGTACTGTTAATGCTAATACATCTAACAGAACAAGCAATAATGGAATCCATTTTTTAATTGTATTTTTGCAGCTCCTTAAAAATGATGACATTAAATAAATACTTACTATTTTGAATAAGAGAGGAAATACGATTGAATTAATGGCCCCGGCGGGTAATTATGAATCCTTGCAGGCAGCATTGGATAATGGAGCAGATTCGGTTTATTTTGGTGTTGAACAATTAAATATGCGTGCGAGGGCTTCTATTAATTTCACACTCGATGACTTGCAAGAAATTTCGAAGAGATGTAAGGAAAAGAAGGTTAGAACTTATCTTACTTTAAATACAATTATATACGATCATGATCTGACCATTGTCAAGACATTGATCAAAAAAGCTAAAGAAGCAGATATCACAGCAGTAATTGCAATGGACCAAGCAGTTATAGCTTCCGCAAGAGAAGTTGGTATGGAAGTGCATATCTCTACACAGATCAACGTGACCAACATAGAGACCTTGAAATTTTATGCCATGTTTGCGGATACGGTTGTATTGAGTAGAGAATTGAGTTTACGTCAGGTTAAAAAGATCACGGAACAAATTGAAAAGCAACAAATAAAAGGCCCGGCCGGGAGACGGGTAGAAATTGAGATATTTGGGCAGGGCGCGCTTTGTATGGCGGTATCAGGGAAATGTTATATGAGTTTACACTCCTATAACTCTTCTGCAAACAGAGGAGCTTGCAAACAAAATTGCAGAAAAAAATATACGGTTATCGATCAGGAAACAGGCTTTGAAATGGAGCTTGATAATGAGTCTATCATGTCGCCCAAAGATCTGTGTACTATCGATTTTTTAGATCAGGTGGCTGATGCAGGTATTAAGGTATTAAAGATCGAAGGAAGAGGCAGGGCTCCCGAATATGTGGCTAAAGTAATAAAATCATATCGTGATGCGATCGATAGTCTTCACGATGGGACCTATGATAAAGAAAAAGTAATAGGGTGGATGCTCGAATTGGAGAAAGTTTATAATCGCGGTTTCTGGAATGGCTATTATTTAGGACAAAAATTAGGAGAATGGAGCAAAGGATCCGGCTCACATGCCACGCAAAAAAAGGTTTATATTGGTAAAGGAATGCACTTTTTCCCAAAAGCAAATATTGGAGAGTTCAAAATGGAGGCTTTTGATATTAAAATAGGGGATACAATATTAATAACCGGTCCAACTACCGGGGCCAAAGAGTTGGAAATTAAAGAGATGTTTGTAAATGATATTGCCGGAGAAAAAGCCGAAAAAGGAGATTCTATAACTATTCCTCTCGATTTTAGAATCAGACCAAGCGATAAGCTATATAAAATTGTAAGGGTTGAGAAGGAAGTGGAAAGCATTTGAATTAATAGAGGTTGCCTTGAACGAATGAATATTTATTCTCTCTTAAAGTTAAACAGATTATTAAAGAATCATCGCATAAAATTTTTAGGTTTATATTTATTGCACAAACTCAATAAGCGTTATTTAGCAGTTCATTTTGATCCTGTTAATGCCTGTAATTTAAGATGTAAGATGTGCTATTTTACAGACGAGGATTATATAAAAAAATTAAAAGGCACGTTTGACGCTGATGATCTTCCTTTATTGGCTAAAGCAGTTTTAAAAAGAGCCCTGAAATTTCAAATAGGCTGTGGCACAGAACCAACTTTATATAAAAATTTAGTAGATGTAATTAAAATTGCAAAAGATTTCGGGGTGCCACATATTTCCCTGACCACTAATGGGAATTTATTAACGAAAGAGAAAATAAAACTTTATGTGGAGCATGGATTAGATGAGATAATTCTATCTCTTCATGGTGTGTATCAAGAGTCGTATGAAGACTTTATGCAGAAAGGAGATTACAGCAAATTTCTTGAGGTATTAAAATGGATCACAGTGCTCAAGGGTACCCATAAAAATTTATCACTGAGAATCAACTATACTTTTAATGAAGATAATTTTAATGAACTGTCTGATTTTTTTACAATTTTTAATGAATATCGTATCGATACCTTGCAATTAAGACCAATTAGCAGATTAGGAAATACCACCTATCAAAATTTCAAGCTGAATACCATCGTCCCTGTTTATGACAGGGTTCTTCACCGAATAAAAGTGGAATGTAAATCTAGGGGTATCACTTTGCTCGCTGCTGAAACTTCAAAGGATCTTGTCAATAGAAAAAACGTGAATAGTTTACCTTTTGCCTATTCTTATTGCTATATCTCCCCAAAGGAATTTTGGTACAAGGATTTTGATTGGAAAAATGAAACCTATGATTCCTATGCAAAAAGAAATAAATTAAGCAGAGAATTAATTGGAAATGTTTTTACTTCAGTGGGAAAAATTAAAAAAGCACAAACAGAAAACCTGAATTATAAAATCGGCTAGTCGGAACTATTTATGCAATGAAAATGTCAGCGTAGCAAAAATGGCTATCGCTATGACAATTCCTACAGCAACGATCCAAACATTCTTGTAATAATACTTGTGTAGTTTGGTATCCTTTATATAACTCCATACCATAAATCCAATAAAAACAATTGCAAAAATTGCCCCAAAAATAAGTTGTCCCTTACTAAACATTTTAAGTATATTTATAGCCTGCAAATGTAAATTAAAATGGGTAAAAAAGCTATTATTTTTGGTGCAACATCCGGTATTGGTAAAGCATTGGCTAAAGTATTGGTCAATGATGGATATCAGGTAATGATCACTGGAAGAAGGATAGAGCGATTACAAAGCATTAAAGAGGAGAGTCCGGATAATTATGTTATTAAACAGCACGATATTACCGATACGGATGCTACCAAAAAATTATTTGAAGAGTTGCCGGGTATTTTTGATTCGGTTGATCTGATAATACATAATTCAGGAATTGCCCAGGAGAACTATGATTTAGAATGGGAAAAGGATATTCCAACCTTACAGACAAATGTTTTAGGTGCAACAAAGGTTTACCAACTGTCGTATAATTATTTTAAAGCTCAAGGTTTTGGACATCTGGTAGGTATAACCTCTATTGCTTCCCTAAGAGGAAATCGTCACGTTCCGGCATATCATGCTTCTAAGGCTTTTCAAGCCAGTTATTTGGAGTCACTATGGATGAAATCAAAGCGCACAAAAAAAGCAAAAATTGATATTACCAATATTTTACCTGGTTATGTGGATACGGATATTATTATGGCAGACACCTTTTGGATGTCTTCATTAGATAAGGCTGTTGATCAGATTTATACTGCTATAAAAAAAAAGAAAAGAAAGGCATATATTACAAAACGGTGGTGGTTTGTAGCGATGTGGTTAAGAGTTGTTCCACCGAAAATATTAATGAAATTTATGTAAATTAGAAAAATGAAGAACAAACTTAAAGCCGTAAAGGATTTTCATAATGCATTTGGTTTAGGAGTGAACGAGTCTCCAATAGCTAATTTATCTCCTCAGAAATTAAAATTGAGATACAACCTTATGGCAGAAGAGAATGAGGAATATTTAGAAGCGGCTCAAAATAATGACTTGGTAGAAGTGGCCGATGCCTTGGGAGATATGCTTTATATTTTATGCGGAACTATTTTAGAACATGGTATGCAATATAAAATTGAAGAGGTTTTTAATGAAATTCAACAGAGTAATATGAGTAAACTGGGTGCTAATGGAAAACCCATTTAT
>PVMS01133124.1_pt1 | contig 10884 bp, 8 predicted proteins | sample 1853461 | NCBI WGS metagenome assembly PVMS01 (sample SAMN08582032, study PRJNA380276) | Marine sediment metagenome, whole genome shotgun sequencing project. | isolation source: ocean sediment barecode stripped | collected 2017
CTCAGACAAATTCAATTAAAACTTCTCCTGTGCTCGCGGAAGGTACTCCCGGTAGTGTAGGAATGTCCGAAGAACGACTGGCACGAATAGATGCAATGTGCCTGGAAGCTTTGGATGAATCTCAAATTCCTGGTGTTGTAGCCTTGGTAGCAAGAAATGGAAAAATTGTATACTACAAAGCCTTTGGTATGGCAGATAATGAATCAGGCAGAGTCTTAAAACGAGATGATATTTTCAGAATTGCTTCTCAAACAAAAGCCATTACGTCAACTGCTGTAATGATGCTTTGGGAAGAAGGAAATTTCAGATTGGATGATCCTATTTCAAAATACATTCCGGAGTTTAAGGATGCCCAGGTACTGGATACCTTATATGATAACGGAACTTATGGCACTACACCTGCAAAAACCCCCATCACAATAAGGCATCTTATAACCCATACATCAGGAATTGGATATGGCGTAATAGACGGGGACGAACGCATTAAGAAAATATACAATAAAGCCGGGATAACAGACTTATTCACTACTGAGGATATAAGTATAGAAGAAAGTGTTAAAAAGCTGGCAAAGCTTCCATTACACCACAATCCAGGTGAAAAATTCACTTATAGTGAGGGGCTTGATGTATTGGGCTATTTTATAGAAATAGTATCAGGAATGCCACTCAATGTGTTTTTCAAAACTCGAATATTCAATCCCCTTGGTATGAATGATACTTATTTTTATTTGCCAGAATCAAAACATGATAGGTTGGTATCGATTCAAAAAAAGGAGAATGACAATTGGATCAATTACCCCACAACATTTTATGATCCAAATTACCCGGTAAAGGGAGCGCGACGTTTTTTTTCAGGGGGTGCCGGCCTTTCCAGCACTGCAAAAGATTATGCCACTTTTCTACAAATGTATTTGAACAATGGGGAACTAAACGGCTTACGCTTACTAAGCAGGACAACAATACAATTTATGATGGGTAATCAAATAGGAGATTTATGGGGTGATTCAGGAGCGTATTATGGTTTGGCATTTGGTGTTCTTGATAAAAAAGGACAAGATTTGGGAGGCAGAGGTAGTTCAGGGACATTCGAATGGGGTGGCTACTTTAATACCCAGTATTTCGCAGATCCCAAGGAAAAAATTATTGGAATTTTAATGAAACAAACACAAGACACAGATTCTGATAATACAGCTTGGAAGTTCCGTCAATTAGTTGGGCAAGCTGTTGATAATTAAAATAATGAACAATCTGCAACAAAGAATAAACTGCATTAAAACGCAGCTTATTCAAGATGTTGGCAGTAGTTCAAGATAAAGAAATATGACTGACAAAATAGACATCAAATGTAAGTGGATCGCTGTCCACATCACTGGCGGTCAATTCAAAATTAGCTATAGCTTCTTGTACCACCAAATTGAGCGTTGGTGATACTATAAAAGAGGAAAATGGTAAATGATTGTTCTCACCTACACCTTCCTTATTAAACCATAAAGTTTATACTATTTTGACATTTACCGCGCTCAATCCTTTTTCACCTTCCTCCACATCATAGCTTACCTTATCTCCTTCGGTAATCTCATCTATTAAATTACTCTTATGCACAAATATCTCTTTTGCACCATCATCCGGAGCGATGAATCCAAATCCTCTTATATTGTTGAAGAATTTTACTGTTCCATTATTCATTGTTATAAATTAAAAGGTTAATATTAAACTCAAAGTTAAAGTATTATCTGATAGTTTCTCGATTTTTTCCAATTTATCTTTTTAAATTCTATTTAACAACCTCAACAACTACAATTATTTCTTCATTCGTGAAAGTATTCATCTTTTAATTCGTCCATTTAAATAGAGTAGAATTAATTCAATTACAATGTTGTAATACTCTTAAGGAAAACCATCTTCAAGGTAGCACTGACTTTTAGGTGGTTTTTTAATTCTTTTTACCCGCTTCAACAACTGCAATTAATCTCAAAAGGCTTTCCTCCTTTCATAAAGAAAAATTAATTGATGTCGACCATCGAAACATTAAAATAAATGACCTGAAGGCTTTGAAGGATATAAGTATTTTCGATCTATAATTTGTACCTTTACTTTGTTATACCCCTATTATTAAAGGAAAGTTACTTTTGGTATCGGGAAAGTGATGAGTAATTAATAATACATTTAAATCAATTAGGAATGAAAGGCCTTATCTACCAGAATTTTAAAGGACCATTATCCATTGAGAATCTTCCGGAACCTTCCCCTTCTGTTGACGGTGCAGTAATAAAAGTAATCGCCTCAGGTTTATGTCGTAGCGATTGGCACGGATGGATGGGACATGATGCTGATATTATCCTGCCCCATGTTCCGGGACATGAATGGGCAGGAATAGTAGAAGCTGTAGGTAAGGGTGTGAAAAACATTAAAATTGGAGAGCGTGTTACCGCTCCTTTTGTTTGTGGCTGCGGGAAATGTGAGCAATGCAAATCCGGGAATCACCAGGTATGCGATTTCCAGACACAACCCGGCTTCACTCATTGGGGTTCATTTGCCGAATACGTATCTATCGATCATGCGGATATTAATTTAGTACGGCTTCCACCCGAAATCGATGATATTACCGCATCAATTCTTGGATGTCGGTTTATTACGGCGTTTAGGGCTGTGGTGGCTCAAGGGAAAGTTGTAGAAGACAACTATGTGGCTGTTCATGGTTGCGGAGGTGTTGGATTGTCTGCAATTATGATTGCTAAAGCATTAGGAGCTAAAATAATTGCAATAGATATTAAAGAAGACACCTTATCATTAGCACAAAATTTAGGTGCTTTATATACAGTAAATGCATCCAAAGATACTGACGTTGTACAAGCAATTAAAGAAATCACCAATGGAGGTGTTCATGTTTCTATCGATGCCCTGGGTAGTAATAAAACATGCCTGAATTCAGTATCAGGTTTGCGGAAAAGAGGAAAACACGTTCAAGTTGGCCTTATGACAGGGAATCATACCCATCCAAAAATACCTATGCATAGAGTGTTGTCAGATGAATTGGAAATAATTGGCAGCCACGGAATGCAAGCCTTTAAATATCCTGAAATGCTTAAAATGATTGTTGACGGGAGGTTAAACCCAAAAAAATTAATAGAAAAAACTATTTCGCTCCAAGATGCAATTACCCATTTACCTAATATGAATACGTTTAGTCATAAAGGCGTAATTGTTATAGACACCTTCTGATTTCCGTGAATTTCAATAGCGGTAAATAGCAACCAATTTCTTAAAATAATAAATTTACCTCATTGGTTATTTGGCTATTAACTAATTTACACACAGGATGTTTTAACGCTTTCCTTAATTTTTTATAGAAAATGTACCTTTCCTATACCTCATATCTGATAATAGAATTTATTTTTTAGCACTTCATTATACAATATATTCATTACCAGACTTTTAAATCACTTTTTATAAGTAATATTCCCAATATATAGGTATTTCTTTGAGGGTCAACATATGTTAAAGTTTTGTTAATATAGTACTGTGTTTCACATAGTACTGTAACAAATTATCAAACATGTCGTCTTTCTAGTATACTAAACAATTTTAAATCAAATATTATGACAACTTTAAACCTAAACACCGAAACTGAAAACAGAACAAAAACTTTATTTGTGAGTTTTACAAACGCTAAAAGATTACAATGGAATAAATATAGACGTTACGGACTTTAATCCTCCTATTTTTAACTCAAGTATTATGAAAAATCTTTAAATAACCTGTAGATGAAATTAATTCCTACAGGTTTTTTTATGCAATTGCTTTGAAAAATAATGTTTAGTTAGCAGTAAACTGCCCAATTAGTCATAAGATTGGGCAGTTCTTTTTTTTTAGTATAGCTTCAGTTTAACATGTTGTGTTAGCAAGTAATTTCCAAAAATTACAAAACAAAACTTTCCGAAGCTCTTTTTTAAATTCTAGTAGTGCGTTCTTAAAATAGCGTTGCATAAAATTTAGCTTAGATTTTTTTCTTTATACAAGGCAAAATTCTTTAGCATAGCCATAGTTACGGTAAATAGTTTTAACGCGGTATAAAGGAAAAAGATAAATAAATTTGTAATGATATTTTGAGAACGCACTACTAGTTACCCACTTCAATAACTGCAATTAACCTAAAAAGTGATTAAAATCCATAGCGCCATAATTAATCAATTTTAACTGAATTTAAATTGATTTTTTCCTATCTTTGTTTTGTAGAGATCCCCTCTCTACGTTTTAATAAAGTTACCATCTCAAAGATATATTGTATTTTTGAGATGGTTTCTTTTGTTCGACCTTTTTCATACTTCAGCAAAAAAGATTTATTTAAAATCAAATCTGTAATTTAATCCAAGTACAAATCTCGTTTTTGAATCAACAGGCTGGTTATAATATTCTTCAGTATTAAAAATATATGTAGCCGATAGCCCTAAATTCTGGTTAATTAAGCCTTCTGCAGCTATAAATTTTGCATTTGGTTCCCAAATTACTCCGTATCTAAATCTATAATTTTCTCTTATTCCGAATCCTGTTCCTAAACTAACAGCTCGCATTTGAGAAGGAAATGGAGAAGGAAAATTAAAACCATAGGCAAACTTGATATCTAAAATATGAGGTCTCCCAAATCTGAGGTAATATTCAGGGGAAATCGAGGATGATTTTGTTCCATCTGCAAAAGATTTATCTTTATCCGAATCACTAGGAATCCATCTCAAATTACCAACATGAACTCCAACTCCTGCGCCTACCCATTTATCTTCAAAAGAAACATAAGGATTAACACCATAAATAAATGTTGATTTTTCAGTATTATTTGTAAGGTTGATTTCTTTGTTATTTCCTCCATGTAGATTAACACCCCATGTCGTCGTTGAATTTCCCTTCTTGGTTATTTGAGAATATCCAATACCGCCCATGCTATATTTATATTCATACATTTCATGAGTATACGTTGTTCCGCACTCTCCAGCTTGAGGATTGGATAAAACTTCGTTTTGAAAAGAGCCTAAAGAAGCTCCTATATCTATTCGTTTATATTTCTTAACATCTGTTGAATTACTTGGAATGGATTGTGAAATAAGTAGTAATGGTGTTAATAATATACATGTAGAAATGAATTGATATTTTCTGGACAATTTGTTTTCATAAACTGTATAACCCACTATGAGTACAGTAGGAACAAGTTTTGCAATAAGTACAACAAACTCATATTTTGATAACAACTCATGGAAGGTATACATAGCAAAGGAGATTGTTAAAATGTATAAAATGTACATCTCTATTTTCCTGTTTCCTGCTTGATAATGAAATATTTCCCGGATTTTTGATTTTTCGTAAAAGATTAATAACGAGCCAATTACGAGACCTACCAATAAGATTATCCATTGCAACGATCTGATTCCCATTATATAAGATTCGTTAAATTGTGATGAAGCCGGATCTCTGATAAATTCTATTAAGAATCTAAATATTGTAAACAGAAAAATGGAGAAAAGCATCACACTACCATTCTTTTTCCAAAATTTAATTGACTTAAAAACGATAAAAGAAATCAGGAATAAGAAGATCAATTCATAAAGTTGTACAGGGTGTACACTTACTGAAGATAGTGCATCACTCTCTATGTAATTGGACGACCAATGATTGAAATGAGCTTGTGTACCTTTTGGATAATTAACAGACCAAAAAGTATCAGAAAACTTGCCATAACAGCAACCCATAAAAAAACAACCAATTTTCTGTAAACCCAACCCTATTGGTGCGACCCAGGCATACAAATCGATAATAGGTTTCTTAAACTGAAATACTCCTTGTGAAATCAGGAGCACAAGCAGTCCAAAAATTAGAGCACCTAAGGCAGATCTTCCGTTATATTCAAAACTTAGGTTTGAATTAAATAAATGTATCCATTCTGATATTGGAATCGTCATTAGGCGCGATCCTACAACTGAGAACAGTGAAATTGTAGTCATTGTTAGCAACAAAGACTTTAAATCATACTTCCTTTTTAATCCTATAATTAATATGACTGCTGAAGTCAATACAAAAGATAAAATATAAAAGAAGGAAAATAGAAATTCTGGTGTAAATAGTAAATTTTTCATAATAAATAGCATTTGAATTTATATAATCTTTTGATTAAAATTATTTTATAAAGAAATAAGACATGTCCGAAATTCTCAGATTCCTATAAATCAGGACAAATTTTTTTTAGAAAGGACTACTACACCATAACACATAAATAATAATCAATGTATAATTATTTGATTAACAGTAATCTTCAACTTAGTTAGAAAAGTATTCGGCCATTATTTCAATAGCCACTGTTAATTGTAGTTTTTGCCTATATTTGGGTAAACAACAAATTGGAACACTAAAAAATAAAAAATGAAAATAAATAATTCAAAAATTTTAATCACAGGCGGAAGCTTAGGAATTGGTAAAGAAACTGCCAGACAACTTATTCAAAAGGGAGCTAAAGTGGTTATCACCGGAAGAGATGAAAATAGATTAAAAAAAGCAGCCAGGGAATTGGAAGCGATTCCTTTATTATTTGATATAAGCAATTTCCAATCGATACATGAAATGGCTGAAAAAAGCATTTCGCTTTTGGGTGGAAAAATAGATACTCTGATCAACAATGCGGGAGTAGGTGTTTTTTCAAAGTTAGGAGATATAACAATAGAAGATTTACAAAAGGTGTATAATACCAATGTCTTTGGACTGACCCTTCTTACTCAGGAGATTGTGAAAACATTCAAAATTCAAAATTATGGGAACATCATAAATATAGGTTCTACAGCAAGTCAAAAGGGATTTGTTGGAGGAAGTGTTTATGCCGCTTCAAAATTTGCCCTGAGAGGAATGACCCAAACATGGCAAGCGGAATTGAGAAAATTCAACATACGTGTTTCTCTAGTCAATCCAAGCGAAGTAGCTACTGCCTTCGGAGACCCAAATAGAGTGGAACGCGAAGAAATGCCAAATAAATTAGGATCAGAAGAAATAGCACATGCTATTGTATCTATTCTTGAAATGCGTGATAAAGGATTTGTTCCGGAGCTAACTATTTGGGCAACTAACCCATTTTAACAGCTGTTGTTTAATGAAGTTTTTGCTTATATTTGGATTAACAACAAACTATAATTGGTATTAGGTACCATTGACCAAAATGACAGCTACAAGAAAAATTACTATTGACAAATTAGAATTTGACTGTAGAATTTCTGGAAAAGAAGATGATGAGTTAGTAATTCTCCTGCATGGATTTCCAGAGACTTCTATGATGTGGAAAGGCTTGATGAAAGAAATAGCAGCTCTTGGATTTTATTGCATAGCCCCAAATATGAGAGGTTATAGCAAAAATGCGAGTCCAAAAGGCAGAAATCACTATACAATAAAACAACTCAGTCAGGATATACTGGATATTGCTGAATTTCTTAAAAAAGATAAATTTCATCTTATTGGTCATGATTGGGGTGCAGTTATTGGTTGGAATATTGCTTATAATAATTTAAATAAATTAGTGAGTTGGAGTGCCTTATCAGTACCTCATGTGCAAGCATTTCGCAATGCTATTATGGTTGATGAAGATCAGCAAAGAAGAAGCCGATATATAAAGTGGTTTCGTATTCCCTTTGTATCAGAATTTAGGATACGAAAGAATGATTTTGAACTCTTTAAAAGGTTGTGGAAACATAGTAGTTATGAAGAAGTTGAAGATTATTTAACTGTTTTTAGAAGAAAAAAATCGCTTACAGGAGCTTTAAATTACTACAGGGCGAATTTTGGAAAATCAAATGGAACATCTATTGGTGATATTTTGGTTCCTACATTATTTATTTGGGGGAAAAATGATATGGCTATTGGAGCTTTTGCTGTAGAAAATGGTCATAAATATATGAAAGGAGCTTATACTTTTGTAGAATTGGACGGTGGGCATTGGTTAATTCAATCAAAATATGCTGAGGTTAAAACCGCAATAATCAAACACCTTGTCAAACATAGAAATGTATCTGGCAATGTATAAATTACCTTGTATCAAAATGAATATGATGAAGAGATTCTATTATTTTTTACCACTTATTATCATACTATACGCCTCCTGTAAAGTAAGTTATGTATCAAAGACTTTCGATGAAAAAAATGTTTCAACTGCTCCTGAATATTCTAATTCAAATCATTGGGCAGTTTTGCCAGACAAAATCCCTGAGCAGTTAGCACCTTTTATAAAATCTGAGAAAAATGCACCCAAAGCGGATGTGTTTTTTGTATATCCAACCTTACTGACCGATAAAAAAAATGGTGCATGGAATGCCGATGTAAATGATCCTGTTTTCAATAAAAAAATATTGGATAAATCAGTTCACTTTCAGGCCTCTGCATGGGCTGAAGCAGGACGCCTGTATGTACCCTATTACCGCCAATCGCATTATCGAATTTATGTGGAACCATATAAAAACCATAGCGGTTCCTCCTATAAAATTGCATATAATGATGTTAAAAGAGCCTTTGCCTATTATTTAGAACATTACAACAATGGGAGACCAATTATTATTGCTTCTCATAGTCAAGGTAGTGCCCATTGTAAGCGTTTGTTACAAGAATATTTTGATGGTAAACCCTTGCAGAAAAAATTAATAGCAGCTTACATTCCCGGAATTAAAATATTGAAGGATGATTTTAAAGTCTTAAAACCAATGTTTCACCCTGATGAGATTGGTGGTTATCTTGTGTGGAACAGTTATAAAAGAAATAAATTTCCGAAACGATATAAAAGCTGGTTTACAGGAGGTGTCACTTCAAACCCTATTACCTGGGATTCTCAACAAATTATTGGCAAGGAGCAACATAAAGGCTTGCTTTATTCCGACGATAAAATTTATCCTAATAGCTTAAGCATTGAGGTGAAAGATGGCATTTTATGGGTAAGTGTCCCTAAAGTCCCTAAACGAATTCTTATGCGCTTTATAAAAAACTACCATTTTGCAGATATTAACTTGTTTTGGGAAGACATTCGACAAAATGCACAACTGCGTTTAGCTGCTTATTTTTCAAAAAAAGAGTAACGATTATTGCTCTTAACCTGTGAAGTTTGGAGGCGTTTTTATATTTTTATTTATTAAAAGTAATTGTCTAAACTCATTTCACAAAACAAAACCACATCAAACCCCTGCATTTTGCAAATTATGAATAAAAAAATATTATAGACTAAAGCATGGAAAATAAGGAACAACCATCCGTTGACATTAGTAATCACAGGGAAAAATTCAGAATGACACTACTAAACACCAGGAGATCAGCTTTTCTGGGAGTTCTCCTGCTTATCGTACCTTTTCTGTTTCTAAGTGGTGTACTATTTAAACACTACTTACAGATAGATATAGGAATTTTTACCGCTTTTTATGAATGGATCGGGGAAATAGACCAAAAGTATGGAGACAGTTCCATATTGAACTGGATAGTGAGATTTTTTCTTATTATTGGACCACTTGTTGCAATTGGAATCAATTTGATTTCCATACTGCATATTCGATATGATAAGCCACAAAAAGAGGTTGTAATATCTTTTAAAGTAAAATGGCTGAATTGGACAATCATTTTACTTTGTTCAACAATTTTTATAATCTTCTCTACATATTTAATCGTTGAAAATATACTAAATAGTAATTAACGTGACAAAAAGAACTACCATACTGTGCTTTTTTATTTTATTGAAATTCGTGCTTCAGTATTTTGCGATTGATTCGGGATATGAATTGCATCGCGATGAGTATTTGCATCTTGATTTGGCTAATCATTTAGCATGGGGTTACGCATCGGTTCCCCCGGCAACTGCATGGATTTCTTTTCTTATTCTGCTTCTTGGGAATACGGTTTTTTGGGTGAAATTCTTTCCGGCATTATTTGGTGCGTTGACGATAGTGGTAGTTTGGAAGACAATTGAAGAACTGAAGGGGGATTTATTTGCCTTGATATTAGGAGCTGTTTGTGTCTTATTTTCTGTTTTGCTGCGAATAAATACGTTATACCAACCCAATTCTTTAGAATACCTTCTCTGGACATGCCTGTTCTTCGCCATTATTAAATTCATTAATACTGAAAACAACAAATGGTTATGGGTGGCATCACTTAGTTTTGCAATTGGTTTTTTAAATAAGTACAATATCGCTTTTTTATTACTTGGTTTACTGCCGGCTATTTTGATTACAAAACAAAGAAAAATATTTTTTAATAAACACTTTTACCTTTCATTCCTGGTTTCACTTATTATAATTGCTCCAAACCTGATTTGGCAGTACAAAAATGATTTTCCAGTTCTCCATCATCTGGAAACTCTTTCAAATACACAATTAGTTAACGTTGACCGTTTTGATTTTTTGAAAGAACAATTTTTATTTTTTACAGGCTCCTTGTTTGTTTTGATCCTGGCGTTCATTTCTTTTTTCAGATATCCACCCTTTAAGAAATATATAATTTTCTTTTGGTCGTATCTTTTTATTATTACGATCTATTTTTGTCTTAAGGCAAAGGGATATTATGCGATTGGCCTCTACCCTATTCTACTTGCATTTGGATCTGTATACCTGGAAAAATTACTAGAGAAAGGTTGGTTAAGATATATTCGACCCGTTTTTGTTCTAATTCCAATAGTAGTGATTTTGCCGCTACTACAGGTTGTTGTACCAGTGTTATCCCCAGCAATGATTGTACAAAAAACAGCTGAGTTCAAGCGATTTGGACTACTTCGATGGGAAGACGGCAAAGATCATGCTCTACCCCAGGATTTTGCAGATATGCTAGGCTGGAAAGAATTAGCATATCTGCAAAATCCTGGGGTAGAGCATGATCTTTGCCGTCTTCCCC
>PVMS01026492.1_pt1 | contig 10883 bp, 12 predicted proteins | sample 1853461 | NCBI WGS metagenome assembly PVMS01 (sample SAMN08582032, study PRJNA380276) | Marine sediment metagenome, whole genome shotgun sequencing project. | isolation source: ocean sediment barecode stripped | collected 2017
CAGACGACGCACTAATTGCTACTGGCTACCTAGTACTCTGTCAAGGTGATAATGACGGGTTCAGAGCCACCCGGATGCTCCAAGACAAGGCGCAGTCCGCGGTGAATGCCATGTCCTTTACAAGGACTGTAACGCCGTATTGGAGCATCCGGGTGGCTCTGAACCCGTCATTATCACCTTGACAGAGTACTAGGTAGCCAGTAGCAATTAGTGCGTCGTCTGATCGAGAAGGTCAAGCGCCTGCCATCTTTCCGCTTGCGGGAGCGCCGCAAGTTTTTCCGTTTCCACATAGAAACACTCAAGATCGGCGGAGCAGTTTTCCAGTATTTGATTAAACGCGGCGAATTGTCCTTCGTACAAACCTAACGACACCAGGCGCGCATTATTCAAGGGCGCTGCCAGCCAGTTCCCGGCTCCGATCCCGCTTGTTTCAATCAGCTGCCCCGCCTGCGCAGAAAGCCCGTCCAAAACTGACCGTTTTCGATCTCTCTTCTCACCATCGTCAATATCCTCAGCGTAGAGCCCGAGCAGGTTTTCACGAGTGCTCCGCACCAGGACCATAATTGACCGGCGCAATTTTTTGCGTTCCTTGTAGGCGCTCAGGTCATCAGGCTCGTCGATCTCTGCCAGCCAGCGTTCTATGCCGAAAGATGCAACCACAGTCGCAAACGATTCGTTGAAGGCTGTATCACCTTTGATATACAACTTTTGATGTGCCAGCTCGTGGAACATGGTGGCTACCAGGTCAGCGTCCGACCAGCGCATCATCGTGTTGAGAAGCGGGTCGGCAAATTTTCCAAGCGTCGAATAGGCGGCCACGCCACCGACAGTGACGTCATAGCCTTTTGCTGATAGCTTGCCAGCCAGCTTTCGTGCCGATTTTTCGCTGAAGTAGCCTCTGTAGGAGACGCAACCAGCAACGGGGTAGCACCACGTTTTCGCCGCAAATGAAAATTCCCCGGCGGCAATCACATTCCAGACAACGTAATCACGTTCGAGGTCTGCATAGGTTCGGTAACTGTCATTGTCTGGCAGCAACAAATCGTTCACTGCAAAATCGCGCGCCCGTTGGACAATTGTAAGGCGTTCCGCGAGCGTCTCCGGTGACTCTCTATCTGCGATGACTTCTTCAACCGGCCGACGATGATTCATTACACTGAGATGGCCACGAGCTGCCTGCATGTAGTAGCAGCCATCCAGTTGCAGAATTATTACCATTGCCACAGCTGCAGCGATAAGTCGTCCAATATTTTTGCGTTGCAAATTAATGCTCAATACGTTTTGTCCTTGCGCGGGCACAGCCTGCTAGAATTGTAGTCATGGAAGTTTACCTTGTCGGTGGTGCAGTTCGGGACGAATTGCTGGGCTTGCCAGTCAAAGAACGGGACTGGTGCGTCGTGGGTGCTACTCCTGACGACCTGGTGCAACTGGGTTATCGACCCGTGGGCAAAGACTTTCCGGTGTTTCTTCATCCACAAAGTGGTGAGGAATACGCATTGGCACGGACCGAACGAAAAACGGCTGCCGGGTATCACGGCTTTACGTTTCATACCTCGCCTGAAGTAACTATTGCCGAGGATTTGGCTCGCCGCGACCTGACTGTTAATGCGATGGCCCGGGATTCGGCCGGCAACCTCATAGACCCTTTTAATGGTCGCGCGGATATAGAGACGAAATCCCTGCGCCATGTTTCTGCTGCATTCGGCGAAGATCCCGTGCGCATCTTGCGTGCTGCCAAATTCGCTGCCCGTTTTCATGACCTTGGTTTTCACATCGTAGACAACACGATGCAACTGATGAAACAGATGGTCGCGAGTGGTGAAGTTAACGCGTTGGTCCCTGACCGCGTCTGGAAGGAAACTGAAGCGGCGCTGGCTGGGGAAAATCCAGGCGTATATTTTGAAGTGCTGCGCGAGTGCGGTGCGCTGGCAGTTCTGTTTGCAGAAATCGACGCCTTGTTCGGCGTGCCACAAACTGCCAAATGGCACCCGGAAATCGACACCGGATTGCACACTATGATGGTGCTGGAGCAAGCTGCAAAACTGAGCGAACAAGTTGATGTTCGCTTTGCGGCCCTGGTCCACGACCTTGGCAAGGCCACGACACCAAAGGACGAGCTGCCAAGCCATAAGGGCCATGAATTGCGTGGCGCGAAGCTGGTGAGGTCGCTCGCGAAGCGCCTGCCGGTTCCAAACGCCTGCCGCGATCTGGGTTGTCTTACTGCCGAGTTTCATGCGCACTGCCACCGGGCATTCGAGCTTCGTCCGGATACCATGCTCAAAGTGCTCGATCGTACTGATGCTTTTCGCCGGCCGGAGCGCTTCGAAAAATTCCTGTTGGCCTGCGAAGCAGATGCGCGCGGCCGAAAAGGGCTCGAAAACGACCCGTACCCACAGGCCGATTACTTTCGTGCCGCCTTCGCTGCGGCTAACAATATTGAGATTGGCGATCTGACCAATGCTGGCCTGACAGGTGCCGAGATCGGCAGTGAAATTGGCCGCAGGCGGCTGCAGGCCATAACGGAATTCAAGCGTAGTCAGGAGCCACCAAAATAATACAGGTACACAGACAGCGCTGTTGTGTTGCCAAAATTCTCCGAATCATCAAGAGAAAATCGAAACTCGATGTCAGTGCGATCACTCAGTGGTGTCAGAAAGCCCAGGCTGAACGAATTCACCTTGCCGCCATCGACTGCCGTTTGCCAGCTGCCCGCCGTCAGATCAATACTGCGTAAACCGAATTTGAATTCGAGACCGGCGTTGACGCGGTGGTCAATCAGGCTGTTGATCATGCTAAGACGCGAAGATGACAGAAAACGTAACGAGTCAATATCCTGCTGAATGCGAATATTTCTGGAGTAATCGAACTGCATGCCGCCCAGGTGCAGACTGACGCTGTCGCTGAACGAAAATCGCCCCGTCAGCCCCCAGCCGTCGGCGCTGAATGCGACTGTGCGCCTTAGGTCGGGAAAGTCAGAAAGAATGACAAAATCGAACTGCCTGTTCTTATAATCTGCAGACAACATGAATTTGTCGCCGCGAAAATACACGGACGTACCGAGATCGAAGGAATCGAGAATGTCAGAATTACCCCAATAGGACGCACCAAGTCGAATGCCAAACGGTTTGAACCAGTGATCGATGCCAACATCGGCGAAAGTAGTTCGCATGCCGCCAAAGACATTGTTCGTTTCGAACGTACTCACGGTCGTCGAAAGCCAGGTCTTTTCGCCAACACCAAAATCACCGAATGCGCTAATCGCTCGGCCGTCAACCGAATCTGCATCTGCGCCGACGCCAAGGACGAAGCCCTCCGCCTGTGCGGTTGCAACACAAAACAGGACGATAAAAATTGCAGCAGGAATTTGCCTGGCGGATTTCTGCAAGTCACGTTTGCCTGATGGCAATAACGAAAATGCCTCGGACAGCTTTGCAGATAATTTAGACAATAAGCACATAGAAGATCACGCTTGCGAGTACCAGCCTGTAAATGGCAAATGGCAGCAAACCGATCACACTGACAAACCTCATGAAGAACTCGATGCTTATATACGCAACGATGCTGGAAATTAGTGCCGCCACCGCCAGATTGTCCCATGCGACGGCCGCATCCCCTGTGATGAGTATCACTAACTCATAGATTGTAGCCAGCAAAATAACCGGCGCTGACAGCAAAAATGAGAACCGCGCCGCATCCTGCCGTTTGATACCAAGCAAGCGGCCGGCTGTGATCGTTATGCCGGACCGTGAAGTGCCGGGAACCAGGGCCAGGGCCTGTGCCATGCCGATCAGCAAACCATCTCTGATACGAATATCGGCAAATTCCCGGTCTCGCGCCGCAAACCGATCGACCAGCGCCAGCAGGATTCCATAGCCTGCCAGGGTACATACGACCACCAGCGGATCGCGCAAATTTGCTGCTATCCAGCCCGCAAACAGGAGTCCGGCAACGGCAACGGGAATAGTGCCAATTCCAAGGCTCCAGACCATACGGGTACGAAAATTCTCCGGGCGCCGCATGATGATTTCACCGGTCCCGCGCAACAACTCGAGTATGTCGTCGCGAAAGAAAACGACAACGGCGACCAGCGAACCAAAATGTACCGCGATGTCGAAAGCCAGGCCCTGATCGGTCCAGCCGAAAATACTGGGCACCAGCACCAGGTGACCGGAGCTGGAAATCGGCAGGAATTCAGACAAACCCTGCACGATGGCCAGAACGACGATTTGTAACCAGCTCATATTAAAAGTCCTTTTTTAGTGGTCACAACCTGTGTGTCCTGTCAGACATCCGGAAAGCAGGCGGTTGGCTAACGTCACCGCGACTTAAGCCAATGCACTTGAAGCTTTCGCCCATCTCGCCGGGCAGCGTCAGTAATTTGACCTGGCGCGACAATTCTAACTGCTGCGCTGCGGGCATTGCTGTGAAGTCGGTCAATTCCTCGTCCAATCCACCGTGCAACATGAAGTGTGCTTGCGTAACGAATCCGGCAACGTCCAGACCCGACGCCTGTGCTGCTTGCGCAACTGCAGAAAAATCGACCCACGTCGTCAGATCCTGTATGCCCGGAAGAATCAGCGGGTCGCTGTGCACGCGATGCCTGAAGTGGCAGCGAAACCAACCCTGCACTCGATCGGGCGCATAATATTCCCGACGAGTGACGCCATAATCAAACAGGAAAATAAAACCAGCATCGATTGCAGCAGACAGGTCAGCGATCCAGTTCGACACGGCTGGTGAAATTTCCGTCTCGTACCCGTCTGCGAGCGGCTCGTCCAGTTGAGTTTCAATGCTGAGGATTGCCTGTTGTAGCAACTCGGGCGCCGCAGCAAACCGCCAGACAAACTTCCCGTCCGCAACACCGACTCTGAATTGTTGCAGCGTGCCCTGCCGTTTGACTACACGTTCAAATGGCAGCGCGTCGGCAACTTCATTCGCGACGATTACACCGTTAAAGCCCTGCGGCAATTCTGCAAGCCACGTCACCCGATCTGCGAGATGTGGCACTTCCTCCTGCAACCTTTGCTGCTGGCGTTGTTGCAGATCTGCTGACACTTCCAGAATCAGGTACCGATCTGGCAGCGCATTCAGCTGCTCCAGCTTGCGCAGCATTGAAACTGCAAGCGCACCACTGCCGGCTCCCGGCTCCAGCACCTGGCCACCGTCCAGCTGCCCGAGAACGGCAGCACATTGCCGCGCGAGTACGTAGCCAAACAAGGGTGAGATTTCCGGTGCGGTAACAAAGTCTCCGTCAGCGCCGAATTTCTTCGCGCCCGCACTGTAATAGCCCAACCCGGGCGCATACAGCGCCTCCTGCATGTACTCGGCAAAGCTGATGCTGCCGTCGCTGGCATCAATTAGCTTCCTGATGTGCTCAAACACGCGCTGGCTGTGCTGCGAACTGTCTGTATCGGGTATGGGCAATTCCAGCCCTGTTTGGTGTTCTGGTTGCATTAGTGCTGCAGGTTCCCAACAATGTCGACAATGTATGCCGCCCGAGTCGCAAATACCATGCGAGTCAGGGCTTTTATCCGAATTGCAGGTCAGGTAGCACAATTGAATGCGATGTCAGTAGATCAGGACGATTCTCTCGAGGGCAAATACGCGCTGGTGACCGGCGCGGCCAGGCGCATTGGCGCTGCAATAGCGCAACGCCTGCACGCTGAGGGCGCCAACCTCGCAATTCATTACCGCAATTCGAAAACAGAAGCCGCAGAATTTTGTGACCGGCTAAATGCGATTCGCGCCGACTCAGCGCGACTATTCCAGGCCGATCTTGGTGTGGGAAGCGAATTGGTCGTGCTGCCTGATGCAGTCGTGGAATGGTCGGGTCGCCTGGATATCCTGGTCAATAACGCATCGTCGTTCTATCCGACGCCGCTCGGACAAATAACCGAGGAAAATTGGTCGGACCTTGTAGACAGCAATCTGAAAGCACCATTATTTCTGTCACAGGCGGCAGCGCCGCATCTTAAGACCAGCCATGGCAGCATTATTAACATCGTTGATATTCACGCGTACAGACCGTTACGGGAGCATGCGGTTTACGGCGCCGCAAAAGCAGGACTGGTGATGCTGACACGATCCATGGCAAAGGACCTGGCGCCCGAGATTCGCGTAAACGGTGTTGCGCCGGGCGCAATCAGCTGGCCTGAAAATGGCATTGAAGATTCGGTCAAGCAGGACATTCTGCGGCAGATTCCCTTGCAGCGGACTGGCGCGCCGGAGGATATCGCTGGATGTGTCGTTTACCTGGTACGTGACGCAACTTATGTGACCGGGCAGATAATTGCGGTGGACGGTGGCCGGTCGTTGGGATGGTAAAAACCGGGGTCGAACCGAGGTTTTCGATTCAGATTCCCTTAAATTCAAGCTGCACCGAACGAAAACCTCGGTTCGCCCCCGGTTTTTTTACCAGGCGCTGGCGAATTCTCGCCATGGTTTGCCGCGTGATTCCTCGCCCAATGGCTTCTGCCTGATCAGTGGTTTTTGCAGATTTGCTGGTGAAGCCGTTTCCAGCGGACAGGCGCCTGTATCAAGCAGCGTTAGCGCTGTTGTCATGTTCGGATCACTATCTGCACCCACCGCTATGGAAAGATCATCTGTCGCAGCACAATCGGCCGGCAGACCATCAAAATAGCCGCCCTCATCGTTGGCGTTGACACTTTCAAATGCAGTAGGTCGAATAATTTTGTCGCAAAATTCTATGCCGAGCTGACCTACTGGCTTGCCAAATGTGGTGGACCCAACGATCAGCACTTCTGCGTGCGGCTCCATACTATTGGTGACTAGCTCGCTTGCAGAAGCTGTTCCATCAGTGGCGATGACCACCAGCCTCGACAGGTTGATTGATGCAGACAGTTGTCGAAAAAATGCAGTGCGATTCAAAGCTGCGTTATTGGCGTTGAATAAAGTCTTGGAAAAGGTCAGGTTGTTGGCCGTGGCACCGCCCAGGTAGTCCCCCAGGGATTCGGCAACGCTGACCAGGCCGCCGCCGTTGTAACGCAAGTCGATGATTACGTCGCTAACACCAGCCTGCTGGAATGCAGCGAATGCCGTGGCGAACGCTGGCTCGGCGGTACTGATAAAGGTTGCAAACTCAAGATAACCAACTGCAGATCCGTCCGGCCGGTCGATAATGCGCCACTGCGGCAGCGGATCGATAGTAACCAGCCCCTGTTCAACGATAGCCGTAAATTCGCTGCCATCGAGGCGACGTATATGAAATTCAAGTGGCGTTTGCGAGAACAGCGCGCCGACGCCCTCGTTTGCCTGAATGTCAGCAATCGTGCGCCCGTTGAGCATCAGTACTTGCTGGCCACGCTCCAACCCTGCCGTAAATGCGGGACCGGACGAAAAAACACGCGTAAAGCGCAAGTCATCCACCGCCGCAAAACGAAAACTAAAGCCGTAACCTTCGAATTGACCAGCACCAAAAAACTGGGCGTCAGCCGCAGCAGTGTCGATATAGCTGAAGTTATCCAGCGGCTGAAATGATCGCAGAAATGCGAGCAAATCTTCGGCTGTCGCGAAATCGGCTGGATCGACATTTGCCGGCAGGAGGTCATTCCAGAAATACACATCATGCATCGTATCCAGCACGAATTGCTTCTGTGCATCGATACTACAAGCCGCCGTACCAGCCTGTGGCGGACTATTGCGATTGTCGTCGGAAAGACTACAGGCGCTGGTAATGAGTGCTACTACCGACAAAGTGATTATTGATTTCCACATTGGATTCTCCCGCCACGAGGCGGTCTGCACTGCATGGTGTAACTACATTATTACTGTGAAAAGTGAAGAATCCCGTGACCCGTGCCCGCTTTTTGGCAGGCGATTTTTTACAAAATAATGGCTTCTTTCGATAACGGGTGGGTGGTGACATCAAATTCGCGCCAGTGCCGGGATATTTTTCTGCCAGTTACGGGGTGAACAAAATCAGGAGCGATTTCCGCCAGTGGCCGCAACACAAAACTGTACTCGAGTACGTCGCTGCGTGGCACTTTGACTGGTGGACCGGTGATGACCTGCTGACCGAATAACAGCAGGTCGATATCGAGTGTGCGTGAACTGAACCGATCCGAGTTGCGCTCACGATTTGCCAGCTCGTGTATCTCCTCCAGTTCGTCGCACAATGCCTGCGGCGTTTTGTCGGTTTCTATACAGGCCACGGCATTAAAAAAGTCGTCACCATCGAATCCCAGTGACTTGCTGCGATAAACAGATGATATGTTTCGCACCCTAAATCGCCTGCGTAGTTCGCGGGCTGCCAGCAGCAGGTTCGATTCTGGGGCTACATTGCTGCCGAGACCAAGATAGACAGTCGACATGTCGCTAGCCGCACTTTTTCATGAATGGTTCCTGGCTATGCCTTGTAGCGGCGAATCGTCACACCCACATTTTTGGCGTTGCGAATCGCGCCGGGTTTGCATACCCGAAGTTGAATCCACGGAATGTCGAACTCGGCAAGCACAGTCTCTGCAATTTTTTCAGCCAGTGTTTCAACCAGCTGGTATTCGGAATCCGCCACAAACTGTTGCACACGCTTGGCAACCGCTTTGTAGTTCAGCGTCCCCTCAATATTGTCTGTCTCCGCGGCCCTGGCCACATCGGCGGCCATCTCAATATCAATACTGACGGTCTGCCGAATTTTGCGCTCCCAGTCCCAGATTCCAACGATCGTTTCGACTTTGAGGTCTTGCAGAAAAATGGTATCGGACCGGGATTCGGTTGCCATTGTGTTTACGCCCTTTAAGTTTGCGGGCGCGCCAACGTTTCAAGTGACCAGCGCGCCGTTGCCTGTATGTTATCTGCTTTACAACCATCAGCAAGACGCATTGCGCCTGCCAGCGCGATCATCGCGCCGTTATCGGTGCAAAGATCGGCTCGCGGATAGAAAACCTGCCCGGAGAATTGCGCCGCAAGTTCCGTACGCAACAAGTTGTTCGCCCCTACCCCACCGGCAACGACTACGCGTTCCAGTTTCTCGGATTTTGCAGCTCGCAGAGTTTTTGCTACCAAGGTGTCTATCGCCGCTCGCTGGAACGATGCTGCAATATCCGCGCGAACTGATTCCAGCTTGCCCAACTCTTTCGCCTTGCGAACCTCGAGCATCACAGCTGTTTTCAGTCCGCTAAAACTGAAGTCCAGGCCTTTCCTGTTCAACATTGGCCGCGGAAACTGATACGCATCTTCAGCGCCGCTCGTCGCCAGTTGCGCCAGCGCCGGCCCGCCCGGGTCATCCAGTCCCAGCAGCGTCGCTGTTTTGTCGAATGCCTCGCCGACGGCGTCGTCAAGGGTCGTACCAAGTACGCGATAGTCTCCAAGCGCGCCAACCGACACGAGCATGGAGTGACCGCCGGACACCAGTAAAGCGAGGAAAGGATAGGCTGGCGGGTCGTCCTCCAGCATGACGGCCAGCAGGTGCCCCTCCATATGATGTACGGGTATTACGGGACAATTCCAGGCCATTGCCAGGCCGTTGGCCAGGCCACCGGCAACCATTAGCGCGCCCACCAGGCCGGGGCCTGCTGTATAGGCGAGCGCATCCGGGCGCTCTGTACCGGCCTCCTCAAGCACCTGCTGAACCAAGGGCAGCAGGCGACGAATGTGGTCTCTGGAGGCTATTTCCGGCACAACACCGCCATACACCGCATGCAGCTCGATTTGGCTGTGTAGCGCCTGCGCGACGATGCCCCGTTCGGTGTCGTACAGCGCCACCCCGGTCTCATCGCAACTCGTTTCCAGTCCCAGTACCTGCATAGGCGGCGCATAATACAGCAGAGAGTGCCCAATACTGGCGAAAATCAGCTTTTTAGCTTTGCAAACTGCCGCCGGGCCCGATATTATAAGCGGCTCAGTCCCGGCCATGTGCCGGGTTTCTTTGTCTTTGACGTCAAGAAAAGTAAATCGTATGCCGAGTGTTCGTATTAAAGAAAATGAGTATTTCGACGCTGCCCTGCGTCGCTTCAAGCGCGCCTGTGAGAAAGCGGGAGTTCTGACCGAACTTCGCCGTCGCGAGTTTTACGAAAAGCCGACACAGGAACGCAAGCGCAAGAAAGCGGCGGCCGTCAAGCGCCACCTGAAGCGCATATCCCGTGAAGTTTCCCGGCGTAAGCGCCTCTACTGACGCTAGTCCACGTTAGCAGGACTCAGACCGGCTATGACTCTCAAGGGCCAGTTCCAGGAAGACATGAAAAGCGCCATGAAGGCCGGTGACAAAGACCGGCTCAAAGTGGTGCGACTCGCGCTTGCTGCATTCAAACAGGTTGAAATTGACGAGCGCATCGAACTCGACGACGCGCAGGTGCTCGGCATCCTGAACAAGATGGTCAAACAGCGCCGCGATTCTGTCACCCAGTTTCGCGACGGTAACCGCGAAGATCTTGCAAAAATCGAACTCGACGAAATCGCCGTGCTCGAGACCTACCTGCCCGAGCAGCTGTCTGCTGCCGAGCTTGACCAGCTGATTGACCAGGCTATTGCCGATACTGGAGCAAGCAGCATCCGCGACATGGGTAAAGTGATGGGCCAGGTAAAAAACAAAGCCCAGGGCCGCGCCGACATGGGCGCCGTTGGGGCAAAAGTTAAAGCACGCCTCAATCAGTAGTCACAACCACTGGCATCTGGCGCTTTTTTGGCTATGATAGTAGTCCAACAAGGTAGGTTTGATGGGTTCAGCGAGTTGTGAAGCGGTTGACCGCTAGGCGCGTCTCGAAGGTCAATGGCGAGTCCTTGCCAAGAGGCGCAACACCACGGACGACCGCGTCACGACGCGGCCGAAGGGAGCCACCCGAATGATGCAACACGGCGGTGCAGCCCTTGTAAAGGACTCGCCATGCACTGCGGACTGGCCCTTGGCTTGAATCATTCGGGTGGCTCTG
>PVMS01125168.1_pt1 | contig 10883 bp, 11 predicted proteins | sample 1853461 | NCBI WGS metagenome assembly PVMS01 (sample SAMN08582032, study PRJNA380276) | Marine sediment metagenome, whole genome shotgun sequencing project. | isolation source: ocean sediment barecode stripped | collected 2017
CTCCATGGCCGAGCCAGAAGATGCAGACTGGGGTTTGCCGGATTCAAAAGTCCAGATCAACGGTGATGCCAGTCTTGCCTGTGATCTCGAACGTAGATTCGGCACACCGGTGACCGGCGACATCACCGAGCATACCGCTGAGCGGACCTTCCCAGTCAGGTTCCAGCTTACTGAATATGCGTTCAAGATCACGGGCAAGACTGGCGTCACCGTTGATCTGGACTTTTGAATCCGGCAAGTCCCAGTCTGCATCTTCTGGCTCGGCCATGGAGAATAATGCGATGGGTGTACCACTGATGGTGGTATCCGGGGTGCCGTCAGCTTCCAGACCCACGCGAACATTACCGTGCCTGAAGGTGAAAAAGAGGGTGATATTCAAGCCTTCCAGATCAAGTTGCAACAGGCGGTCTTCGAGCTTGTTGACCCTTGATGGCGACTCGATATCCAATTGCAGAACCTGGTTGATGGCGGTTTCCAGCGCTAGTGCCAGCATTGCCGGTAGCGGTGTCTTGTATTCAGCCATGATGACCACTATGTATGGCGACCACGCCACCGGTCAGGTTGCGGTAGGTGACGTTCTCAAAGCCGGCTTCCACCATCATGTCAGCCAATTCATCTTGCCCCGGGTGTTTGCGGATACTTTCCGCCAGGTAGCGATAGCTGTCTTCGTCATCGGCGACCAGTTTTCCAATTTTGGGCAGGATACCGAACGAATAGCCATCGTAAAGCTGTTTAAGCCCTTCGAATTGCACCTTTGAGAACTCGAGGATCATTGCACGCCCGCCGGGTTTCAATACACGCAGCATTTCGCGCAATGCGGCAGGCTGATCGGTGACATTGCGCAGGCCAAAGGCGATGGTAACAGCGTCAAACTCGGCGTCTGCAAAAGGCAGCTGTTCAGCATTGGCCAGCGAATACTCGATATTGCCGACCAGGCCACGGTCTTCCATCCGTTGGCGGCCAACCGTGAGCATGGCTTCATTGATATCACTCAGCACAACACTGCCATGCGAACCAACCCGTTTGCACATCAGGGCCGCGATATCGCCGGTGCCACCGGCCAGGTCCAAAACCCTTTGACCGGGCTGGATATTGCTGATGGCGATAAAGTAGCGTTTCCAAAGACGATGAACCCCGAAGGACATCAGGTCATTCATCAAATCGTACTTACCGGCTACCGATTCAAAAACGTCGTGTACCAGACCGGTTTTGTCTTCTACGGCAACATCCCGGTAACCAAAATGCGTGGTGCCGCCTGCAGCGGATTTCTTATCTGTCTGTTCCATCTTTAGACCAGCTTGAGGGAAAACCCCATTGTACCTTCACATCGGCCGCTTGTTACCTGTTTTCGGTAACAAATGAACCCAGTTGTTCCTCAACAGATCGTGTGGCAGAGCTATCGGTGTTGCCGGTATGCGCAGTTCCACGGTCTTCAATCAACAACACAAGACATTCTTCTGTAGCGACCGGGTTGTGCATGACACCTTTCGGGACGACGTGTAAATCCCCCGCCTGCAGGTCAACTTTTTTATCTTCATATTCCATCAACAACGAACCTTTGAGGATGAAGAACAGTTCATCCTGTTCTGCATGGCTGTGCCAGACAAAAGAGCCTTTTAGTTTGGCGACTTTTACATAATGGTTATCAATCTGGGAAATCACTTTCGGAAACCAGGTCTCGGCCAGTGACTCTGCAATTTGCAGTGGATTGCATTTATTATCCATTCGATATCCTTGATCATTTACCAGCGCGTTCAATTTTCAGAAACGGTTTCGGATCCGGATCGATCCGGTAGATTCTCTCCGCTCCGCTTCGAAATGAAGTGAAATACAGTGTGTGGCTGTTTTGACAAAACATGGGCATATGATCTATTGAAGGTTCTTCGGTCACTTGCTTGAAGCTTTGATCAGCGATCGTGTAAATAAAAATGTCAGCCTCATCGTCAGTTCGCGCCGGTGTATCAACAAAGGCAATTTTGTCGCCCTCGGGTGACCAACTGACCCCGTAAATCCTGCCGCTTGAAGTACGCAGCACGGTCTTGCTGCCGTCATCAAGATCAATCACTTCAAGGGAGGTTTCACCACCTCGTAGCGCGCCGTTGGCATAGACGATTTTCTGACCATCGGGTGAGAAATGCGCATCATGCTCGTTGTGATCCGTCGTTTCAGTGATATTTGCGATGATTTTCCCGGACCGGTTCAGCATTACCAGGTCACTTTGACCATTGAGTTGCTGAAATCCCAGCAGCCGGTTGTCGTCTGCCCAATCCGTGACAGAAACCCGCCCCGCGTATCGGCCCAGTGGTTTACTGGTACGTCCATCAAGTTCCATTATCCATGGGCGTTTCGGCTTGTCGGGCGAGACTTCGCGGTCGAAGATGAAGCTGCTACCGTCCGGTGACCAAACGGCGTAGCCATCCCAGCCACGATGTGATGTGAGACGGGAGCGGGTTTGACTTTCAAAATCCAGCAGGTAGAGTTCCCAATCATTTTCGGTGCGCTCGGTTTGCATCATAAAAATCATTTTTGTGCCATCCGCGGAACACACCGGGCGTTGTTCATTGGTTGCCGCGCTGATGTCTGTGCTGTTGAAAACACAAAGTGATGCCACGGCGATAAGGGCTATTTGATTTTTCATATTGCTGGCTTCATCACAATCATGGACCAAGTATAAACATTCACGCGTATAAACTTGCGTCAATTCAAGTTAGTGAATAATCTGGGCGACCTGCAATCCTCATACAATCCGGAGAGTCCTTTGAAGCTCACTCGAATTATAATAACCAGTGTTGTGCTTACAGGCCTCATCAGCGCCTGTTCTGAATCGACCTCCACGCCAGCCTCAAATACCGAATCGGTCGTTACTGCGAAGCTTGCCAGCACTGCTTTAACTGGCACGGAATCGTTCTCGATCCTGATTGGCAGCACAGCGGTTGGCAAAATGGAAGTGGACCATGACGCCGGAAGTTAGTCAGCCATAAACGCATTCACTTCACTAGCGAGTTGAAAACGGGCCTGGCGCAGGCATTGATCACTGGCCTCGGCATCTTTCGAAGCCAGGCAACTGGTAGTTTGGATGCGAATTTGCCATTGACTCAATTTGCGAAGAGCATCCGGTAGAGTTTCCAGGTATTGCATAGCCCTGAGAGGCTGATTGCTGGCCAGTGCAATGTCTATTCCCAGGCCTAGCAGACTTACTTCCAAACCAAAATGTGCCAGTCCCTGGTCGACCACCTGACTGGCATCTCCCCACCTGGCCTGGCCTGTCGAGAGTAAAGACAGAATCTGTGACCGGTATAAAGAAGGTGATGCTGATTGTGCGTAAGTTATCGCATTGGCGAAGTAAACAGCTGCGGGCTCAGCTTGTTTGAGACGAATACTGGTTTCGCCACGTAATGCCCAGGCTTTCGCGTGTTGAGGGTGACTAATGAGGTACTTTTCGAAATGTCGTTCGGCAGCTTCCGGCTTGCCACTATCGAACAACAAGTGGGCATCGTAAAAATCCAGCAACAAATCGCCGGGGTCGATCTTCCTGGCTACTGCAAAGTCCCGTGCTGCAGCGGGGTAATCTTCGTGACGTCGGTACAGGTCGCCACGTTTTATCAGTAGTTCAGAATCTGTGGGATTCGACTCCAATTGAATACCAAGAGACTCAATTTGCAGCACCAGATCGGGGTGAGCAACGACAGCAACTGACAGCGTTGATAAAAATATCAACGCTGTCAGTTTAAGCAGATCAATCATGGGCTTTTAAAGCAAATGTTGCCGTTAGAACACGACTACAACAATTTCTGAACAAGTTGAAGTACCTGCATGCAGACCGTGTATACATAGGTCCCGCCGCCCTTCAGGTCGATATTGTCGGTGTAGGGGCTTGGTGAGCTCAATGTGATAATGCTGTTGCCATCCCTGATGATGTCCACGCTTGCATCAGCGCCCGACCAGCTCAAGTCCGCTTTCTGCTTGCCTTTGACTTTATAGCCGTTGGCGCTGAGTGTGATCGAAGTTGCTGCAGGTGTTGTAGCACTTGCAGTGTTTGACCAGGACGAAGACCCGGCCGCATTTTTGGCGCTAATTTGGTAATCATATGAAGTTGATGCAGAGACTGATTTATCCATGTAGCTGTTGCTTCCACCTGCCACGCTAACCAGAAATACCCACGTTCCACTGCCAGCGGGTGACCGTTCCAGATCCAGACTTTGCTCATCAGTGCCATCGTGCTGCCAGGATAGCGCCACGGAACTGCTGGTGGTTGAATCTACCTGCAAGTTGAGCGGTGCGTCTGGCGGATCGGTTGGTATGGTGCTGTCACCACGTATGAACATCTGGTCGATCGAAATGCTGTCCTTGCTGCGGTGAGTTGCTGTCTGGTCAGTATCTGTTACGCGAATATACAAAGTGCCAGTGGCCGAAATTACCGCCGACTGGACATTCGACGTACTGGTGCTTGAAACAGTGAACATATAGTTGAAATTGACGTTGTCGATGGACCAGGCAAAGTCAAAAGCATCGCCATCCGTCGAGGTACTTGACCAGGCATTGGTCATGAAGGTAACCATTGAACCGGAGACAGCAGCAAAACGCCAGGTGTGTGACGCAAAGGTGTAACGACTGTTTTTCTTGCCACCGCTTTCACGTTCTGTGATTACCTGGACCACTGAGTCATCATTAAATGTGTTGGCGTAAGTTCCGCTGACAGTGCCGGCGGATGGCAGATCAGCGACTGCCGGGTAGTCGGTGAAACCGGCAGGTTCTGATGCCGTTACCGGGTCTGAAGTCTGGTCGGTTGCGCTATCGTCATCTGTAACGATCAGGACCACCGTGTATGTGCCGGCTGCGGCGTAACTGTGTGAAGGATCTTGCACGCTTGATCCGTTGCCATCACCAAAATCCCATGACCAGTTGCTGATCGTGCCATCGGCATCGGTGGAGGTGTCGGTAAAGCTGCAATCCAGATTGGTGCAGGATGAACTGAATCCGGCGACCGGATCACTGTTGCCGGTCACCGGTACGCTGTAGGTGATATTCAATCTGGGCCTGGCCATGGTTGTAGCCGACTCGCTTGAATGGAAGTCCGCGCCATCCGAGGTTGACGGATTGGCGATGACAAAACCGTGATTACTACCCGGGTTTGCGATCCAGCTTTCCACCAGGCTTAGTCCATCGGCGGTCAGGCTAACTGTTATAGGACCGGTCGAAGGAGCCGAAATGCTGCATGCAACCTGGGTCCCACGATCGGAGGCAGATGAGGCACCAGGTGACGTCCATGGAGCACCGGCAGAGGCTAAATTCCAGGTAACCTGGGTCTGGTCCCAGCTGGTCAGCAAGCCATAACATTCATACGGGCCACTACTTATATTGGTCACTTCAAGCTGGATGTCAGCCGTTACCACAGTGGCGTTGGCGGGTATGCTACTGATATCCCAGGCCAGGACGATATTCATGTCCGTTGTGTTCCCGGAAGGTTCATCGCCATCAACTTGTATCGTTGCAGCGAGACCAAAATTCGTGTCGGGTGCAAATTGCTGGATATAGGCATCGGCTGTGCCGTCATACGCCGGGCTGGGCGCTATGCCATCCTGAAACGAAACCGACATGGTTGAGAAAAAGTCAAAGCCGGTCTGGCTATTTGACAAAATCGTGTTCAGGGCCAGATCCTGCACGCCGTTGACCACCAGGGTATAACTTGAACCGGTAGTCATGGCACTGGTTGTCAGGCGAACGCTACGACTATCGACCAGTAACTCCGCTGCGCTGATGCTCAGACCTGCGATTGAGTAATTGCCCGCGTTGGTGGCTTCGGTTGCATCCAGTGTTTCATTAAAATTCACAATCACGTGATTAGCATCTTCCGCGCTAGCAGCGGTAATCAGCGGCGGGTCAAGATCCGGGCCTTTGAGGATAGAAAACTCATCCAGTACAGAGCCTGCCTGGTTAAGAAAGATGACATCCATACGATTGCCGGATACATCCACCAGCATTGAGCCCAATACTGCCTGGGAAAAAAACATGGCAGGATGATCGAGCGCAGCATTGGTGGTTTTCCCCGAGCTTCCGGCGGTGACATAGACGGCACCGGCTCTTGAGGCTGCTATGACGTCCGGTTTGGCGTATGCGCCATCTCCCGTGTCCTTGCCATCACCGGGGTTGAGAACATTGAGATCGGGGTCCAGGGTCGTTGAAAGGCCATAGTGACCATCCAGCAGATAGGATCGCTCGTATGAGTGGCTGTGGCCACCCAGAACCAGATCCACACCCATGTCTTCCAGTATCGGCAATGCATTTTGACGCATGTCGATCAAGCGGCCTTCCGTATCCGAGTTGTGTGAGCCCTTGGTGTAGGGTGGGTGGTGCCAGAAGGCAATCACCCACGGTAGTGTATTCAAGGCCAGATCATTTTCCATCCAGGTCATCATGGTGCCGTTGACCGAGCGATCGGTTTCATAGGAATCAAGGCAGATAAAGTGGATATTGGCGTAATCAAAGGAGTAGTACGCTTCCGTGCCTGATGACAATCCGCCAATCTCAGCAAATGCCGGCAGGTTGTAAATATCATAATAAGGTCCGGTTTGCGAATTCGAATCCGCGCTACGACCATCGTGGTTACCCAAAGCAGACCACATCGGTAACTGCCGCAAAATTTCAGGATAAGTGTCAAAAACCGCGGCCTGGTATTGCGCATCAGTGCCATCGTTATAGGCATTGTCACCCAGCATCAAAACGATATTTGCCGGGTTGGAAGCGGACCATGACTTGTAGGCATCGCGTACTGCCCGGGCATCTGCATTGGCGGTGCCTGAATCTCCCAATACCCAGATTCGCGTATCAGCGGGATCACCCTGGATCGGTGCTGTATAAAAATGATAGGAGCTGTCACCAACAATGGTGCCGCCACTGTCACCCACGGAATACCAATAATGCTGGTCTGCGCCCAGATTGTTTAAAACTACAGCATGATTTATTTTGGAGCCTGTTACGGTAACTGTATTTGTCAGGCTTCCCGCTGAAGTACCAAAGCGCACCACCGAATCTGTCGCCACATCGGTGCGCCAGTGAACCGTGATGCTGTCGTCAGTTTGCATTTGCAGGTACGGGCCACGAATTACCAGGGCCGCATTCGCTGCCCCCGCCAGACCAAAAAATAAAATAAAGACACTCAGAACGAGTGATGAATTCACTTTGAATAAACGCATAACAGAAGCCACCTTAAGACCTCGTTCCCCTTGAACGAACTATAAGTATACGCTCAATAGCTGAATATTTCCTTTTCAGCCGTCGCTGCGGTCATTGCGGTCGGTCCGGCCATTGTTGTACTGCCCGTAGTCACCCTGTTTGAGGTTTTGATTGATCAGTTCAAAGCGTCGCAAAAATCAATCAGCAGCCCGGCTCATAGAGTGGCTCAGAGAATAAAGCGGCTCAAGTCCTCATCCTTCGATAGCGCCTCGAGGTGCTCGTTGACGTAATCAGCGTCCAGGGTGATGGAGTCGCCATCCCGGTCCGGGGCCTCGAAGGAAATGATATCGAGCAGGCGTTCCATGACGGTATGCAGGCGACGGGCGCCGATATTCTCGGTGGACTCGTTGACTTGCCAGGCGATTTCGGCAATCCGTTGCACCGCGTCGTCACCAAACTTCAGATCAACACCCTCGGTCGCCATTAGCGCAGTGTACTGCTCGGTCAACGAAGCTTTGGGCTCGGTCAGGATACGCACAAAATCTTTGGCATCCAGGGCGCGTAACTCAACCCGGATCGGCAGACGACCCTGCAATTCAGGAATCAGATCCGAAGGTCTGCTGAGATGAAACGCGCCGGATGCGATGAACAGCATATGATCCGTTTTGACCATGCCATAACGGGTCGAAACGGTGCAGCCTTCAACCAGTGGCAACAGGTCACGCTGCACACCCTCACGTGAAACATCCGCACCGGCGTACTCGGAGCGTCTGGCTACCTTATCAAGTTCGTCGATAACAACGATGCCGTTCTGCTGTGCGGTTTCCAATGCCTGCTGTTTGATTTCTTCGTCATTGATCAGCTTTGCAGATTCTTCTTCGATCAGAATCGGCAAGGCGTCCTTGATACGCATTTTGCGCTTCTGGGTTTTATTGCCGCCGATATTCTGGAACATGCCCTGCAACTGGCTGGCCATTTCTTCCATGCCCGGAGGTGTCATGATTTCGACACCCATCTGTGAGGCAACGTCGAACTCGATTTCTTTATCATCCAGTTCGCCCGACAGCAGTTTGCGCAGGAATTTTTGCCGGGTGGATGCCTGGCTGTCATTGTTGCTGACTTCAGCGCTTACAGGCTCGTTGGCAAAGCCAATCGGGTTGGCTTTGGGCAGCAGAATATCGAGGATACGGTCACGGGCGGCGTCTTCAGCGCGTGCGCCGACCTTGGCAACAGCCTGTTCACGCAACATGTTGACGGCGAAATCCACCAGATCACGAATAATAGATTCCACGTCCTTGCCGACATAGCCCACTTCGGTGAATTTGGTTGCTTCGACCTTGATAAACGGCGCATTCGCCAGCTTGGCCAGGCGGCGGGCAATTTCAGTTTTGCCGACACCGGTGGGCCCTATCATCAGAATATTCTTGGGTGTGATTTCATTACGCAGGTCTTCATTCACCTGCATGCGGCGCCAGCGGTTACGCAATGCGATGGCAACGGCGCGTTTGGCGTCCGATTGGCTGATGATGTGCTGGTCCAGTTCCTGGACGATTTCGCGTGGGGTCATCTGTGACATTTATTCTATTTCCAGGATTTCAATAGTTATGTTTGAGTTAGTGTAAATGCAGATGTCTGAAGCAATACCCAAGGATTTCCGGACGATTTCTTCTGCACTGAGTTCAGTGCCGTCCAGATATGCCATGGCCGCAGATTGTGCGAATGGACCACCCGAGCCAATCGCGATTAATCCATTTTCCGGCTCAATGACATCACCGTTGCCGGAAATCAGCAAAGAGTTGGTGTTGTCTGCGATAGCGAGCAAGGCTTCAAGACGCCTCAAAACACGAGCGGGGCGCCAGTCTTTTGCCATTTCAACGGCAGCACGTACCAGGTTACCGGAGTATTTCTCCAGCTTGCCTTCAAAGCGCTCAAACAAGGTAAAAGCATCGGCGGTGGCACCGGCAAAGCCGGCAATCACCTGGTCTTTGTACATGCGTCGCACCTTACGTGCATTGGACTTCATGACGGTGTTGCCAAGCGTTACCTGGCCGTCGCCACCCATGACCACCTGGTTGCCACGGCGCACTGAGCAAATGGTCGTTCCCCGGTATTGTTCCACGCGTTACTCCTTTTATATGCGTGAAGCAAACGTGGGGATACGTGCAGTCGATTACAAGTTTGGCGTACACTTGAAACAGTCGGTTTTAAAGTTTGGGATGCAATGTGAATTTTCTGATTGAGGTGTTTTGGGCGCTGATCATGGTCGGTGTGCCAATTGCCGTATTTACGCTGGTGATATTCTGGTGGGCACTGGAGCATGGACATTTTAAGGAGTTACGGGACACCAGGGCCCTGGGGCGTGAGTTAAAAGCCATGTCCAAAAACAGCAAGAAGAACAAGTTAAAAGATGTTAAGGCTCCGCATCCCATTTTGAACAAGTGGGGGAAGTTTGGTGGTGGTTTCTACGGTATCGTGGCGTTCTTTACCTATATTGTGATAGAGGTCCGTGAACTCATCGATATGATTATAGATTTCGGTGGGTTTATTGATTTTTTAAAACAACTCGATTTCAACTTGATAATCAGGATATTTATCGAGGCGATCACCAATTTTGTTTCTGCAATGGTGTGGCCGTTTTACTGGTTGAAACGCATTGATACTGATCAGACCTGGATCTGGTTTGTGGTGGCTTACCTGGGCTACCGGGCAGGAATGAAGGCTGCCCAGGTTTTGATTCAGCGACGTATCGATATCAAATCGCGAGTGCGTAAATTTTTAGGTTAGAATAAATAGATGCAGAGTTCATGCATGCAATCTGAGGAAAGGATTCGTGGCGTCATCTGGCGGGGCCTCGTGCAGCGTGTTTTAACTGAATTGGGAGAGAAGCATGAGTTTGAGTAAAAGATCTGCGGCTGAGTTTATCGGCACTTTCTGGCTGGTGCTGGGTGGTTGCGGTAGCGCGGTCCTGGCTGCCGGCCTGCCGGATGTTGGCATCGCATATGCGGGTGTCGCACTTGCATTTGGCTTAACCGTTCTGACCATGGCTTTTGCCATTGGCCATATCTCAGGTTGCCATTTGAATCCTGCGGTAACGCTTGGCCTGACCGTCGCGGGTCGTTTTGACAAATCAGATGTACCTGCCTACATGATTGCCCAGGTTCTGGGTGCCATCGTTGCTTCGGCCCTGCTGTTTTATATTGCCAGTGGCGCAGATGGATTTGGCGGCGGCCTGGCATCCAATGGTTTTGGTGAGCATTCCCCGCAGGGATATTCAATGAGCGCGGGTATTGCCACCGAAGTCGTGATGACGATGATGTTCCTGATTATTATTCTTGGTGCTACCGATAAACGCGCACCAGCGGGGTTTGCACCTATTGCGATTGGTCTTGGCCTGACCCTCATTCACCTGATCAGTATTCCGGTGACCAATACCTCGGTCAATCCGGCGCGCAGTACCGGGCCGGCTTTGCTTGAAGGTGGTATTGCTTTGCAACAGTTGTGGATGTTCTGGTTGGCACCAATGGCCGGTGCGGTAATTGCTGCGGTTATTTACAAGTGGTTTGAAAAAGACTAGATAATTCTTTGATGCTGGACTAAAACCTCGCACAGAAGCCCGGGGAGGGTTACCTCTTTCCGGGACCGTGAGCGGACAGGAAGTCCGCGACCGAGCGACCCAGGGATGGGCTTGAAGCGAGTCCCGGAAAGAGGTA
>PVMS01041653.1_pt1 | contig 10882 bp, 6 predicted proteins | sample 1853461 | NCBI WGS metagenome assembly PVMS01 (sample SAMN08582032, study PRJNA380276) | Marine sediment metagenome, whole genome shotgun sequencing project. | isolation source: ocean sediment barecode stripped | collected 2017
AAGCGAGTAACCGTCGGTGGGAATACTCAATATTTTTCCCACCGTACTTGATTACGCCGGTTTAACGAATATTCCCACCGACGGTTACTCGCTGCGGGGGTCATGGAAGGAAGCGAAGCTCCGGCCTACGATTTTGCGGTCTCAGAATGGCAATGGAAAAAGGAAAATGTACCCTCCATTATGATCCGGACAGACAACTGGAAGTTAATGACCACACATCGCACGGGCGGAAGAAATGTGGAAGTACTCTACGATTTGAAGAATGATCCACATGAAATGAATAACCTCCTGGGATCAAATCCGGAAAGATCCCAGTACAGGGAGACGGCGGAAGAGTTGCGTTCAAAACTAACAGCTTATCTGAGAGATGTAAACTCACCCATTGCGGATGGGGTTGAGAACAGGATATTGATACGGGAGTAGAATGAAAAGGAATATAACCAATCTGCTATTATACGGCTTAGGCCTGACCATATTATTTTCATGCCAATCCAGATATAGTGAGGGCCCCTGGTTAGCCACCGGAATAAAGATAGGGGAGGTAAGCCAAACGGAAGCCATTGTCTGGGTGCGATTAACCAAAAATCCGGAAAGGGTTGGAGATGATGCCCCCTTGCCTCTTGTTAAGTATGAAGATCCGGAAACCGGAGAATTGGTCGAGTCTCAAGGCAGACCGGATATGAACCCTGTGGTGCTTTACCCGGAGGGGTATTCCATTCATAACATACGAGGGGCCTGTCCGGGGACGCTGGGAATGGCAAGGATCAGGTACAAAATTCTTGAGGACCGCCGATGGAAGAGCCTTGATTGGCAAAAGGTAGACCCAGAAAAGGATTTCACTTACCAATTTCCTCTCTCATGCCTCAATCCCGGAGAAACTTATGAATTGATGGTAGAAGCCAAACCCTTAAAAGGCAGGAAAGTGAGTGCTTCTCTGGAGGGGAATTTTAAGACTGCTCCATCTGTTGACAAGCAATCGGAAGTTAATTTCATAGTAACAACAGGAACCTCTTATCCGGATGTGGACAGCGAAAATGGTTATAAGTTCTATGCAAGTTCGCTAAAACTGGATCCGGAGTTTTTTGTACATACGGGTGATATAGTTTATTACGACCGTCTGGGCAAGACTGCCGAGCTGGCTCGCTGGCACTGGGACAGAATGTATAGCTATCCCAACAACATTGAATACCACAGGCAGGTAGCCAGTTATTTCATTAAAGACGATCACGATACCTGGATGGATGATGCCTATCCCGGAAAAGACACCAGGTTTATGGGAGAGTTTACCTGGGACCAGGGAATGAGAATATTTCCTGAGGAAGTTCCCATGGGAGAGCTTACTTACAGAACCGTTCGATGGGGCAAGGATCTCCAGATCTGGTTGATGGAAGGCAGGGATTATCGAAGCCAGAATATCATGGCCGACGGTGCGGAGAAATCTATCTGGGGCAAAGAACAGATGGAATGGTTTAAATCCACAGTAGAGAACTCGGATGCTACCTTCAGGATATTGATCAGTCCCACGCCAGTTGTGGGACCTGACCGGGTGAAGAAGAATGATAACCATGCAAATGCAGGATTTAGCTATGAAGGGGATATGATCCGGAAATTCATCAGTGAGCAGGAGAATATGTACGTCATTTGCGGCGACAGGCACTGGCAATACATATCCAGACATCTGGAAACAGCTGTTACAGAGTTCAGTTGTGGTCCGGGTAGCGACGCGCACGCAGGTGGCTGGAGCAACGATAACAAGTTGCCCGAACATCTCTACCTGAATGTAACTGGTGGTTTTATGGAGGTGGAGGTTTCAGGGAAAACAGGTGAATCCCAATTGACTGTCAGGCATTACAATCCCGATGGAATCCTGCTAAATGAATATCTTGCTCAGGTACAGTAGAAATAAGGCAATTATGAACCAGTATATTTTTTGTAAGCTCTTATGGATTATTGTTTGTGCTTTGACAACACCTGTGCTTACAGCACAAAGCCAACAGCCAAATATTGTCTTTATCCTTTGCGATGATCTGGGTTATGGAGATCTGGGCTGTTATGGAAGTCAGCTTAACCGAACGCCGGCCATTGATCAACTGGCCGAGCATGGAGTCATGTTTACCGACTTTTATGCGGCAAGCGGACTCTGTACTCCTTCCAGGGCTGCATTTCTGACGGGTACTTATCCCATACGAATAGGAATGGATATGAATTTTCGTGGCGAATGCGTCTGTTTTCCTGTGGATGAAATGGGACTCAATCCCAGAGAAGTGACTATGGCTGAACTTCTTAAGCAACAAGCATATAAAACTGCATTGATTGGCAAGTGGCATCTTGGGGATCAAAAGGAATTTTTACCCACCAGGCAGGGATTCGACTATTTCTTTGGAATCCCATACAGCAATGACACGGGCCCGGGAAGTGATATCAGGAAACACCGGAAGCTTTATGAGCATCCTGAGATACCCTTACTCAGAAACGAGACGGTCATCGAAGCTCCTGTGAACCAGGAAACAATTACAAAGCGATATACCCAGGAAACAATTCGCTACATAGAGGAAAATAAGGAGGGTCCTTTCTTTGTCCTGCTGGCCCATACCATGCCGCATAGTCCGCTTTATGCAAGTCCCGAGTTCAGGGGGAAATCAAAAAACGGACTCCTGGGGGATGTGATAGAAGAGATAGACTGGTCGGTAAAAGAAGTCCTCGAAACACTGGATCGCCTGGATCTCAGAGATAATACCATCGTGGTATTCACTTCCGACAATGGAGCCCCTCCAGCGCCTGCTGAGCGTTCAAATGAACCTCTTCAGGGATACAAGGGTACTGTGAATGAAGGTGGGATGCGTGTACCCATGATCATAAGCTGGCCCGGACATATTCCTGAAGGGAAAGTGTGCACGCAGCTGGCTACTCTGATGGACTTCTATCCCACATTCGGGAACCTGACTGGCTGTGATCTTCCCAAGGTGCATATTGATGGGCAGAATATTTGGAACTTGTTTACGGATCCTGAAAATGCTCTGAGCCCACATGCTTTTTTCGCCTATTATCAGTTGGATCAGTTACAGGCTGTCAGAACGCCTGATTGGAAAATCTATCTGGAGCTGAGCGAGCAGAAAAATATGTGGAACCTGGAGACAAGCAAGGCAGAATTGCGGCTTTTCAAGCTGGCCAGTGATATCAGTGAGGAGAATGAGCTTTCGTCCGTTCACCCCGACACCCTTAAGAAAATGGAGATATTTGTGAAAATCGCCAGGAAGCGGATCGGGGATGAACACTTGGTAGTCCCTGACCTTCGGCCCGCAGGGTATGTGGCCAGGCCCGTACCATTAATCAAATAATATTAGCTCAGGATGAAGAAGAACTATATGATATTCTTGTTGGGATCAATCCTGATTACGTCCTTGAACCTTTCAGCTCAATACACGAGCGGAGATCCTGACATCGATCAGCTCAGATTTGAGATTAAGCAGAACAAAACAACAGAGGCAAATTACAGAGAACGTGTGTTAATGCTTTATATGTGGATGGGTAGCTTACAGCAGCAAGGAGCCAATACACGCCCGTATTTTGATTTGGACAGGAAGTATTATGAACTTGAATCCAGGGTAAACAATCAGACAGGAGATAAGTACCAGGAGGCTATGCAGCAAATGTGCCAGACCGTCGATGATGGGTTCGAACAGATGGAGAAGATTCAGAAGGAACTGCATGAAAAGGGCCCTATGTTTACCGCTTTTGAAAGTGATACTGAGGTAACTGGCGGTGACTTTAATGCGGAGTGGCCCATGTTCCAGGCCAACAAGCATAACAATGGTGCAACTTCAGCACCCGGACCAAGTTATGGACGTGAAAAATGGAAATTTCCGGTGGGACTGGGTTGGTATGCACGGCCTGTTATTGAAGGTGATAAAGTATATGTTGCATCTCCAGGGATGCGTATAACTTCCTTTTGTCTTGATTTAAAAACGGGAAGCGAAATCTGGAAGTCGTCACAGAACCATCCCTTATTTGGCATTTACAAATACCCTGCAATTGCTTCAACTCCGGTTTTGATTGACGATCAGGTGGTATTGCGCGAAATTAACTCACACGGTGGCAATGAAGGACAGGCGCGTAATCTTGTTTATCTAAATAAGGAGACAGGGAAAACAGAAGCACGGCGCTATGCCGGGCACATTGACTATCGCACACGTTATGCAGCGGTAAGCGGGAATGAAGATGCGGTGGTCTACCCCTTTGGGGTGCATGATATTTATTCATATCCTGCGATTTGCCAGAATTTAAACAGGTTGATATGTGCCGATGCCCAGAATACACAGATTCGTTGGGACTTCAATGTGGGAGACATAGATGCGCTGGCTGAACCGGTCATCTCAGGCGATAAAGTGTTCCAGGGCACCATGGAGGGCTATGTGTATGCCCTGAACCTGGCAGGTGAGCAGGGAGATAAACGAATTGCCTGGAAGTTTAATGCTTCTGGTTCGGTAAATAGTGCTGTATGCGCTGAAGCCGGTAAAGTCTACTTTGGAGCGAACGGAGGAAGCATCTATTGCCTGAACGAATCGGATGGTAAATTAGAGTGGGAGTTTAAAGTGCAAAAACCCGAGAAAGGTGCACGAAAACATTTTACCACTCCTGTTTTTCACAACAAACTTTTGTATGTGGGTGGAGCGGATAAAACCTTCTATTGCCTCGACGCAGAAAAAGGCACCTTAATCTGGAAACTTGATGCTGATGACTGGATTCGATCCAGCCCGCATGTTGATGATAAGAACATCCACTTTGCCACCATCAGCGGTCGGCTTTATAATCTTAATCCGCAGGGTGAGCTTCAGTGGGATAAAAACATAAGTGACCATGCCATCTACGCCGATTTAGTGGGCAGTGGGGATGAGTTATTGATTACCGATAGTAATCTGAAGCTCTATTGCCTGGATAATACTGGGAATCAGATTTGGGAGAAGAGTATTCTGGCAGCTTTTACCAATGAACAGGGTGAGCGTATATTCACCGACCAGCTATCAGGCGGTACTTTTTTCCAGAGTAAGCCCACAGCGGCTGATGGGAATCTGTTTTTTGGGACTCCCAGCGGGTTTTTGTATTCCGTGAATGCTGAAACAGGAGATGAAAACTGGAAATTTGAAATGGGTGGAGCTATCTCGGTTGGCGCTGCACTTGCAGACGGCAAGGTCTATGCCGGTCAACAGGGGGGCGAGCGTTTTTTCTATTGCCTGGATGCAAGTACAGGTGAGCTGGTGTGGAAACAGACAATCCCCGGAGGATGGGTCTGGGGCTCGGCAGCGGTAGATGATGGTCTGGTCTATGTACCTACGGTAAATGGGTATGCAGTTTGTTTAGATGGTGAAACAGGTCATATCGTCTGGATGTATCCTACTGCCAAGTCAGTTCCAGCCGAGCCGGCAATTGATGGTGATCTGGTTTATTTTGGTTCGTGGAGCAGGTCTTTATATGCCTTCAATAAACGTACCGGCGAAATTGTCTGGAAAGAAAATGGGGTTGGTCTCGATTCAGGCACCTTAATTGCTGAAGATGGTAAAATATATTTGCCTCACCATGCCAATATGTTCACCTATTTTGATGCTAAAACAGGGGAGCTTTTGAATGACGGAAATAAAAATGAGGATGAAAAAGGAGTCTATTCGGACTTTAATGCCAGTCCTGCTTTTGCAGATGGAAGAGCCTTTTTTACTGCCCGTGTGGGTGTTGGCCTGCGTGGCGTACCTCTGTCAAGTAAGGTGTTCTGTGTGGACCCGGAATCGGGAAAGATCCATTGGACCTTCCCCGACGGAGGAGGATTGTCGGCTCCTGCCCTGGCCAGCGGCCGTGTGTACATTGCTTCAGGAAATACCCCCTTCTTCTATTGCCTGGATCAACTTACCGGAAAACCACACTGGATCGTAAAACTCGGGCACAGAGTGGAAGAATCCACCCTGTGTATATATCGAAATAAAGTTTATGTATTGTCTGCAGATGCTTATATTCATGCGATTGAATAATCTGATAAAAACTTTAAGCAATACTACCTCAATGAAACAGATAAAGAGAATATTTAGGACCAGTGTATTGTTATTGGCCATAGTGATACAGTTCTCCTGCGATGGAACAGCTCAGAATGGATCTAATCCACCCCTGAAACTCTGGTACGATGAACCCGCATCCGAATGGGAAGAAGCCCTGCCCCTGGGAAACGGACGCCTGGGAGTAATGGTTTTTGGAGATACCTCAAAGGAGCGTATTCAACTGAATGACGATTCCATGTGGCCCGGGGATATGGGATGGGACCAGCCCGAGGGCACCGAGGAGGATATCGAAAGGATCAGGGACTTGTTATTTGCCGGAAAGATCAGCGAAGCAGACCAACTCATGGTTAAGAAATTTTCCCGCTTAGGGGTGACCCGATCCCATCAAACCCTGGGAGAATTGTTCATCGACCTCGGACATCAGAACATAACAGAATACCGGCGGGAATTAGATCTAAATACGGCAATTTCGACAGTCTCCTACAGGACAGATGGACAGCTGGTGACTGAGAAAGTATTTGTTTCTCATCCCCATCGGGCCATTTTCATCGAAATAAGTACGGAAGCAGAAGAAGGTTTAAACGGTAAAATACAACTCACCCGACCCAAAGACAAGGGAGTTCCAACTGTTTCTGTGCGTACAAGTGATGAGGGCTTGCTACTTATGGAAGGAATGGTTACCCAGCGCGGGGGGCAGTTTAAATCTGAAAAGGCTCCCATCCTGGAGGGTGTGAAGTTTGAAACCTGTTTGCTTATTGAGAATGAGGGAGGTGAAATCATAAGGGGTAAAGAATTCTTAAAGTTGAAAAACGTAAGCAAAGCCACCATGATCCTGGTATCCAATTCCTCCTGGTACCATGAAGATTTTGCAGCGCAAAACAAGAGGGATTTAAAGGCTCTTACAGGCATGGATCTGGATATGCTGGAAAAGGAACACATTCTGGATTATCAGAATCTGTTTTTAAGACTGGGCCTTAGCCTGGGAGATCATAGCAAAGATCACCTTACCACCGATGAGAGACTGGTTCAGATGAATAAGGACTCGCTCGATTTAGGTATGGAAGCTTTATTGTTTCACTATGGCCGCTACCTCCTGATCAGCTCCTCGAGAGTGGGTACAAATCCAGCCAACCTTCAGGGTGTTTGGAATCAACACATTGAGGCGCCATGGAATGCCGATTACCACCTGAACATAAACTTGCAGATGAATTACTGGCCGGCAAACATGACCGGTCTGGATGAGCTGAACCTGCCCCTGTTCGACTATGTGGACCGGGTGGTAGAGAGCGGAAAGGAAACAGCACAAAAAAACTTTGGATGTGAAGGTTCTTTTATGCCCCATGCAAGCGATCTGTGGGCCCCAACCTGGATGAGAGGGGCAACCGCTTACTGGGGTAGCTCCATGGGAGCCGGAGGATGGATGATGCAACACTACTGGCATCATTTCGCTTTTACACAGGACACCTCCTTTTTGAGAGAACGTGCCTTCCCTGCCATCCGTGAAGTAGCAAAATTCTACAGCGACTGGATCATTGAGGATCCTCGTGACGGGAAACTGATTTCTGCTCCTTCCACCTCTCCCGAAAACAGGTATCTGGATGCCAAAGGAGAACCAGTTGCCCTTTGTCTGGGGAGCGCCATGGATCAGCAGGTCATCGAAGAAGTATTCGATAATTACCTGGAGGCCAGCTTGATTCTGGGAGTCAGTGATGCCTTTACTGAAAAGGTAAAGCAGCAAAGAACACAGTTGCGCCCTGGCTTTGTATTGGGTCAGGATGGCAGAATCCTGGAGTGGGACCGGGAGTATGGAGAGCATGAACCCGGGCACCGTCACATGTCGCACCTCTATGGCTTCCATCCGGGGACTGCTGTTTCCAAAGACCAGACTCCTGAGATCTTTGAAGCGGTCAGGACAACCCTGGATTACAGGCTTGCCAACGGGGGTGCCGGAACAGGATGGAGCAGGGCATGGCTGATCAACTGCAGTGCCAGGCTTCTGGATGGGGAGATGGCCCATGACCATATTCAACTCCTCTTTAAGAAGTCCATGTACAACAACCTTTTTGATGGCCATCCGCCCTTTCAGATTGATGGGAATTTTGGATATACGGCCGGTCTTTCCGAGATGCTTTTACAATCCCATCTACGAGATGAAAATGGCAATTACTATCAGGACATTCTTCCGGCCCTTCCTTCCGCTTACTCCATCGGGAAGGTTTCAGGCTTAAAAGGGAGAGGTGCCTTTGAGCTTAGCATGGAATGGGTCGATGGACGTTTGTCAAAATTGGATATAAAATCCCTGAAAGGGAATAGTCTGAATGTGAGGTACAGGGGGAGCGTCATTTCAAAAGCCACTGTGAAAGGGGAAAGTTACTCATTTACCTCCCGGGATTTCAATTTATAATTAATTAAGCATCTGTTAAGCTCAGGATTCTATTTTCACCGATCTCCGGAAGGATAAATCCGTAGAGGTCATAAATATGTTTTCACAGAGATAATCATGGTTAAGTTCGATAAAAGTAAGATGGCATTGTGTAGTGCGCTGTTCATATTAATGGTAATCAGCTCTTGCAATATGCAAAAGGAAGCTGTTGTTCAAGCAGTGGATTATGTAGATCCAATGATAGGTTCGGGTGGGCATGGACACGTTTTTGTAGGTGCAAATGTCCCTTTTGGTGCTGTACAGGTGGGACCCAACAATATTTACAAGGGTTGGGACTGGTGTTCGGGATACCATCATTCCGATAGCCTGATTATTGGATTCTCACAGCTTCATTTGAGTGGAACAGGTATTGGCGACCTGGCTGATATCCTGATCATGCCTTTTACGGGTGAGCCCAGGTTAGATAAAGGGAAGCAGGAGTATCCGCATGGGGGCTATCTGTCCACTTTCAGTCATGAAAATGAGACAGCGAAGCCAGGTTATTATTCGGTTACAATGGATAATGGGGTGGAAGTGGAACTTGCTGCTACCGAACGCGTCGGTTTTCATCGATATCGTTTCCCTCAGGATGAGAAAGCACATATCATTATTGATTTGAAGGAGGGGATCAATGACCGGACCACGGAAACTTCTTTAACGCAGACGGATGAATACACCCTTTTGGGAAGACGTTTTTCATCGGGTTGGGCCAAGGAACAACAGGTTTTCTTTGCCATTAAAAGCTCTGTACCCCTCTCGAATCTGATCCTGTTTGAAGATCAGCTTCCTCTGGAAGGAAACGAAACCGAAGGGATAGCCATAAAGGGTTTAATCAGTTTTGATCAGGCTCCCGAAAAAGTGGAATTGAAGGTGGGTATATCACCGGTGAGTGAAGAAAATGCCCTTGCAAACATAGAGGCCGAAATTCCGGATTGGGATTTTGACAAAGTGGTGGCTGATGCACGGGAGAAGTGGAATGCTGAACTTTCAAGAATAACTATTGAAACAAATGACATCTCTGATAAGCGGATATTCTACACTGCGCTCTATCATGCCTATATGCATCCCTCCTTATTCAATGATCACAATGGAGATTACAGGGGAGCAGATAATGAGGTATATACCAATCCGGGTTTCGACAATTATACAATTTTGTCTACCTGGGACACCTATCGTGCCGCACATCCCTTATTCACCATCACTCAGCCCGATCGCTTGAATGATATCGTCAATACAATGCTTGCCATTTACGATCAGCAAGGCTACTTACCCATCTGGCATTTGCATGGCTATGAAACCAAAACCATGGTTGGGATCAGTAGCATACAGGTGATAGTTGAAGCTTACCTTAAAGGATACAGTGGATTTGATGCTGAACGCGCATTCGAAGCTGTAAAAACCACATCTATGCTTGATATTGAGGGCTTAAATTACCTGAGAGAATTCAGGCCGATTCCTTATGATGTTGAACATCACAGAACGGTCGCTCAGGCCATGGAGTTGTGCATTTCTGACGGTAGTATCGCTCTTATGGCAAAGGCCATGGGCAAGGATGAAGATTATGAATATTACAGCAAGCGTGCCCGAAACTATCAACTTTATTACGACCAGTCAGTTGAATTTTTCAGGGGTGTGGATAGTGAGGGGGATTGGAATCCTGTATTCTCTCCGCTCTCATCGAATAAAACTATTGCAAAAGATTACGCAGAAGGAAATGCCTGGCAGTATTTATGGCTGGCTCCGCAGGATGTGTCAGGCTTGATGGAGCTTATGGGAGGCCAGGATAGATTTATTAGCCGACTGGACAGTTTCTTCTTACTTGATTCTGAAGATGAGTCTGAAGTACTGGTTGATCTTACAGGACTTATCGGACAATATGCACATGGCAACGAGCCAAGTCATCACATTGCCTATTTATATGCATCGGCGGGACAGCAATGGAAAACTGCTGAAAAAGTCCGCTATATTATGAAGGAGTTTTACCATGATGACCCCGATGGGGTGATTGGTAATGAAGATGCAGGCCAGATGTCTGCATGGTATGTATTATCTTCGCTGGGTTTTTACCCGGTATTTCCTGCATCAACAGAATATGTATTTGGAAGTCCCCTCTTTGAAAAGGCGACCCTCCATTTGCCGGAAGGCTTAAATTTCACGGTTGAAACAGTAAACAACAGCCCTGAAAATATCTATATACAGCGTGTTGAATTAAATGGAGAGGAATACAACAAAATGAGCATTAGCCATCAGGATCTCATGAACGGAGGTGTATTGAAATTTGTAATGGGCAATACACCAAATTACGACTATGGCAAGTAAACAATTGAGAATATCACATTTACTATTTAAGAAAACACTTTGATGAAAATTAGCTTTATACGATACATCCTTCTAATCATATTTATTTTTTCTTCCCATG
>PVMS01065696.1_pt1 | contig 10882 bp, 8 predicted proteins | sample 1853461 | NCBI WGS metagenome assembly PVMS01 (sample SAMN08582032, study PRJNA380276) | Marine sediment metagenome, whole genome shotgun sequencing project. | isolation source: ocean sediment barecode stripped | collected 2017
GCTCAAAATGGTATGGTTGCAACAAGTCATCCTTTGGCAACTCAGATTGGAATTGACATTTTAAAAAATGGAGGTAACGCAATCGATGCTGCCATTGCCGTGAATGCTGCCTTAGGACTCATGGAACCAACAGGTTGTGGAGTTGGTGGTGATCTTTTTGCCATTGTATGGGATGCAAAAACAAAAAAACTTTATGGATTAAATGCAAGTGGCAGATCGCCTAAAAGTCTGACATTAGAGTATTTTGAGGAGCAAGGCATCGATAAAATACCAGCCATGGGACCTCTTCCGGTAAGTGTTCCCGGAGCCGTTGATGGATGGTTTGAATTACATAAAAAATTTGGATCAATAGAAATGAATGAGATTTTGGCACCCGCTATTTCCTATGCCGAAAAAGGTTTTCCTTTGACAGAATTAATTGCGTACTATATGTCATTTATTCCTGGATATCAAGATCGTGGATTTAAAAATATTGAAGAAACCTACTTGGTACAAAATAATGGCCGTTTGCCCGGAGAAGGGGAAATTTATAAAAATCAGTACTTGGCAGACACCTACAAAAAGATTGCAAAAGGAGGGCGAGATGCTTTTTATAAGGGTGAAATTGCAAAAACTATTACCAATTTTATATTAAAGCAAGGTGGGTTTTTATCTAAAAATGATTTGGCCGAACATAGATCAGAATGGGTACAGCCGGTTTCTGTTAATTACAGAGGTTTCGATATTTGGGAATTACCACCAAATGGTCAAGGAATAGCCGCTTTACAAATGCTGCAAATATTGGAAGGTTATGATTTTTCAAAAATTAAATATGGCAGTACCAAACATCTTCATTTATTTACCGAAGCCAAAAAATTAGCCTTTGAGGATCGGGCTAAATACTACGCAGATATGGACTTTTCTAATGTTCCGGTTGAAGAATTATTATCTGATAAATATGCCGATGAAAGAAGAGAATTAATTACGGATACAGCTGGCAGTTATAATGCAGGAAAAATAAGTGCAGGCGAAACAATCTATTTAGCTGTTGCAGATAAAGAAGGAAATATGATATCGCTAATACAAAGCAACTATAGAGGCATGGGCTCTGGAATGGTACCTCCAAAATTAGGGTTTATGTTGCAGGACAGAGGGGAATTATTCAGTCTTAAAAGAGGGCAGGCAAATACCTATGCGCCTGGAAAGAGACCGTTTCACACAATAATTCCGGCGTTTATCACTAAAGATGGAAAACCATATGTAAGCTTTGGTGTCATGGGTGGTGATTTTCAACCACAAGGACATACCCAGATCGTGATGAACCTGATCGATTTTGGAATGAATCTCCAGGAAGCCGGGGATGCGCCAAGTTGGGAACAGAGAGGGTCATCAACTCCTACTGATGAGGAAAAAGATGGAACGGGAGAAATAAATGTTGAATCCGGAATTAAATATGAAACTGTAAGAGGATTGATGGAAAAAAGACACAAAGTAGGTTTTGAAAGAGGTGTCTATGGAGGTTACCAGGCAATAATGTGGGATTCAAAAAATAAAGTATACCGGGGAGCATCAGAAAGTCGCAAAGATGGACAAGCCGCTGGTTATTAAGTTATTCTAAATGTAAGAATAGTCTTATAACAACACCTGAAAGGAACTACAAACACTTTGCAAGAACATATGAGCTGGATCAAAACAATCAATTACGAAAACGCAGATTCTAAATTAAAATCTTTATACAACAGAGTCAAAGGACCGAACGATAGGATTGACAATGTCCTGTTAATTCACAGCTTAAGGCCGCACACCTTAGCTGGTCATATGGCACTCTATAAAAATGTGCTGCATAACGCAAACAATGAGCTACCAAAATGGTACTTAGAGGCAATTGGAGTTTATGTAAGCTATCTAAACAAATGTGAATATTGTGTCAAACATCATTTTTCAGGATTAATCAGGTTGTTAAATAATGAAGAACAAGCAGATAAATTTTATAAATCTATTATTGAGGACCGTTTAGAGGATTATTTTGATGACAGGTTCCTTGAAGGTTGTCGATACGCTAAAAAATTAACATTACATCAAGACCAAATTACAAAGACCGATATCGACGCAATGGGCATAGTGGGAATTAGTGATGGGGAAATACTTGAACTCAATCAGGTAATTAGTTATTTCAATTATGTAAATAGAACTGTCCTTGGTTTGGGTGTGGATATAACAGGAGATATCTTGGGACTTTCACCAAATGACAGTAAGGATTCAGACAATTGGAATCACAAATAAAAACGTATTAAAACGATTATGAGAAAAACAGCACTTATTACCGGGGCTAGCAGTGGAATTGGGTTGGCGACAGCAAAACGATTTGCTGAAGAAGGCATACAGTTAATTCTTTGTGGACGCAGAATGGAAAGACTCCTAAAGTTACAAACAGAACTCAATTCCGAAACGAAGGTTCATATATCTTGTTTCGATATTAGAAAAAGAGAAGATGTTTTTGAGGCAATAGAAAACCTTCCGGATGAATTTTCTAACATTGAAATACTAATTAATAATGCCGGTAATGCACATGGACTGGATCCAATAGAAAATGGCAAGATAGAAGATTGGGATGCCATGATAGACATCAATATAAAGGGTTTATTATATGTTACCAAAGCTGTTTTGAAAAACATGGTCAAGCAACGAACCGGTCATATTATAAATATAGGATCTACAGCAGGCAAGGAAGTCTATCCAAATGGAAATGTGTATTGTGCCAGTAAGCACGCCGTAGATGCTTTGAATCAGGGTATGCGTATTGACCTCAATCAATATGGTATCAGAGTAGGTGCTGTAAATCCGGGAATGGTGGAAACTGAGTTCAGCCAAGTCCGATTTAAAGGAGATATCGAAAGAGCCAATAAAGTGTATAAGGGCTTTGAAACTTTGAAGGCGGAAGACATTGCGGACATAATTCACTTCGTGATTTCGAGACCAAGCCATGTAAATATTGCTGATCTGACTGTTATGCCAACGGCACAAGCTTCTAGTACCATTGTAAATAGAATCTCTTAGCTATTTGTTCCTGTTATTTCAACCTACTTATGCATAGTATATTTTTACTACCTTCGTAATTGACCAAATAGTCATTTTATGAAAACCAAACTTCCCCTCCTGTTTTTCTTTTTTCTGGCGCTTGTGTTTCCGTTATCTGCGCAAGATAGCCTAGAGGTTGCAGACACATTATCCAGACTTGAAGAACAAAAAGTTTCCAATGTTACATTTGCAGATACAACAAATTATGAAGCTGCTCCTGTTCTATTATATGGCGATACCTTATTTTTTATAAAGACTCCTCTAGACAAAGGCACCACTACAAAGCGAGCGGAAAAAATCACAAATAATCTAAAATTAATAGCACGTGATTTTAATATGGAGCTGGATACATTTTATTTACATAGTGGTGTCGATTTTGTTGATATTATGTATAACGATGAAATGGCGTTTTTAGTTAGCTATAAGGATGCTGTTGCATTTAATACACCCCTGGAAGATCTTGCTGAAGATCGAATGAAGCTTCTAAAGGAGAAACTCATAATGAGAAACACAGATCTTACGCTTAAAGAAATACTGATCAGAGCTGGTTATTTTATTCTTTCTTTAATTGGACTCATTATTATTTTGAAGTTAATCAATTGGTTATTTGGGATATTAATAGTAAGGCTATCCAAATTTGAAAAAAGTGTTTTAAACAGAAAGAATAACCTGATCAAATATTTTATCCCTAAAAACACAAAGAATATTTTTGTGTTTTTGGCCAAGGCAGTACGCTTTGTACTTATCGTGTTCTTTCTTCTGGCATACTTGCCTTTTATGTTTAGTTTCTTTCCAATGACAAAAGGTATGGTGGCTCTTTTTTATGGATATATTGAGACACCTGTTTTATTTTTGTTCTATGGGTTTATTAATTTTTTACCAAATCTGTTTTTTATTTTGGTAATAATTATTTTTACCAGATATATTCTTAGAGTAAGTAAGTATTTCGTCGAGGATATAGAGAATGACAAATTGGTTCTTAAGAATTTTCCCAAAGATTGGGCGAGCACCACTCAAAAAATGTTTAGCTTATTGGTCTATGCTTTTGCATTGGTATTGATCTATCCCCAGATCCCCGGTTCTACCTCTTCTGCATTTAAAGGTGTTTCCATCTTTATTGGGGCTCTTTTATCCTTTGGTTCTACATCAGCCATTGCGAACATGGTTGCAGGAGTAGTAATTACCTATATGCGACCTTTTAAAATTGGTGATAGAATAAGAGTGCAAGGCATTTATGGCGATGTTATTGAAAAAACAATATTAATTACTAGAGTTCAAACACCAAAAATGGAAGAAGTGACAATACCAAATGCCAATATTATTAGTAGCAATTTGATAAACTATTCGGCAAACTCAAAAAATAATGGTGTCATCATGCACACTTCAATCACACTGGGTTATGATGTTCCATGGAGTCTGGCAGAAAAATTACTGTTGAAAGCCGCGAGAAAAAGTATGCTTTTGCAAAGAGATCCAAAGCCTTTTGTGCTTCAAACCAGCTTAGACGATAATTATGTTTCTCATGAATTAAATGTCTACACAAAACAAGAAAAGAAAATGCCTTTGATCTATTCGGATATACATCGACATATTTTGGATGTATTTAACGAAGCAGGTATCGAAATACTGTCTCCAAGTTACATAGCCGCGAGAGATGGAAATGTTACTACCGTTCCAAATTTGATTACAAAAGATACAAGAACTCCCATTGACAAAATAGTAGATCATTTGACTGGTAAAAATCAAAAACCAACCATTACCAATACCGGTGATGAAAAAAGTAAAGAATAAAAGTTCTGTGACAAAAGGATATTTTAATTCCAATTATTGATTATGAATAAAAACGTTACAAATATTATTCTAGAGCTATCTAAGAATAGAAAGGTTTTTAAAACATTGTTGATTGGTCTGTCGGGCGAAGAATATTTATGGAAACAAAATACCGAAAAATGGTGTTTGCTTGAGATAATTTGTCATCTCCTTGACGAAGAGAGAGAAGATTTTTGCGCAAGAACGAAGAGCGTTCTGGAAACTCCGACTAAAACCCTGGCTGCAATTGATCCATCGGGGTGGGTGATACAACGAAATTACATCAAAAAGGATTATGAAACCATTTTGAATGGCTTTTTGAAAGAAAGGGCGCGATCAGTTAGCTGGTTGAAAACCCTTGAATCTCCAAAATGGAATAATGAACACATCCATCCTAAACTTGGTCCAATGACTGCAATGCTATTTCTTTCTAATTGGCTGGCACATGACTATCTGCACATTAGACAAATAATTAAACTGAAATTTGATTATCTCGAGAAGATGACAGGCGAAGGTTTAAGTTATGCAGGAGATTGGTGAGAGTAGAAATATGAACTAGGGCACCTCAACAAGCCACAGCGAATCATGTCTCCATGTTTTCGCAGGTAAAACAGTTTGACAACTCTGCCAGAAAAATATATGACAAATTCCAAAAAATCACATTCAAAAGTAAGTTACTCTAATCATTCAACTTTAATACGGCCATAAATGCTTCCTGTGGAATTTGCACATTCCCTACTTGTCGCATTCGTTTTTTACCCTTTTTCTGTTTTTCAAGCAATTTACGTTTACGGGTAATATCTCCACCATAACATTTTGCCGTAACATCTTTACGCAAAGCTTTTATGGTTTCACGAGAAATAATTTTTGCACCAATAGCCGCCTGAATAGGAATGTCAAATTGCTGCCTCGGGATCAGTTTACGCAACTTTTCGCAGATCTTCTTGCCAATTCCATATGCGTTGTCTGCATGCAATAATGCCGAAAGTGCATCCACCGGTTGTCCGTTGAGTAAAATGTCCACTCTAACCAATTTAGATGTTCTTAAGCCGATTGGATGGTAATCAAAAGATGCATATCCTTTGGAGACAGTTTTCAATCTATCATAAAAGTCAAAAACTATTTCTGATAATGGCATGTCAAAACTTAGTTCCACCCTTTCTGTTGTCAGATAAGTCTGATTCGTTATTTCGCCTCTTTTTTCAATACATAAGCCCATTACTTGTCCCACATAATCTGATTTCGTAATAATACTTGCTTTGATAAAAGGTTCTTCAACTCTGTTTAAAGTGGAAGGCTCAGGCAGGTCGGAAGGATTATTTACCAATACAATTTTATCCGGCTCTTTATTTGTAAATGCATGATAGGAAACATTAGGAACAGTTGTAATTACTGTCATATCAAATTCACGCTCCAGGCGTTCCTGAATGATCTCCAGATGTAGCATTCCCAAAAATCCACATCTAAAACCAAACCCCAGAGCAGCTGAACTTTCAGGTATAAAAACCAACGATGCATCGTTGAGTTGCAACTTTTCCATGGAGTTCCTTAACTCTTCATAATCATCCGTATCCACCGGATATATTCCGGCAAATACCATCGGCTTTACATCTTCAAATCCCTCAATATTATTTTGTGTTGGTTTTACAGCATCAGTAATTGTATCGCCCACTTTTACCTCACTTGCAGTTTTAATTCCTGTAATTAAATAACCTACATCACCCGCTTTTAAAACAGGTTTTGGTACTTGAGTTAATTTTAAGGTTCCTACTTCATCTGCAAAATATTCTATATCGGTTGCCATAAATTTAATATGCTGACCTTTCCTTATTTCACCATTAAGTATTCTAAAATAAGTTTCAACTCCCCGATAAGAATTATAAACCGAATCAAATATCAATGCTTGTAAAGGTTCATCTACATTTCCTGTTGGGGCAGGAACTCTTTCAATAATAGCCTCTAAAATTTTATCCACACCAAAACCTGTTTTACCACTAGCGTGAATTATTTCTTCCGGTTCACAGCCTAATAAATCGACGATATCATCCGTAACTTCTTCCGGATTCGCACTAGGAAGGTCGACTTTATTTAAAACAGGAATGATCTCCAGATCATTTTCTAAAGCCAAATACAAATTGGATATTGTTTGTGCTTGAATACTTTGTGCGGCATCCACAATTAACAGCGCCCCTTCACAGGCCGCAATAGACCTGGAAACTTCATATGAAAAATCCACATGTCCGGGAGTATCAATCAAATTCAATACAAAATTTTCACCCTTGTATTCATATTCCATTTGAATGGCATGACTTTTTATGGTAATTCCTCGCTCACGCTCCAAATCCATATTGTCTAATAACTGATCCTGTCTCTCACGATCTGTTATGGTACCTGTGTACTCCAAAAGCCTATCCGCCAAGGTACTTTTTCCGTGGTCAATATGCGCTATTATACAAAAATTACGAATATTCTTCATACTTCTTTTATCCCGGTCTCTTTATTCGCGCAAAGATAACCAATTAGTTCGGTGTGCAAAATGTAATTTTGAATGTCTGAGCTAAAAATCCAGCGATTTAATTTACCCAATCCGCAACAAATAAATTGGTGTCGTGGGTCCCATTATTATTTCTATTCGAAGAAAATATTAACTTTTTACCGTCGGGTGAAAACATAGGAAAAGCATCAAAAATTCCATCGTAGGTCACTTGCTCTAACCCAGTCCCATCTATATTGATCAAGAACAGATTAAAGCTGTCATGATTTTTTTTATGATGGTTTGTAGAGAATATGATCTTTTCTCCGTTTGGAAGAAAAAAAGGTGCCCAGTTAGCAGATCCCAAATCCGTAATTTTCTTTAAGTCAGTTCCGTCAATATTACAAACATACAATTCCATATTGGTTGGCATAACTAAGCCCTGTTCCAGTAGATCTTTATAATCCTTTATTTCCTGATCTGTTTTCGGTCGAGAAGATCTAAAAATTAACTTTGTTCCATCAGGTGAAAAAAAGGCGCCACCATCATAACCCAAATCAAAAGTAACCTGTTTTACATCCGACCCATCAATATTCATGGTAAATAATTCCAGGTCTCCTGTTCTGGTGGATGTAAATACAATTTTATCCCCATTAGGTGAAACTGTTGGTTCGGCGTCATAGCCAGGTTCAAAAGTTAATTGTTGTAGTTGATTTCCATTTACATCGGCCACAAAAATATCAAAGGTATCATATACGGGCCAAATATATTTCCCTCCATGATCTTCCTTTTTAGGAACTATTGGACATGCATCTCCTCCTAAATGTGTGGAAGAATAAATTATTGTGCTATCACCAGGTAAAAAGTAGCTACAAGTGGTTCTGCCCGTACCCGTACTGACCAATTGAGGTTTTTCGCCCTTACTTAGATCATCTCCCAAATTCATTGTGAAAATTTGATCACACTCTAAGCCCCATTCTTTTGTATTTGCCTGAAATGTGATTTTTTTGTTATCAAAACTCCAATATGCCTCGGCGTTATCACCACCGAATGTGAGTTGTTTTACATTCTTCAGATGTTTTTCTTGTGGATAGTGAATTTCATTGACAATCTTCGTTGCCCCGGATGCTCCATCAGAACCAGCATGACTTTTTTTTCCTCCGGTAGCTTTACAACCTAAAACACTAATAGCTAAAACAATTAAGCCAATTTTTATTTTCATTTTAATTTTATTTTTGTTAGCGCACAAATGTAAGTTTTTTAAGTTATTTAGAGTATCGCTCAGAACAAAAAAATGATCGATAAAAGGTATATTTTTTACATAACAGCTCTTTGCTATTTCTGGTTAGGAAAGATTTGAATACTTTTGCAAAATCATGGTAAAAATAGATGACATAGAATTAGGAGATTTTCCGCTTTTACTTGCACCAATGGAAGATGTGAGCGACCCTCCATTTAGGGCACTTTGTAAGGAGCAAGGAGCCGATGTGGTCTATACAGAATTTATTTCTTCGGAAGGATTAATCCGGGAAGCAGCTAAGAGTGTTCAAAAATTAGATATTTATGATAAAGAACGACCGGTAGGCATTCAAATTTTTGGTGCAAACTTGAATTCCATGATCAAAACAGTGGAAATTGTCGAGAGATCTAAACCCGATTTTATCGACATTAATTTTGGTTGCCCGGTTAAAAAAGTAGTCAGCAAAGGAGCAGGTGCGGGTATTTTAAAGGATATTCCCCTAATGGTGAAATTGACGGAGGCCATGGTAAACCGGACCAGCCTACCAATAACTGTAAAAACAAGATTAGGCTGGGACCATGATTCTATTCACATCTTAGAAGTTGCAGAACGCTTACAGGATGTCGGTACAAAAGCTATTGCTATTCACGGAAGAACAAGAGCGCAAATGTATAAAGGGGATGCCGATTGGGAACCCATTGCCGACGTGAAAAATAACCCTAGAATGCATATTCCAGTTTTCGCAAACGGAGATATTGACAGTCCCGAAAAGGCAAAACAGATCAGAGATCAATATGGACTGGACGGCGCTATGATAGGCAGAGCAAGTATTGGTAATCCATGGTTCTTTAAACAGGTAAAATACTTTTTTGAAACGGGCGAACATTTACCACAAATAACCATTAAAGAAAGGGTTGCAACGGCAAAACGACACTTAGAAATGGCAATAGAATGGAATGGTGAACATGCCGGTTTATATGAGACACGTCGACATTATACAAATTATTTTAAAGGGATTCCCCATTTTAAGGAGTATCGTTTGCGGATGGTCACTTCCGACAGCAAAGAAGAAGTTTTTCAGGTTTTTGAAGAGGTATTGAAAAAATTCTCCTAAGGATGATTTTTATTTTTTTGATTGTAACCAACGCATTAAGAACTTGTTATAAACCTCATAATAAGGTTTTTCAACCGAATTATTATAAAAAATCATTTCTTTTGTAAGCAATGATTCCAGAGCTCTGCTCACTACGGATGGAGCCCCTAAATCATTCTCAGCTATAAATTTCTTTGCGTTAGGCTGAAAAAGTTTTCCTCGGCTTGCTATCCCTTTTAACAATTTCCACTGGGTAATGGTCAATAGATTCCTGTACTGGTAGAAAGTATTTTCGTTGATCTCTAAAATTTCAAATGCTGATTTATAAGCAACGTCGAGGGTAATGTTCTGTATGTTTTTTGCATATAAAGCATTACAAAAATATTGTGTATAGAAGGTATGTAGAAAAGTCCAGTTGCATATAAATTCCAGCGCCTCCTCTTCAATAGACCTTTTATCTTTTTTAAACATTTTCCTAATAAAATATTTATACTCTTCTATGTCAATATAGTCAAGATATAGAGGAGTACAACTTGCAAAAAATGGACGTTTGGCACTGTTAAAAATTTCGTGCATCATTTTTTGATTGCTTCCACAAAAAATAAAAAAAGTATTTTTTAACTGTTGCATCTGGGATCTTAACAGAGCTTCGGTGTTTTTTTCAGGATATTCTAATATCTGTTGAAACTCATCAATAGCAAATACAACCTTGATATTTTGACTATCTAAAAATTCAAACAAGCTTGCAATGGTCTTTTCATTTTGCTGTTCCGTAATGGTAGTTATGCTTATGCTCGGTTGTCCGGTAAGCTCATCAAACTGAATTAGGGGACGAAGAGATTGAATTGCTTTTATTATTTTTTTTCCAATACTGTTATTCCTTGGAAAAGAATTATAAATAGCCGTTGCCAATTGATTGACGAAGGAAGATTTATCACTGGTTCCTAAAATATCAACGTAAATACAGATTAAATTCTTATCTTTCTTCATCGATTCAAAAACATGTTTGATCAGGCCGGTTTTACCCAACCTTCTAAACGCAAACAAACTCACATTAACTTGATTTTCTATATATTGCGTTAATAGTTTCGTTTCTTTTTCTCTATCACAAAAGTAATTTGCACCTCTATACCCTGATATTATGAATGGATTGAATTTATTCATAATTCAAATATAATAAAATATTTAATGAATTACACATTTTGCGTAA
>PVMS01104247.1_pt1 | contig 10882 bp, 12 predicted proteins | sample 1853461 | NCBI WGS metagenome assembly PVMS01 (sample SAMN08582032, study PRJNA380276) | Marine sediment metagenome, whole genome shotgun sequencing project. | isolation source: ocean sediment barecode stripped | collected 2017
AAGTAGTATCTTGCGCTCCGATACGCTTTCTTAGCGAGATTTCTCAGCCACCGCCTGCGTCGAAACCTCTATGTTCGCCGTTCTTTCCTATCGGGAAAGAACTTGACACCGCTGGTAACGGGAACCACGGTGAGACGGAGGTCTTGTAGGATCTCGGCGCCATCGTCATAGACGAAATCCCGGTAGTTTGTTGCCACCCGGCGCCGATAGACGTCGACTCCGAACGCCAAGTCGACGAACTCGGAGATCTCGAACGCAAACTCGACGCCGCCAAAGGGATAGTTGAAGTCGCTGACAAGGACGTCGAAGGTCTCGACGTTTTCAATCCACAAGGCGCTCTCGCCTTTGGGTGCGTATCGCCCGACCCTAACGGCAAACGAGCTCGCCTCGGCCGCCACCACATCGAACAAGAACACAAAGAGCAAAAGGATCCACTTCGTTCTCATGGCTCGCCTCGCTTTCCGGGTTCGATTCCCACTACCAGGTAGTGCAGAAGGCATGCCAGAAAGAAGCGATTGGTTTTCGATAGGTTAATACGCTGTGAACAAAAGGATTAGTTGAAACGCCAAGCGATGAAGCCCCTCAACGAGGTGTCCTAAAAACTGGAAAGGCTGTCATTCGAGGTTCGAGTCGGCCAGCACCCGAAGCATGGAATCGTGGAGCAGTCCATTGGTCGCCAATACAGACCGATCATGGCACTTGAAAACTCCGCCGGTTAAATCGCTCACCCGTCCTCCCGCCTCACTCACCAGAAGGGCCCCGGCGGCCGTATCCCACGCGCCCAGCTTCTCTTCCCAAAAGCCATCAAACCGACCGGCGGCCACATAGGCGAGGTCAAGCGCCGCCGAACCGTCTCGCCGGATCGCCCGAGCCTCGCTCATGAACCGATTAAAGAAACGTAAGGTGGCATCGATGTCCTCTTTGAGGTCATACGGGAAACCGGTTACCAGGAGCGCTTTGTCCAAACGCCGGGCATCTGAGACTCGAAGTCTCTTGCCGTTTAGAAAAGTGCCCTCTCCTTTTTCCGCCGCAAACAGCTCCCCGCGCAACGGGTCATAAACGACTCCGGCTGCGATCTCCCCCTCCTGCTCGTAGGCAATCGATACCGCGAAGTGGGGGTATCCGTGGGCGAAGTTCGTGGTTCCGTCGAGAGGGTCGACAATGAAGCGGCCCGTCTTGCTCCCCGGGCTTTCTCCTCTCTCCTCGGCCAAAATGCCAACCCCCGGCAGACGGGCCCCGAGCAGGGTGACGATGGTCTCTTCGGACTCCGTGTCCGCCTGAGTCACCAGATCGACGTCACCTTTGTAGGTGATCTCGAGCTTGCCTCCGAAATGTGTCCTCAGCACCTCGCCACCGGCCAGGGCGGCTTCGATCGCTGCGGCTCGTTCTTTCATAAATCCCGTCATCGTTCGTCACCTTATTAGCGCCCCGGCGCTATAGCTTTAGCCACGTCCCACGCGCGCCGCGAATTCTACAACAGCGCCGACGAAGGGCGAAGCAGTTCGTGATCGGATATTTTACAGCACACATGGGGATTGGAGTTAAGTTGACACTCCATCGGCCGCTTGGATATAGTCGGCGCGGTTTCGCCTTCGAAAGGAGCCAACGATGTCCACACCGCCCTCCCCGCCCGATACACAAAGCCCGTCATCTGCTCCATTGCCTCCCCCCCCCGGCTCGGGTGACTCAACCGAGGTGCACCCGGCGGTTCCCGCAGTGGTCAGTTTGTTCGCTCCCGGTCTCGGACTTTTGTTGCTCAAAACCAGGGACCGGGTAAAGGACGCTTTGCTGATCTTCGGCATTTGGATCGCTTGTGTCATGGCGGTTCTCCTGTTGAGCATCGTGACTTTCGGCATCGCAGCGATCTGCTGCGGTGTTCCGCTATTCCTCTATAACATTGCAGCCGCCATTCACTCCTACGACGAGGCCATCTTGCTCGAAGGAGACAAACCTCTCTTGTTTCAAAAGGGCTTCCGTATATTCAAAGACTGAGGCAAAGAATGAACCGCAGAGACACAGAGGTCGCGGAGAGTTCCTCTCTGCGCTCTCTGCGCCTCTGCGGTTAGATTTAATGATGCTAACCGAGATTTACGAGCTGATTTACACCCTGGGCGGATTCGTCTGTCACCAGGCTCCCGAAAGGAGCTTTCACATTGCCGGAGCACAACTTCCCCTGTGCGTTCGCTGCACCATGCTCCTTTTGGGCGCTGTAGGCGCCGGCGTCACCATCGGGGCGCGACGTTCGCTGCCGTCGATGAAGCTCAGTTTCTTCCTAGCGCTCCCCATGGCGGCGGAAATAGTCCTCAGCGTTTCGGGGCTAATCCAGGTTGGAAACGCGGTTCGGGCGGTAACCGGTTTTCTTTTCGGTTTTTTCTTTTTGATAGGGGCTTTGCAGTTGCTGGCGAATCTCGGTCCCGGTGTCTCGCCCCGTATCCAGAATCGGAGTCAGCCGCTCTTGCTGGTTTTCGTGAGTTTCTTGACCATTCTGACTTGAGTTCCTCTATCGGTAGGAAACCGGTAGTCAACCTCATCCATGAAGCTTTTCATGAAGAAGATACCTCTCCCGTTGGCGCGAAGCAGATTCTCCTCAGCCAGCGGATCGGGCAGAGTGGAAGGGTCAAAGCCCTCGCCCTCGTCTTCGACCGTGACTTCAAAGCGGCCCGGCTCGTGCTCGAAACGCACCACCACTCTCTTGGAAGGATCCATCTTGTTGCCATGGCGCACAGCATTAGTCACCGACTCTCGAATCGCCACGCTCATCCAATGCGACGAATCGGAGTCGAATCCAATCTCCGCGGAGAGGTGTTCGAACACCGTTTGCACCAGATCAATTAACTCGAAACTGCTTCGAAAGTCGAGCGCGATCACGTCTGCTTTGTCGGCCACCTGGCTACTTTCTCCCCCTCATTGCCTTCCTTAGGCGTTCGGATTGTGTAGATTTAGTAACATAAATCTGTGGCGACAATCAACCTAAGATCACTTTGAAGTTCGGAAGCTCCAGTAGTATTGGCGCGTCGAGCCGAAATTCGATTCGACGCGCCCGCTGTAATCCCCCAGCTTTCGCTGGGAGATTGTCTTCCTCGACCCTCTCGTCGGTTCCGTGCTACCATTTCGACAATGATGCTTGCCGGTAAGATCCGGGTTTGTGGCACACTCCAGCCGCCCGGGGACAAGTCGATCGCTCATCGCGTGGCACTGTTGAGCGCCTTGGCACGCGGAGTCTCGATTATAGACAACTACGCGCCCGGTGATGATTGCCGAAGGACCTTGGATGTGCTGGCAGCACTCGGCGTGCCCATAGAGCACCGGAACACCCAGGTGAAAGTGTCAGGCCAGGGATATTTTGGATTCAGGGCTCCATCGTCGACTCTCCAGGCAGGCAACTCGGGCTCTACGGCGCGCATGGTCTGTGGCTTGCTGGCCGGCCAGCCGTTCGACAGCCGACTGGACGGAGATGAGAGTCTTCGACGTCGTCCCATGCGTCGGGTTATCGAACCGTTGGGACGCATGGGTGCGCACATCGAGACCGACTCAGCCAAAGACTCTCTCCCACTAAGTATTCGGGGCGATACGAGACGCCTTCAGGGCATCGAATACCAACCTCCGGTCGCAAGCGCGCAAATCAAGACCGCCATCCTGTTCGCCGGACTCCACGCTGAAGGCGAAACCGAGGTGCATGAGCCGCTGGCGTCGAGGAACCATACAGAGTTGGCTTTGCTTCGATTCGGCGTACCGGTCGAGGTGAGGGGCACGAGCGTTGCACTCCGGGGCGGTACTCCCTTGGAGTCCACGAACTGCCGACTGCCCGGCGACATTTCCTCGGCAGCATTCTTTATCACCGCTGCCGCCGCTCTGCCTGGCTCGGATCTTATGGTGCACAATGTGGGTTTGAACGAAACCCGTGCCGGATTTCTCGAGGTCCTGCAGTCGATGGGGGCCCGAATCACCGTCGAGGACATGGACGAGCCGCGTCAGGCAGGTGACGAAAAAGTGGGAACGGTAAGAGTCCGCGGTTCGGAGCTCACCGGCACACAGGTTTCGGCCGAGCAGGTGCCGGCCCTCGTTGATGAAGTGCCCATTCTGTCGATAGCCGGCGTCTTGGCCCAAGGGGAAACCACTATTCGGGGGGCCTCTGAGCTTCGTCTCAAGGAATCGGATCGCCTTCAGGTCATTGCCGGTGGACTTCGAGCTATGGGAGCCGAGGTAGAAGAGCTTCCCGATGGTCTGCGTATTGGCGGGGGACGACGACTCACGCCGGCCCGACTCGAAAGCTGTGGTGACCACCGCATGGCAATGGCATGGGCGATTGCTTCACTCGCTCAAGGTGGCGAGTGCGAAATCGTAGGGAAAGACTGCGTGGGCGTTTCTTACCCGGGTTTTTGGAAGGAATTGGCCAGACTGGCCTCGTAAGAATGAGCTCAACCGCCGCTCGATACTTTCTCATCGGCTTCATGGGTGTGGGCAAGACGACCATCGGCCGAGACCTGGCAAACCACTTGGAACTGCCTTTCTATGATTTAGATGATGAGATTGAAAAAGCGACGGGGAGACGAATCAGTGAGATTTTCGCCGAGGGAAGTGAGGCGGAATTTCGAGAGATCGAAACCCGAGTGCTGAGACAAATCGTGGGTAACGATTCGGGTATCATTGCCACCGGAGGAGGCACATTCATCAAGCCCGAGAACCGTGCGATCATCCGTTCGGCGGGAGTCAGCATCTGGCTCGATGGCGCGACCGACCAGGTCATCGACAGGGGTGCAGACTACGATCGCCCTTTGTGGCACGATGAGGACCAGGCGAGAGCGCTTTTGGCCGAGCGTCTGGTTCATTACCGTCAAGCCGACTTGCGATTCGACCTGAAACGCTCATCCCCACAGGAAGCAGCGAAACAAATCGCCAAGCTGCTCGCCTCCTGTAATGTGACATGAGATATCTAATTCTGAGCGACATTCATTCCAATTGGGAAGCGCTTTCCACGGTGCTCCGACACGTCAAGAGAAAGCGTTTTGACCGGATCATCGTGCTGGGAGATCTGGTCGGCTACGGCGCCGACCCCAACCGTATCGTAGAAACGATTCGCAGTCTCAAGCGCAAGATGATCATTCGGGGAAATCACGACAAGGTGTGTAGCGGGCTCGAGTCGGGAGAGATGTTCAACCGAATTGCTCTCCAATCAGCCAAATGGACGAACAGCAAGCTGCTCCCCCGTCATCGAACCTGGCTCGCCTCGCTGCCCAAGGGCCCTGTCCACGTGGACGGATTGTTCTCGATTTCTCACGGCACCCCTCTGGACGAGGATGCTTACATCTTCGGAGAGATCGAAGCGCTCAATATGTTTCGTTTCTTCGAGACGCCCATCTGCTTTTTCGGTCACAGCCATTTTCCGGTCATCTTCAGCCTCGACTCGGAAGCCCTCATCACTCACGTCCCTCGAGAAAAAGCCTTCAGACTCAAGCTTCGAAAGGATGCCCGCTATCTGATCAATCCCGGCTCCATCGGCCAGCCGCGAGACGGCGACAACCGCTCCAGCTTTGGAATATTCGATTCCCGAAAACTGACCATGGCCGTTTATCGCGTTCCCTACAAATACGAGCACACTCAGGCAAAGATCCACAAAGCGGGCCTTCCCAAACCTCTCGCCGATCGCCTCGCTCTGGGACGTTAAGTAAAAAAAAAAGCAGCCCGCGAAGGGCTGCTTTTCGCTGACTCCGACCTTGCGCCACCGGGTGGGGGAGGTGGTTAGGTCGATACCGAACGGTCGCGTTTTATTCGTTAACCGCCCGGTCGATCGCACGTCGAAGACCGTGCTCAGATGTTCCCCTTCCTTCCTCTGAAGGAGTGGTTCCAAACCGCAAGACAAATCGTCCGCCGGTGCTGAGAGAAAGATAATCAATAAGCTTCCGCGTCAATTGCTTCCACGCCCAGAGTTTTTGTTTACCCAGTGCGCGTCGCAAAGCTTTGCGCAGTCCAGGATCCTGGGTCGAAAAGGAGACCAGACCTTCCATCGCCCGAATCCCAATCTCATAGTGGATCTTGCCAACCCGCTCAGAACCCCGATAAATCCCAATGTGGAACTCTTGCCTATCGATCGAATACGCCATGTTCTATCTCCTCAACTCCCAACCATGTCATGCTCTACCTTTTAGCAAGATTCATGCCTGACTTAAAAAAGTCTAGAGTGAAACCAAGGACGTCGGCGCTTGTTTCCAGCCACAACATCTCGTGTAGGGACTTTTCATGAATACTAGAGAATGCATTTCATTTCGCATCCAAGTATTTCATTTCTTAATGGGTAGTGACATTATATGATCATTGGTGTGGGAAAACCACTACATACCCTGTGGGAGTATTCCCATTACAATCGCCCGGTTCAAACCGGGCGATTCTCCAGTGCTTCGAATACTCCCGCATAAAGAGCGCTCTGAGCAGTGAAACTATCTCAACCCTCGCAAGTCCTCACCATTTAGATAGCTTCCGTATAGAATCCCAGGCCTGACCGGACTCGGCAACCTGAGGGATAATCTCTACACGGGGGCCCCGAGGCGCCCAAATTCTGGGATCGGTACTCCCGAAGATGGCCAAAGTCGGAGCCCCTGCGGCGGCGGCCAGATGGGTGACTCCCGAGTCATTCCCGACGAAAGCCTGGGCTCGGGACAACACCGCCGCCAGAACCTCCAGATCCAGGTTCAGAGCCAGCGGAGCTTGCCAGGACATGGATCTCCGGAGAGCCTGAACCGCTTGGTGGTCCGCTTCCCCCTCCACGAGAAGGATATCCATGCCGGATTCCCTTGCCAGGTGGGCCAATCGCGAGAATCTCTCGGGAGGCCAGTTCTTACGAGGAGCCCCACTCCCGGGGTGAATCGCCAGAAAATTCCCGTCTCGGACTTTGGTCTCTTTCAGGAAAGCGCGGCAAACGGCGTCGGTCTCCGGCGAAAGGACCAGTTCCGGCAGCGTCGCCGCCCCTCCGATTCCAACCGGCTTCAAAGTCTGCAGCAAGTACTCGCTTGCGTGGCTGGCGGAGTCGACATCCGAAAAAGGATTGCTCTGGAGCCACGCCACCCCTTCCAGTCGCTCGGCCAACCGAGCCAGGTGACCGCCCTCATCCCGACACCAAGCCACCACCAGATCAAAGCCTGCCAGGAACGCCTCCAACTCGGCACCCACCGGCTCCGAGAACAAACCGACGAAACGAGCCCTATCTATGGAGTGAATCGCGTTGCCGTGTAAGGAGTTGAGGGCAAGTCGAAGCCAGGTTTGGTTACCGACCAGCTCGATCCGACCGGAGGGCCCGATGGCGAGCCGCAAGGCCCGAATCGCGGGCAAACTGACAATGGTGTCTCCCAGCGCGCCGGAGCGAATGACCAGGATTCGACTTCCCGGCTCGAGACTAATCACTACGCGCTTTTTTTGCCGCTCGTGGATCGTTTGTTCGATCTCGGCCGCCCGGAGTCGGATCGCTTTCTCGGAGTCAGCTCGTACCTCTCTTGATGCATGTTGACGTCGGATTTGATATCTACCGGCTGTCCAAGCATGTTTTTCAGCTCTTCAACGACAGGAGAAGATTGCCCGCGAAGCGCCCGGGCGACCTCCGGGTGAACCCGCAGGACCAAACCTCGGTCGAACTCCTCGATATGGATCCTCGCTTTATCCAGAATCTCATGACAGACGGTCTCGGGAGACTTGATCAAGGAGCTTCCCTGACAATAAGGGCAGGGGTGACACAGCACCCGCTCGAGCGACTTCTTGACCCGTCGACGCGTTAAAACAACCAAACCGAACTCGTTGATCTGGATCATCTTGGTGGGAGACCGATCCTTCTCCAGCTCCTTCTCTAGAGCTGCAAAGACCTTCTGTTGGTTGCAGCGCTCCTCCATGTCGATGAAGTCCAGTACGATGATACCGCCGAGGTCGCGAAGCCTTATTTGGTGAACGATCAAGTCGCAGGCTTCCAGATTGATCCGAGTAATGGTGTCTTCTAGGCGTTTTTCTCCTGTGTAACGACCGGTGTTCACGTCGATCGCCACCAAGGCTTCTGTCTGATTGATGACGATGTAGCCGCCGGATTTTAGCCAAACTTTGCTCTTGAGCGCCTTGTCGATTTCCGATTGAACCCGGTACTCTTCGAAGATCGGATAGTTCTTCGAATAATATTTGACCCGGTGATACATTTTGGGCTGGATCTGCTTGACATAGGCGGCCACCTGGTCGTAAAGCTCTTCGGAGTCGGTGCGAATGGTTGAATAGTCAGGCGTCAGCATGTCGCGGATGTACTTGAAAACCAACCCCATGTCGCGATGGACGATGGCCGGTGCTTTGGCGGATCCGGCCCTGCGGCTTGCCTCCTCCCATTGATCCTCCAGGATGCGGATGTCGGCGAGTATGGTCTCGTCGTCCTTTCCTTGCGCGGCGGTCCTGACAATAAAACCGCCGCCGGTCTTTCGATTGCCGGAGACCAGCTTTCGGAGACGAGACCGCTCTTCCGAAGATTCGATCTTTCGTGAAACCCCGATGTGGTCGACGGTGGGCATAAACACCAGCAGTCTACCGGGCAGGCTGACGTACGAGGTGATGCGTGCACCTTTCGTTCCCAGCGGCTCCTTGGCCACCTGCACCAGAACTTCCTGGCCTTCACGGAGAAGCTCGTCTATGGAAGCTTCTTTGGCGGCGCGGGCGATGTCCGCCTCGTTATCCTTGACGTCTTCATCCACATTCAAAAACGGAGAGTCTTCGTCCTCGAGGACGTCGGAAACATAGAGGAATGCATCTCGCTCGAGACCAATATCCACGAACGCGGATTGCATTCCGGGCAGCACTCGATTGACTCGCCCTTTGTAGAGGTTTCCCACAACCGTATGGTCTCGTTCCCGGTCCACCGCCACCTCGGTAACCACACCGTCTTCAATGGTGGCGACTCGGGTCTCCAAAGCTGTTTGGCTGACGATCATTTCCTTTATCATTAGGTATCACCTGCTGAATGAACAATCCTCCGACTCAAGCGGGAGGCATATAGTCCCGACGTGAAAAAGAAACTAACGCAAAGGCGCAAAGGCGCAAAGAAAGGTGTCCGCATCCAAGCGGAAGAAAACTCGCATCGGATGCGGCACTAGTTAACAAACCGTCTCATGCGAACATTTAAAATCAGGCCGAACCCCAACATAGTGGCCAACATGGACGAGCCCCCATAGCTTACCAAGGGGAGAGGAAACCCTTTGATGGGAACCAGCCCTGCGACCATGGCCATGTTGTAGATCGCTTGGAAGAAAAACACCGACAGTACGCCGGCGACCAGATAGAACCCCAGCCGGTCCCTTGACCGCCGGGCGGTGTCCAGCCCCCGAAGAGCGATCATCAAGTAAAGGAGCATCACGGTGACCACTCCGATGAAGCCAAACTCCTCCGCAATCACTGCAAAAACGAAGTCGGTATGGGGTGCTGGGAGGAACTGGAGTTGACTTTGAGAGCCTTTGAGCCAGCCCGCCCCTGTGACCCCACCCGAACCCACTGCGATGGTCGACTGAATGCTCTGATACCCCGCTCCTCGGGGATCGCGACCCGGATCGAGAAAAGCATGTACGCGTTCCTTCTGGTAATCCTTGAGCAGAAAACTCCAGCCGATAGGAAGGGCCATAGCGATGACCATCACCGCGACCAGAATCAACTTACCCCTCAAACCGGCCAGCAGAGCCATGCCCGCATAAAGAACGCTGAGCGTCACTGCGGTTCCCAGGTCGGGCTGGAGAGCCACCAGCAGGACCGGCACACCGGCAATCACTCCGGTAATCGCAACCTCGTTGTTGCTGAGCTGGCTGCGACGAACGCGAGTGAAGTATTTCGCCAGCAACAAAACGAGGACCAGTTTCGCCAGCTCCCCCGGCTGCAAGGTCATGGCGCCCAGTTCCAGCCAACGATTGGTACCGGCACGCAACGAGCCGAAAACAAGCAGATAAACGAGCGCCGCGACGATGATAACGTAGAGGATCTCCGCATGATCCACCAACGCGTGGTAGTCCACCACCAGCATCACAGCCATCAAAAGGAAGCCAACAGCAATCCAGGCGAGGTGGCGTTGGTAAATGTCCGGGGTGGGGCCACCTTGGGTGGCACTATAGACAACCGCCACACCTATTCCCGAAACCAAGACCAGCCCCAGGATCATCAGCCAATCAATGCCGTACCAAAGACGCCTGTTGAACACCTTCTACCTTTCGCTTCGATTTTTCTGCGAAGTAAGCTTTGAAGATAGCTCCAGCAATGGGCGCCGCAGCTTGACCTCCGCCACCGCCATGCTCAACCAGAACCGCGACCGCGATTTCAGGATTCACATTTGGCGCGTAACCGACGAACCACGCGTGAGCCCGTAAATGCTTTGGTCGCTCCGAGTCCGGCATTTGAGCCACGCTCGACCTGGAGACGACTTGAGCCGTCCCCGTCTTGCCGCAAGCCTCGATATTCGGGACACGGGCTCGCCAACCCGTTCCACCTTCGTTCACCACCCCCCACATACCATATTGCAGCTCGCGCCAGGTCGCATCCGAGAGTCCCACACGCCGGACCGGAGGCACGATGAGCGGAGGCGGGCTCAGTTCGGGCGCCACTCCCGAGCCGAAGCTTTCGAGAAAGAGCTTGGGCCGATGGACATCTCCAGAGGTTCCAATGATGGCGGCAATCTGTGCCATTTGAGCGACGGTGACCAAAACCGAACCCTGGCCAACCGAGACCGAGACCGTCTCGCCCGCATACCAGGGCTGCTGGCGTGCTCGGCGCTTCCACTCCGGATCCGGCACCAGGCCGGAGTGGAAGCGCCGAGCACGCCAGCAGCCCTGGTATGCGGGCGAGACGGTCTCGGTCTCGGTTGGCCAGGGTTCGGTTTTGGTCACCGTCG
>PVMS01130549.1_pt1 | contig 10882 bp, 12 predicted proteins | sample 1853461 | NCBI WGS metagenome assembly PVMS01 (sample SAMN08582032, study PRJNA380276) | Marine sediment metagenome, whole genome shotgun sequencing project. | isolation source: ocean sediment barecode stripped | collected 2017
CGGCGGAAGCTCCGAAAACGCGTGCACCAGCTCCGGCGACAGCGCGTCTTCGCCCGGCATCACGGCCTCGACCGAAGGCTCGGGAGCGCCGGGCTCGTCCAGGGCCGTCTCCCGCGCCGCGCGGCGACCGCGCGCCCGGACGTGATCCGTGATGGCGTTGCGCGAGATCGCCCAGAGCCAGGGGCCGAACGGACGCTCGGAGCGGAACGTGTGTCGTGCGCGATGGAGCGAGAGCAGCACGTTCTGCACGATGTCCTCCACCTGCGTCGCATCGAAGACCCGGCGTCCGACGAAGCGGCGGACCACGGGAAGAAGCTCCTGTAGCAGCTTCTCGTAGCACGCGGTGTCGCCCGCCTGGGCCGCCAACATCCAGGCGCGCCAGCGTTCCTCTCGCTCTCGACGCGCCACGGCTGTCTCTCTCATACGCGCGAGCCCCGTGACCGGTTACACGTAACCCGATCTCCTCGGCATCGTACCCCATTGATACGATGGACCGACTCAGCCCCGATTCCGAACCGGGCCTCCTCGAGGATCTCGACTGGACCACGGCGGGCGCACAGACCGCGACCCGACCGCCTGCTGCGAAGCGGCGAGCGGGAAACCGGAGCGCGCGCCGAGTGCGCTTGCAGAGTGGCCCCGAAGCCACTCGGCCCAAGGACGAGCACACGCTCCGAGCCCCCGGCGCCGTTCCGCCCGAGAACGAGCTCCCGCTCCACGATCCCGAGCGCCTGGGGGAGCTCTTCGCACAGCTCGAGCCGCGTCTGCGCGCCGTCGCGCTTCGCATCACCCGCAATTCCGACGCTGCCCGGGACGCCGTGCAGGACGCCTTCGAGAAGGCGCTGCGCCACGGTCACCGGTTCGAGGGCCACTCGCGGGTCTCGACCTGGATGCACCGGATCGTCGCCAACGAATCCCTCATGTGGCTGCGGAGCCAACGGCGGCGCTCCAAGTTGCACGCCGACGTCGACCCCGAAGCGCTGGAGCGGCAGCCCGCGCCGGGGCCCTGCCCTGCCGAGCGCGCCAGCGGACGCCAGCGGGCGGCCCGGCTCGCGCGCGGGCTCTCGGCCCTGTCGCTCGAAGATCGCGACCTGATGCTGCGTTGCGCCGTCGCGGGCGAGAGCTATGCCGACTACGGAGCCCGCACCGGCGTGCATCCGGCTGCCGTCAAGAGCCGGGCCTTTCGGGCGCGGCGCCGTCTGGCGGCGCTACTGGACGAGAGCGCCGACGCGCCGACCCCGTGACGCAGGCGAGCCGAGGAACGGCCGAACGGGACGCGGATCACCCCGGAGCGCGCCGTCGTGACACCGATTCGGCGGATTTGACACTCACACGGTGTATGACCTCGAACTCCTCCCCGCTCGGACGCCGCCGCTTCGACCACCTGGTGGTGGAGCTGTCGGTCGCAATCGGCACCCGGGTCCCCCGTTATGCGCTCTGGCTGCGCATGCACGAGTACGGCTGGGTTCCCGAGGAGCTCACCCGGGAGCAGGCCGTATCCTTCTGCGGGACGCCGCTCTCGAGCTTCCTGGCCACTCGCGGCCTTCGCCTGCGCGCCCGGCGTCAGAAGAGGCTTCTGCGCGAAATGGAGCGCTACGACCCGGGGCTGCCCACGCCCTACGAGCGGATGGCGCGCTTCTAGCCGCCGCTCCGGCCCCCCAGCGCGGCGATCGCAAGTGCCTGGCAGGGCTCTAGCTGCGCGTAGGCTCCCCCAGCGCGGCGATCGCGGCCCGGAGCCCCTGCAGGGCCCGACTCCGGTGGGAGACGCGATTCTTCTCCTCCGCAGGAAGCTCCGCCATCGTCACGCCCCGGCCGGCGACCTCGAACACGGGGTCGTAGCCAAAGCCTCCCCGCCCGGTCGGCTCAGTACGAATCGAGCCCGGACAGGCGCCGTCCGCCACCTCGAGAACGCCCTTCGGTGTCGCCAGGGCCGCGACGCAGACGAAGCGCGCCCGCCGCGCGTCACCGGCCAAGTCCGCCATCTCCGAAAGGAGGTGGGCCACGCGCCCGGCGGGGTCGGCCCTTCGCCGCCGTAGCGAGCCGAGCCCGGGCCCGGCGCGCCCTCCAGGCCCTCCACTTCGAGGCCGGAGTCGTCCGCCAGCGCCGGCAGCCCGAGCTGGTCGGCGGCCGCGCGCGCCTTGGCGACGGCGTTGGCCTCGTAGTCGTAGCCCTCTTCGGGAAAGTCGACCTTGCCGGCCTCGGCGAGAGAGACCCACTCCACGTCCAGGTCGGCCAGGATCTCCCTGAACTCGCGCAGCTTGCCCGCATTCGAGGTGGCAACGACCACCCGGGGCCGGGCCCCGCTCATGCGGGCCCGGCCTCTGCCAGTGCCCGTTCCTGGAGCTTCGCGAGCTCGCTGATGCCGGCCAGCGCGCTGTTCGTGAGCCCATCGAGCTCCTCGCGCGAGAACGTGCACTGCTCTCCGGTGCCCTGGACCTCGACGAAGCGACCCGAGCCGGTGGCGACGACGTTCATGTCGACCTCGGCCCGCGAGTCCTCCTCGTAAGGGAGATCGAGCACGACGTTGCCGTCGACGACGCCGGCGGACACCGCGGCCACCGAGTCGCGCAACGGGTTTCGCTCGATCGCGCCGCTGCGCAGCAACCGCTCCACCGCGAGGGCGACCGCCACGTAGGCGCCGGTGATCGAGGCGCAGCGCGTTCCGCCGTCCGCCTGGAGCACGTCGCAATCGATCCAGAGCGTCCGCTCGCCCAGGGCGGAGAGGTCCGCCACGGCGCGCAGGCTGCGCCCGATCAAGCGCTGGATCTCCATCGTACGGCCCGAGACCCGGCCGCGCGTGGCCTCCCGGGTGCTGCGCCGATCGGTCGAGCCGGGCAGCATCGAGTACTCGGCGGTCAGCCAGCCGCGGCCCTGGCCCTTGAGCCAGCGCGGCACTCCCGCCTCCTCGCAGACGGTGCACAGCACCTTGGTGCGCCCCATCTCGATCAGCACCGAGGCGCTCGGGTTCTCGGTAAAGTTCGGGGTCAGGCGCACCGGGCGAAGCTCGCCCGGGCCACGTCCGTCGCGTCTCACTTCGGATCCTCCAAGACTGGGGAACTCATCGCGCGCCGCTCGCCGGCACGGGATCGACGCCCCGGCGCGCATCATAGCGGCGTCCGTACTCCAGCACGGCGTCGCTGAGGGCGGCCACGATCTCCTTGCGGCCCGCCCCGCTCTGCAGCTGCCGCTCCTCGTGGGCGTTGGTGATGAAGCCGATCTCCACCAGCATCGCGGGCATCTGCACGCCGGAGAGCACCACGAAGGGCGCCTGCTTGACGCCCCGGGAGGTCGCCGGGTCGATGCGCGCGAGACGGGACTGGGCCATGCCGGCCATCGCCTGGGACTCGTGCAGGTGCTCGTTGGCAATCAGGTCACCGAGGATCGCGACCATCGGGTCGTCGCCGGGGGCCGGGATGCGCGTTCCCTTGCCAAAGGCGTCGTTCTCCCGCTCGGCCAGCCGCCGTGCGGCCTCGTCGGTGGCGTCCAGCGACAGGAAAAAGGTCTCGACGCCCCGGATCCGGGCGTCTTCGGAGGCGTGGGCGTGGATCGAGACGAAGACGTCGCCGCGGGCGTCGTTGGCGATGTGGGTCCGCTCCTCGAGCGGGACGAAGGCGTCGCCCCGACGCGTCATCACGACGGTGAGGCCGCGGCGGCGCAGATCGCGGGCCAGCAGATCGGCCACCGAGAGCACGATCTCCTTCTCCAGGCCGCCCCGGGGACCGCGTGCGCCCTCGTCGCTCCCGCCGTGGCCCGCGTCGAGCACGACCACGTCGAAACGATCCGCGGGGCCGGCGTCGGGGCGCGCGACCACGCCGAGGAGCAGCGCGCCCAGCGCCGCCCCCAACGCGAGCCCCCTCCGTGCGATCGCTCCGAGACGGATCACGATTCCCCCCGACGCGCAACGGTAGCGAAATGCCGGGCCACGGGACCCGAGACAAGCGGGTTGGCGAGAGGCCGGGCCACCGAACCCGCAGACGAGCGGCGAGACCGCGGGGCCCGATCGGCGCTCAGGGCTCGAGGACGACCTTGATCGCGCCGGCCTTGCGGTCGCCGGCCGTGGCGAAAGCCTCCTCCGCGGCGTCGAGCGGGAAGCGGTGGGTGACCAGCGCGTCGGGGATCTGCGGGCGGTTCGCCAGCAGCGCGGCGGCCACGTCGAAGTCCCGGGTGGCGCCGGCGCGGCCGTACATGATCGACGGCACCACCCGCACCTCCTTGATCGAGAGCAACATCCCGGGCAGCTCGAACCCGTCCCAGTAGGAGCCCAGAAGCAGAAGCGTGCCGCCAGGGCGGGCCAGCACGACGCCCTGAGCCAGCGCCTCCTTGGTGCCGGCCGCGTCGATCACCAGGTCGAACTCGCCGTCGAGCTCACTTGCGCCGAGGCGCGCGGCCGCCTCGCGCTGGTGATCGTGGCGCGCCATCACGCAGAACGCAGCACCACTGCTCGCCACCGCCGCCGCTGCGCACAGCCCGATCGTCCCGGCGCCGATGATGGCGACCCGCTGGTCGCCGCGCAGCCCGGCGAGCCGCAGCCCGTGGGTGCAGACCGCCAGCGGCTCGACCAAGCAGGCGTCCTTCGCCTCGACCCCGCTCGGCAGCGGCACGATCGACCGTTCGGGGACCAGCACCTGCTCGGTCATGCCGCCGTCGCGGCCGATGCCCAGGGCCATCTCCATCCCCCGCGCGCAGAGGTTGTAATCGCCACCGAGGCAGCGCGGGCAGTGACCGCAGGGCGCCAACGGCTCGACGGCCACGGCCTGCCCATCGGGGGTGAAGCCCGCGAACTCGTGGCCGAGGATGCCGCCGATCGGCAGGTCCATGTCCACCATGTGGAGATCAGATCCGCAGATCCCGGCCGAGGCCACGCGCACGAGAACGCCGTCTCCTTCCGGCGCCGGTGCGTCCACCACCGACACCCGGGCTCCAGACTTGCGAACCGCCCTCATGCCACGTCCTCCCGACCCCGCCGGAGCCGCGACGCTACCACGGCTGGCGACAGAGGTGCCGCGCGGCCACGGGATTCAGCAGGAGAGTACGATCGCCCAGAGTGAGGCGACCAGCAGCAGCAACGCGTTCCCCCCCGCGCCGATGGCGCGGCCGATGCCCTCGATCGTATCGGCCTTGAGCGAAGCCGCGTGGCAGATCCGGAACACCACCAGTGAGGCACCCATCACGTGGATCACGGCCGCCGAGACGCCGCCCAGCTCGAGCAACCCGATCAGGATGAGGGTCAGGGGCACCCACTCGACGAAGTTGGCGTGGCGCCGCATGGCCAGCAGGAGTTCGGGGTCGCCCCCGTCGCCGATCGAGATCTTCTTCCGCCCGCGGATGCTTCCCGGAAAGAAGCTGAGCGCAATGGCCATCAGGCCAAGGATTCCGGCATAGAGCGCTGTGATCGTCGGTGCGGTCATCAGGGTTCCTCCGCGGGTTGGATGACGGACCCCATCATCCGGTGACAGGGTGAGCACGTATCGAGCGCGCAATCTCATCCGGTGACAGGGTGAGCGCGACTCGAGCACGCGATCTCGGCTGGCGAGCGAAGGCGTCCTATCGTCTGGGGGTGAGGGCGTCCGGCAGCGCCTGGGGGCGGACCCTCCGGGCTGGCCGTGACAGCGCCATTCCCCTTTCGTATTGTGGGTTTAGCCGCTTGATGATGATGGGAAAGACCATGTTCCGAAGCTCGCTCATGCTGCTCGCGCTGTTCCTGGCGCTGGCGCCCGGCCCCGGCCGGGCGGCGGATCCGGCCGTCGCGCGGCCCAGCTTCCCGATCGACGGCGAGATCCAGACCAAGGGCACCGTCTTCTTCGTGAAGGCCCCCGGGCCGGCCGGTGCCGCCGCCGTGGGAACGGCCCACACGTTCGACCTCGGCAAGCTCGCCCGCGTGAAGCGGGGGGAGCTGCTGCTGGGCAACTCCCGGCGCATGGCGGCGAAGACCAGCGGCTTCCTGGTCCCGCCCGGGCGACCCTTCAACGAGCCCGGCGCCGGCCTGGCGGACGACTTCGTGGTCTACGCCCTCGACGCGCCGCCGCAGGGGGTCCGGCTGCTCACGCTCTCGAGCGGAACCGTGCGCCCCGGGATGCGGGTTCGGCTGCTCGGGATTCCGCCGGGGATGACTCACGACGAGGACGACCTCTTCGGCCGGGTCGCAGAGGCCTCCCCCCAGCGGATCGAGGTCGACCTCGACGTGACCTACGACCTGCGCGGCTGGGGCGGCGCCCCGGTGCTCGACGAAGGCAGCGGGCGCGTCATCGGCACGCTCCAGGCGCACTATCCACAGGGCTCGAAGTCCCGGGTGACCGTGGCCCCGATCACGAAGCTCCGCGAGGCGATGGAGAGCCCGATCGACGGCGGCGCGGGGCGTCCCTTCGCAGCCTTCGACAACAGCAGGGGGCGAGCCGGGTCGGGCGGCGTGCAGACCCACCGGACTCCTCCTCCGCTCCCGCGCGACGCGGGCCGGGGCCGCGCCGGCACCGTAGGCGGACGGTACGAGCGCGCCGACGGCCCGCTGATCAAGCAGGCGCCGCAGGACGGGACCCGGGTGCACGTGGACATCGAGTACCCGCCGGATGGCGCCATCGTGGGAGACGGCGCTTGCGGAAGCTTCGTCTCCGGGCGCGCGATTGCGCTCCACGGTGAGATGCGACGCTTCGACGTGATGCTGGTGCTCGACACCTCGCGCTCGACCATCGACCCCACCGGCGCCGACATCAACGGCAACGGCATCGTGGGCAAGCCCTACCTCGGCCGGATCGGCTCGATCTTCGACGTCGGGAGCACGGATCCGGGCGACTCGATCCTGGCCGCCGAGGTGGCAGCCGCGCGCCAGCTCCTGCGCGGCTTCGACCCGCGCAGCACGCGCGTCGGCGTCGTGGTCTTCTCGGGCGATCCGCCGGACACCCAGAGCGGGATCTTCATGCGCGGGCAGCGCGCCCCGGCAATCACCCTGGAGCCGCTCAGCGACGACTACACCTCGATCGCGCGCGCCCTCGACGACATCCTCGCGCGCGATCCCCAGGGCAGCACCCACATGGCCGCAGGCGTCGACCAGGCCACGATCGAGCTGATGGGGCTGCGCGGCGCGCTCTCCCGCATGGACCCGCGCAGCGAGAAGGTCGTGCTCTTCTTCACCGATGGGCAGCCCACCCTGCCCTACGGCCCCGGCTTCGAGGCCGACAACGTGCGCGCGGTGCTGCGGGCCGCCAACCGTGCGAACCGCGCCGAGATCCGCATCCACTCCTTCGCGATCGGCCCGGACGCCCTCGAAGGTCCGGTGGCCACGGTCGAGATGGCGAGCCGCACCGACGGGTTCTTCACGCCGGTACGCCACCCGGGCGACCTGGTGGACTTGGTGGAGGAGGTGAGCTTCGCCAACCTGCAGGACGTGACCGTGGAGAGCCTGACCACCGGTGAGCCCATCGAGCTCCTGCGCACGACCGCCGACGGCTCCTGGGCGGGCTTCCTCCGGCTGCAGCCCGGCAAGAACAAGATCCGGGTCCACGCAACGGCCACCGATGCGACCGAGGCGGAGCAGACGATCGAGATCACCATGGCCAAGGACGCACCCGACCCGCCCATCCCGTCGGGGCTGGTGGTCGCCCGCAACCGCCTGCTCGAGGACTGCCTGCGTTCGATCAAGCAGGTCCGCATGGACGCCGAGCGCGAACGCGCCGAGCAGGTGCGCAAGGCGCTCAAGGTCGAGATCGAGAAGGAGCGCCGGCAGGCGCGCGCGCGCGCCGAGCAGCAGCGCAAGGCCCTCCATCTCGAAGTCGGCACCGACGAGTAACGCGCCGCAAACGGACGAGGCGATCGCGTTAGAGGCCGACGGCCTCGGCGTCGCGGCGGTGCTCCTCCTCGGGATCGATCTGGAGCCAGCGCGACAGGAACCCGACACAGAGGTAGAACGGGATCGTGTCGAGCAGGGCGACCAGCAGCTTGAACGAGTAGCCACCGCCGATCAGGGTCAGGACCTGGCCGACCGCCATCTCCCCCGCCATGATCGCCCCCCAGAAGGTGATCGACACCACGCACACGGTGTCGACGAGCTGGCTGATCACGGTGGAGCCGTTGTTGCGCAGCCAGAGGTGCTTGCCGGCCGTCAGGCGCTTCCAGAAGTGGAAGAGCCAGACGTCCACGAACTGCGCAAACAAGTAGGCGATCATGCTCGCCAGCACGGCCTGGCGGGCCGCGGCGGCGATGCGGCCGAAGAGCGACTCCTCGCGCAGGATCGGCTGGCCGGTGTCGGCGTCGACGAGCCGCAGCGCCTCCGGGGGCGCGCCCTCCGGCGCCCGGAGCGCGAACTCCTCCACCGCCCGCAGCCGCTCGGAGCCGTCGGGCGTACTCTCGGGCACGGCCGGGCGCACCAGCTCGAAGCCCGTCGACGGATCGAGCACCGCCCGCCCCTCCGCGTCGTGCTCGGCCAGGTAGTCGAGGGTCACGATGCGCTGGAGCGGCGTGCGGAACTCGATCGAGGGGGCCGCGTCGCCGGCCCAGACGAACGCCAGCACCATCAGGTTCACGAGCAGGCCGGTGAAGACCACGAAGTTCGCTCGCGAGCGCCCGTAGAGCTCGCTGATCAGGTCCGTGCACAGGAACGTGAGCGGGTACGGCAGCACGCCCACGGCCAGCTCGAGGGGCCCGAGGCGGACGAACTTGGTGATGCCCAGGATGTTGAGCATCGCCATGGCGCCGAGGAAGATGCCAGCGAGCACCAGGAACACACGCTCACGCCGTGCGTGGAGGTGCGACGCCTCGATCGGATGCAGCGCCTGGCTCACAGCGCCGCAGCCTACCGCAGGAGGGTAGGAAAGGGGACGTAGTTGAACCTTCGGACAACGTCCCCGCTCTCGCCGCGGGCGGGTGGGCTAGCGGAGGGCGAAGTCGCGCTCGACCGTATAGTCGTGGTCGATCGAGAAGACCTTGAGGGGGACCCAGCCCGGAACTTCGGACATGCGGGGCATGCCACTGGTCATGGCGCCGGTGGGATCGATCACCCAGGGGTCGCTCGGGTTCTCGAACCAGAGCGTCACCATGTGGTGCTGACCGTCCTCGCGACGGTAGACGATCGCCCTGAAGACCTCGCTCGCGTCGAAGCCCAGCTCGCGCAGCAGGTTGAACGTCAGCAGCTCGAGGCCGTCACAGTCGTCCCCGTTCTCCCGCAATGTCTCGCCCAGCGTCGCCCAGCGATCGACCGGCCCGTCGGGCACGTAGTGCGCGCGGGCCTGCTCCTGGATCCAACCGGCGACCTCGCGGGCCATGGTCCGCTTCTGCTGGGCGCGGAACGCCGCGTACTTCTCGTCGAGCTCTTCCGGCAGCTCCACGACCTCCGGTCCGGCCGCGCCGGGCTCGGCCACGGGGGCGGGGGCTCGCAGGAAGTCCTCGCCGCGATCCGTGCGCTCACGCACCTGCCACCTCTCGATCTTGCGCGACCACGGGTCGTGGAGGGCGGGCGGGCTGAAGTAGTCGTAGGCGGGGGCGCCCGGCGGCGGGCTGGCGCAGCCGAGGCCGATGCCCAGCAACAGAATCAGCACCAGGCCGAGCCGGCTCCGAACGTGCCTGCAGTGTTCGGGGGTGCTTTCCGCCATGCCCTGTGGCATCGGCATGAGGTTCCGAAAAATTGAGCCAAGCGCCTGTTTTCAAAGGAAAACGGAAATCACCGGGAAGTTGGGCGGTGACCTGCGCAAGCCCCGCGCGCCGAATGCGCGCTGCTGCGGTGGAGCGGCCGCTAGGCCGGGATGTTGCAGGCGTGGGTCAGCGAGAAGACCACCACCAGGAAGGTGACCAGCGCCGGAATGCCCCCGACGATGTAGAGGACGCTGACCAGGTCCATCTTGCCGCGCTGTTCTTCCTGCTCCATGAGAGTCCCTCGGTCTGCGCTGTGGTGCTGAAGGCCCCGAAGAGCTCGGGGCGGCCGGACCTTAGCGAGCATCCCTGCCTGCGTCGACCGGCGTCCCTGCGGCCCGTCGCGCCGCCCGGACCCGCGCCTCCAGCCCCTGGAGCGCATGCTCCCGGCTCTCGTCCCACGGGAGACCGAAGTCCTCACGCAGCGGCGCCGGCAGCAGCCCCGCCGTCAGCAGCCCTGCCGTCTTCCCCCACGGACCCGTCGGCGCCTCCAGCACCGAGCGCGCAATGGCGCGCGCGTCGTCGCCGACACGGAGCGTCCCATCGGCCAGGGTCTCTTCGACGAGTCGCCGGAAGTCTTCGGGGCGATCGGGCACGAGATCCCGCGGCACGCCCAGCAGGCGAGCGAGTGCCGCCTGGTCCCGGTGATAAGCCGCCAACGCCTCGTCGGAGAGCGGCTCGACGAAGCGCTGATAGACGACCAGCGCAGTATCGAGCAGCGTCGCCCACACCCAGCGCATCAGCTCGGGGTCGTGGGCACGGTAGGCGGTGCCGGCGGGGAACCTCCCGACCGTCCGATCGAGTTGCCCCGCGACGCGGCGGTGCGCTCGATCGATGCCGCGGACGGCGGCGAGCGCCGCGGTCCGATCCCGGAACACGATGGCCCCCATGGCCTGGAGCGTGCGCTGCAGCCGCCCGAAGGGGTCGCGACGGAAGTCCGAGTGCCGAGCCACCCCGGCCGCGACCAGCGGGTGCGCGACCTCCAGCAGCAGCGCGCGGCCGCCGCCGAAGACGATCGCGGGGTCGCCGCTCACGCGTCGGAGCCACGAGTCACCGGCAAAGAGGCCGGCGGCGGGATCGTCCGGCGGCACGATCCCCGCGCCCTCGAGGAGTGCGTCGTCGTCATCAGGCAGCACCGAGCCAGGATACCCGCAAGAGCGAGGCCTGCGCAGCGAGCAAAGAGCGAGGCGTGTGCCGCGAGCGAGAAGCGAGGCCTGCGCAGCGAGCAAAGAGCGAGGCGTGTGCCGCGAGCGAGAAGCGAGGCCTGCGC
>PVMS01119085.1_pt1 | contig 10881 bp, 10 predicted proteins | sample 1853461 | NCBI WGS metagenome assembly PVMS01 (sample SAMN08582032, study PRJNA380276) | Marine sediment metagenome, whole genome shotgun sequencing project. | isolation source: ocean sediment barecode stripped | collected 2017
GAATTCGAAATCCTTGACGAAGCACTTGCCTTCGCGCGCGAATTTAGTCAGGAACGAGCCTTAAGCGCAGCCTTGCTTTCAGGAGCAAGGAATCCGCAAGTAAACATCGAAGAAACAACGGACGGGTTAGATACATATCGTATCGCGCCCAAGCCGTGGGCAATCCGCGATTGGCAAAGTAAACTCACCGTCACGCCACATCATCAAACAAAAATAAACAATCAACATCACAGGATATAAGTAAAATGCCCGAAGCCGTCGTCATCTATGGAGAAAAACAGTACACTGTCGAAGTGCCGTCTAGTAGCCTGCTCGGTAATGTGGTCGCCAAAACTGGCTTACCTTGGAACAGCCCTGTGCAGGCAGGGCTTTCTTAACGTCGAGAAATGAGAGCTAGAGGTCGCAATCAACCAGGATGATTATTACGACAAAGCTATGGTTCGCTTTCTCTCAGACAAGATGGTCGCGCTTGACCGTGATAAGGCAGAGTTCTGCTACCTGCTCTGTCGTTTACTGCGCGCGTCGCGTGTTGTGGAAGCTGGCACTTCGTTTGGGGTCTCGACTCTTTATCTGGCGGCCGCTGTGCGCGATAATCAAGTCCAGAACGGGGTGATTATTGGAACAGGGTACGAACCCAGGAAGGTGGAAATCGCTCATGCAAATTTCAAGGAGGCTGGATTAAGAGAATTCATCAATCTCCGAGAAGGCGATTTTCGCCAAACACTCCAAGACATCGGTGGTCCGTTGGATTTCATGCTGGTTGACATTTGGGAAGCGGCCCTACCCGGCCATCAACTGGTGTCATCGAGCCTGCGACCCGGTGCCATCGTGGCCTGTGACAATACTGCGGTGGACGCTGCCGAGTACGGCGCTTACTTCGAATTTGTGAACAATCCAAGGAATCGTTTCCGCTCGATGACGGTCCCGATCGAAGCTGGTTTCGAGCTCACTGTTCATGCCTGAGCAATATCTGGGTCAATTAAATCAAAAGACCCCGGATATGGGGGCAGAAGTTTGGGCGGAACAGGACTCGAACCAACGACTTCTTCCTTGTAAGGGAGAGAAGTTGGTTGTCTACAGTGTCTCCCCTCTGCATATGGCAACAATAAGTCAACTCAGTCATCATATATGGGGGCTAATTTGTCTACTGAATCTACAATTTCCATGCTATAGTACTGCATTTGCACCGAAACTGAACAAGAAATGAAACATCTACTCATAGAGCAGGCAAATTAACGGCAAATGTGGCGGTCACATACTGCATTACCGCCACATCTAGTGGTGACCCGCCTGGGAATCGAACCCAGAACCTACTGATTAAGAGTTATGCGTTAATCGCTCCATCCCATATATGGTGTCCACAGAGTCTACCCGGTGGTATATGTGGGGGTAAAAATGTCTACAGTGTCCATCATTTCCATAGTTTCTACTCAGGTCGCACCACGGTTGCACCATACTCATAAGAGGGAGAGGCAGTTTGACACATTCCTTTAGGGCTATTAATCGTGTTTTATCGGGAAATTTTAGACTAATATGATATTGTCATCTCTTACCAGTTGCAGTTATTTTCCGGACTTCACTATTACAATAGATTGGTATTGGTAGATTCTGCGGTAAGCCTCCCCTAAAATAGTACAGGTGAGAAGTGGAAAATTCTATGGCCTAAAACCTCGTTTAATTTGTCCATTCTACTGGAAATTTTAATTGTTTTCAATCTGTCCCGTCTACAGGATTCATAAATTTGCTCATTTGCACTACATAATTGCACCAGGAAAGATGACTCTATTTAAAAATGGATAATCAAGATTGTTGATCAAGATCATTCAATCTGCGAGTATTTTGCTCCTTCGTAAAACAATAAACGCCTTGGGTTAAGGTTTTTGGGAAGAAATATTGAAGCCCAAATCGTAAAGCAGATGGGCTTCAACAACAAGGAGGTAATAACAACCTGTTTGAGGAAATCAACGCTGAATACGTACCGAGTTGGCTTTAGCAAAAGCGCGCACGTGCTCCACAGCTGCAGTTCATTTTTACTATTAATAATATGGACTTCGCTAGCACCCATTGTTGTAATGTAGAAAGTTCCCTGGGTAATTAGTTCTGCAACAATATCTGTGGCGATTGTGCGTTGGAGGAAATCTGTTGAACAGATTTCCTCCAAATTAAGGGGGTGGGACTGTTGGTAAAGGTGCAGGAACAATCATTGTTTCATGAAGGTAAGTTGTGACCGGTTTTTGAATAGATCGCGAGAGACACTGTCTAGGAGCATTTACACTTTATCAGGCGACGTAAATTGACGAAGTAATTTCCCCTCCCGTCCCCGTCCAGTTAGTATGGAAGAAATCACCGCGTGGCTTGTCCACACGCTCATAGGTGTGCGCGCCAAAATAGTCTCGCTGTGCCTGCAGCAGGTTGGCAGGTAGGCGTGCGGTGCGATAGCCATCGTAAAAGGCCAACGCGCTGGACATGGCCGGAACAGGGATACCGTTCTCAACAGCCTTCGCGACCACTCGCCTCCAGGCTGCCTGGGCGTTCTCAACCTCAGCCTTGAAGTGGAGATTCAATAGCAGATTGGAAAGCTCAGGTTTCAGATCGTAGGCTTCCTTAATCTTTCCCAAAAAAACCGAGCGGATGATGCAACCTCCCCGCCACATCAGGGCGATGCCACCGTAGTTCAAATCCCAGCCATATTCAGCAGCCGCGGCATGCATTAGCATGTATCCTTGTGTATAAGAGATGATCTTGGACGCATATAGTGCCTCGCGGATGTCGTCCACGAAGGTTGCTATATCGCCCTCGAAGCGTGATTCGGGGCCAATCAATATCTCCGAGGCAGCCATACGCTCCTCTTTGAGAGCACTCAACGAGCGCGCCAGGACAGCCTCCCCAATCAATGTCAGGGGGATGCCTAAATCCAAAGCGTTGATTGCCGTCCAGCGACCCGTTCCTTTTTGACCGGCAAAATCCAGAATCTTTTCCACCAGCGGCTCACCATCTTCATCCACATACCCGAGGATGTCAGCAGTAATTTCGATCAGGTACGAATCCAGCACACCCTTGTTCCACTCACTAAAGATAGCTTGCATTTCAGCAGCACTCATACCTAACAACGATTTCATCAGATGGTAGGCCTCGCTGATGAGCTGCATATCGCCGTATTCGATGCCGTTATGCACCATCTTGACAAAGTGTCCAGCCCCATCTGAGCCGACCCAATCGCAGCAGGGGGTGCCATCTTCGACTTTGGCGGCGATTCCCTGAAAGATGTCTTTGACATGCGGCCAGGCCTCTGTCGCGCCCCCTGGCATGATCGATGGTCCAGTGCGCGCACCTTCCTCGCCGCCAGAAACACCTGTTCCGATGAACAGAATACCTTTTTCGGCCAGTTCCTTCGTACGGCGGATCGAGTCGGGATAGTACGAATTGCCGCCGTCGATAATGATATCGCCTTCATCCAGCAGCGGCAAAAGCTGGTCGATGGTAGCATCCACCGGCCAGCCGGCTTTAACCATAATCATCATTTTGCGCGGTCGTTTGAGAGATGCCACGAATTCTTCCGGTGAGTAGGTACCAATGACCCCGGTCCCGACGGCTTCACCTTCCATAAATGCACTGACCTTGCTAGTGGTGCGGTTGTAGACGGCCACGGTATAACCGTGATCGTTCATATTCAAAACCAGATTCTGGCCCATCACGGCTAGACCAATCAATCCAATATCTGCTTTGGGTTCCATGCTTTCTCCTTGAATGGGGACGTGGATTCTCACTGGGGTGAAGGCGAATTTTTATATTCGCATTTTCTGCGTTCATCCGCGTCCTATTATTATATCTGACGCAATTGCTCAATAATCTCTTTTGTGATCCCTTCAACACTCAAATCAATCTCTACAATAATCGCATCTTTTGGCGCTTCCAGGGCATCGAATTGACTTTGCAGCATTCCAGCCTTCATGTAGTGGTCAGAGCGGGAAGTCATGCGACTATAGATCAAATCGAAATCGCCGCGCAGGTACACGAGCACTGTCCCCGGGTTGCCCTTCGCGAGCTGGATACGGTACTTCTCTTTAAGCGCCGAGCAGGCCAAAATCAGCGATTTTTCAGCCTGTAAATGTTCGTGGATCAAATCGTGCAAAATAGTCAGCCAGGGAGCACGATCGTCGTCATTCAGCGGCTGCCGGGCAGCCATTTTGGTAACATTCGCCTCGGGATGAAAATCGTCACCATCGTAAAAGGGCCAATCCAGAATTTCAGATAAGGCAAGACCCACGCTGGTCTTACCGCAGCTGGAGACTCCCATCAAAATGATTGCTCGCGGCTTGCTCATGCTTTCACACGAAACAACATCTCGCCCGCCTTGGGCACATACAAAATGCCTTCATCTTCCCGGTTCTGCCATTCTTCAACATGGATGCTGGCAGGGTCAAGATACCCCAGGTTGAGCCGCTCACAATCTTCTTTTGAAATCTTGCTTGCCAGGGTAACTATCACATTGGGTTTTTCGATACCGTTTTCCATCACCCCCGAACCACGTAAATGCGTGCTGTGAGCCAATACACCCAACGGAATATGCTTGAAGCGTTCCCAGTTTTTTAAGAAGTAGGGCAAGATATGATAACCAACTTCGTAGATATATTTGCCGTGAACGTAGCTGACTTCGTCTAAATGGGGGGCATAGATGATCACTTCGCCGCCGATAGCAACTGCGGGTTCGAGCTTATACATGGCTTTTGCGCCCGTCCAGAGTTCGTCGTACATGGGAGGGGCACAGGAGAGCACTCGCTGGAAGGGTTTTTCCACCCAGTAGATATGACGCTGAGCAGAGAAGTCGGCTGCCGCCGCCCAGGCTGCATACAGATCGCCGACGAACAACCCTGCCAGCTCAATTCCTTCTACTGTCAACGCTACCAGCGTAACAGGCGTTTTCAACCTGCGCGTAGCGGCATGGATCATGGCTCGCACCGGGGTATCCTTAACGCCAATCGTCCCTGTCACGCCTGCCAACGCACCAAGCCAGTGCGTGGCGTTGATCATCTCTGCACCGGAAATACCGGGGAATAGATACTTGGCTCCACCCGAAAAGCCAACTACTTCGTGGGGGAAGGTGGGACCCAGGATGATGATGTGATCGTATTCCAGAACAGCCCGATTGATGCGGATAGGAATTCGGTCAGGCAGCGATGAATGCCATCTTTCCCCCGCAATTTCCCGGATTTCATCCTGGTCCAACACCCCAAGCGTAATCAATGCTGACGGGTTGTCCCAGACGTGATTGAGCAAGCCAATGTGTTTGAATGTGGACGTGCGTTCATGAGCCGTGATTGCAATCAATTTGTTCATGCTTTCATATGATAGCGGTGGATGGGTACCAAGGGCAACCATAAAATCGAGCTGCCTGGTGTCGTACAAGATCTCAACTAAAGCCCGAAACAAAAACGGCAGCGGCAGGGAACGCGTGTGATCGGGGATAAGAACCAACACTTTTTGATGCGCAAACTGTCCATCAAGACCCTTGTGCAAGGTTTCGATAATTTCATGTTCGGTCAGTACTGCATTTTGCTGGGCAATCTTTTGTGAATATAGCATTTTTGAAATCCATATGGGGCATAGGATGCTACACCCCCACACAAATGGTCAGACACCACTAAATGCAGAGAAGCCACCATCAACAGGTACAACGATACCGGTTACGAATGCCGAGGCGGGAGAGAGCAACCACATCGTTGTGCCAAGCAGGTCTTCGGGAGTCCCGAAGCGTCCTTGCGGGGTGTGGTCAATAATGGATCGGCCACGCGGGGTGAGGCCACCGGTTTCTTCGTCCGTTAATAGAAAACGATTTTGCTCGGTCAGGAAAAAACCCGGTGCGATAGCGTTGACACGGATTTTTGGAGAATATTCCTGCGCCATGTGAACAGCCAGCCACTGGGTAAAATTGCTAACTGCTGCTTTGGCGGCCGAGTACGCCGGGACGCGCGTCAGCGGACGGAAGGCATTCATAGATGAGACATTGAGTATCACGCCCTCGCCGTGCTTGGCCATGCTGCGACCAAATACTTGACAGGGAATGATGGTACCGAGGAGGTTCAGGTCCCCAACGTGACGCAGGGCGTCGAGGGGAAGGTCGAAGAAGGATAATTCGGGTTTGGTTGTGGCAAAAGTGTGGTTACCGCCCGCGGCATTGATCAGAGCATGTATCTGTCCAAGTTCAGCCAGGGTGATTTCGAGCGCTTTTTCCAAGGATTCTTTTTTTAGCACATCGCCATAAACTATGATGGCGCGTCCTTCCGAGCCTGCCATGCGTTCGACGAGTTGTTCGGCTTGTGCTTGATCACGGTCGATGATGACAACATTAGCACCGAGGTCGACCAAAGCACAGGCCATTTCGCCCCCTAATATCCCTGCCCCGCCAGTAATAACAATATTGAAACCTTTGAAATTATAGATGTTTGTCAAATCTTTTATTTCCATGATTTTTCATCCAAAAGTGATCTTATGAGATAAGGGAAATTCTGATCAATCTGTTAGTAAGCTGCTGCGGGTTGAGGTAATTGGCGCTCGATTTCTGCCAACCGGTAACCAAAGCCAGGGCCTGAGATGGTCGATAGATCAAGCTCTCCAGCGCGCCGGCGGTACAACCCAGGGTGAATCTCACTCTCAAGATTGGATGCCTCAGGATAAAACTGCATAGCGTTGGTTTCTACGCCCATAATGGTCCCGGCATAGGCGGCCAGCAACACATGTGGGATTTGAGCGAGCATAGGGTTGGTCAGATCTTGTACCATTAGAGTCATGCCGTGGGCTTTAGCCCAGCACAAACTAAGCAGAGCCCCAGTCTGGGTTTTGCATGTTTTCAGGGATACTCCAGTCCAACCCAAGGATCGCCCCAAACGGACGAGCTCCCAGTCATGAGCGCTTTCATCCATGAAAAGTGGCTTGCGCGCAGATACGCTATGGACATCGATTTGATGTTTTTCTAACTCATAAGGGAAAGGCTGTTCTACATACAAAATCATGCCATAGATACGGGGGTGCTCAATCAGCAGTTGATCGAGAATAGTGGTCACATAAGCCGGGTCTAAAACGGTGCAGTTAAAATCCGTGGTCAACCAATCCACACCATCTGATAAAGCTATCTTGCCCACACGTACTAAGCGCTGATAATCCCAATCATAATCTGTGCCGCGCTGCTTCACTTTAAGGCATTTCAACCCATCGCGAGCAATCCAATCAGCTAACAAAACCGGATAGCCGTCCTCAGGCTCTTCTCCTGACAATTCATCCAGGGAGATGGGGTCCAACCCGCCGACTAAATGCCAGGCTGGCAAGCGAGTGAGGGGAGGGTTAACGAGGAAGTCAAATGGGTACTTGCCCTTGAAGTCAATCTGTGTGCTATCAGCAGGCTGCAGATAATTAGAAAGGTCTGCTTCCATATAAGGGGGTGCATAGGTTTGATAAACTGGTTTCTGGTTAGCTACGCCATAAGCATCATGCAGAGCAATATCGAAAGCGGAGCAGCATACCAATGCTGCCAGCCAGGGCATCGCTTCGGCCTCACCACGCTGCTGGTTGAGCTCTACTAAAAGAACAGGCAAGACTTCTTTTTGGAAAGCATGACCAATTTCCATGGCATGGCCGTCGAAGTCGAATTTTGCCCAGGCTTTGGCAATTATCAAACAGAATCTTTTTAGCACTTCATGACGTTCCTGGTATGTTAATTGACTCGGCCAGACCCACTGCACACTTAAGGGCGTTTCTCCCCAACCTTCAGCAATTTGTCCATCTGCTTTCTTGACACGCATCTGCACCCGCGCACAGGTAACATAAGTAAGCGGTTCAGACCCAAATTTAAGCGGCATCCGAGTCTCTACTGGCAAGAAATATAGCGTGTTACTGACAGGCGTGACGTCGGTAATATTTCTCAAGACAATCTCCTAGACCTCGTTGAACTTATACGCTTGCCGAGCCAGGTTATAAGCCAGATCCTCAACCATGGCGCTGGCGTTTTCCATATCAACAATTCCCTGCACAACCAAACCAGCCGCCCAATTTGCGCTTGCCCGCCGCCAAACATCATGGCGAGCTGGTATGGATGGAAAAGCTCGGGTGTCGTCATTGAACCCGACCGTGTTATATATCCCGGCAGTCTCCATAACCATATCGAAATAACGCCGCATGCCATTGATTGAGTCAAAAAACCACCAGGGCGGACCCAGCTTCAAGGCCGGGTAATGCCCGGCCAACGGGGCTAGTTCACGCGCATAAGCGGACTCGTCCATGGCGAACAGGATCATCGATAAACCAGACTCGTTGCCATATTTGTTCAGCAATGCTGACAAATTGTGGGTGAATTCAGATCGCTCAGGGATATCGGCGCCTTTATCGGGACCGAATTTTCCAAAGAGTGCAACATTGTGATTGCGAATCGAACCAATGTGGATTTGCATCACCAGACCGTCATCAAGGCTCATGCGAGCGCTTTCCATCAGCATATGGGCGCTGAATTGCGCCGACTCAGCTGGCGTAATCTTATCTGCCAGGGCCTGTTGGAAGATATTTTCTGCCCGAGCTGGACTTAATGCATAAGTGTAAGCAGAAATTGCTGCCTGATCACTGGCCGTTGTGCCCAACGTTTTGAAGAAGGCGCGCTGTTTTTCTAAGGCCGCAATAAAACTGGCATATGAATTGACATCTATACCGCTGACAGCACCCATGGCAGCTATATTGTCCATCCAGCCGGGTGTCATCAAGTTGACCACATTGTCAGGGCGGAATGTCGGGCGGATATCCCCTCCCCATCCAGAAGCGCGGATTTTTTGGTGCGCTTCCAAGGGATCAGTTGCTGAATCGGTGGTACAAAGCACTTCGATATTAAATTCATCGAACAGCGCGCGCGGCTTAAATATTGGTTTAGCCATTATGTCAACAATGTGATCGTAGATTGCTTGGGCTGAATCACCGTTCAATTTCTGAGTCACACCAAAGACATTGATCAATTCTTCTGTCAGCCAGGCTCCACTGGGCGTACCGCGGAAGAGATAAAAATTTTCAGCAAAGATTTGCCAGATCTTGCGATGATCCGTTTCCACCGGACCCCCATCGACACGGGGTATGCCCAGCGATTCCATGGGGATGCTCTGGGAGTAAAGCATGCGAAACACATAATGGTCGGGGATGATCAGCATGTCGGCGGGGCTGCCGAAAGAGGCATGTTCAGCGACAAATAAATTTGGGTCTACATGCCCATGAGGGCTAACAATGGGCAAATGGGAAACAGACTGGAAGAGCTCCCTGGCAATATTGCGTTGGGCAGGCTCGGAATCAAAATATCGGTCGGGGTCCAGCAACATAATATCCTCAGGCAAGGTCCATGAATTCTCTAGCTTTTCGGGTGGCGCTACTTGCATCGGACCCGTATCCATCAGCGCCGATCGCTGCCGCGAAGTCTTCCGTGACGGGCGCGCCACCGATCATCACAACCACCTGATCGCGGAGACCGGCCTCTTTCAAAGCCAGGATCGTCTTTTCCATCGACGGCATCGTTGTGGTCAGTAAAGCAGACATACCCAATAAGTTTGGTTTATGCTCCTGAACAGCCTGGACGAATGTTTCCGGTTCGACATCGGTCCCCAAATCGATAACCTCAAAGCCAGCCCCTTCGAACATAATGCAGACCAAATTCTTACCAATATCGTGCAGGTCGCCTGATACCGTGCCAATTACGACTTTGCCAGCCATATTTAGCTCCCCTTCGACCAGGTGTGGTCGTAAAATATCAAGGGCGCCCTGCATAGCCCGGGCGGATACCAGCATTTCAGGGACAAAGATTTCACTATTTTCAAACATGCGTCCAACTTCGATCATGGCGGGAATGCAGGCTTTGTGCAGGATATTCCCGGCGGGAGTACCTTGTTCGAGTGCAAGATCAACTTCAGCAGCAGTGCTGGGGGCATCGCCACGAATGATAGCCTGGTTGATGGTTTCCAATTTCATATTACTCTCCTTCTTTCTCGTTATATATGGAGTATTTGGGCACCCATCTGGGCTTTGATGCCCAATTCGATGGTCTTGAAAGCATGTGCCTGAGTCATAGCGTTTTCAGTGCGATTTATACAATCCAGGATAAGCTGGCCGAAGAAAGGAAAACCCACCTTACCATACACAGGGATATGCTGCTCTACCTTGCCAGTGACCAGGTAGACATGGTCACTCTGCGGGTCTCGGCCAACATCGATATATTTGCGCAGCTCGATATAACCTTCCGTCCCAAGGATAAAAGTGCGTCCATCACCCCAAACAGGCAGTGCATCAGGGGTAAACCAATCGACGCGGAAATACATTGTAGCTCCATTATCGGCCAGCAGGGTAGCATCCCCAAAATCCTCGAAATTTGAATATTCGGGCATGGTGTAATTGCCCACTTTGCTGTGCAGTACCTGGGCATCTTTGGCACTAACATAAGTCAGGAATTGCTCAATCTGGTGGCTGCCAATGTCACAAAGGATGCCGCCATACCTGGAGTTATCGAAGAACCAATCTGGGCGGCTAGACGGATTCATGCGGTGAGGGGCCAAATTGACCACTTGCACGACATCCCCGATGGCGCCATCTTGGATGAGATCGCCAGCATAAACGGCGGCTTCAACATGGATGCGCTCCGAGTAATAAACGGCATATTTCTGCCCAGTTTCCCAAACTTTTTGTTTGGCCGTGTCGAGCTGTGCCAGTGTGGTCAGGGGGGGCTTATCAGCAAAATAATCTTTACCGGCTGCCATGACCCTCAAGCCCAGATCACAGCGTTCAGATGGAATGCTGGCCCCGGCAATTAAGTGGATCGATGAATCGTTTAGTATCTGCTCTTCGGAGGCCGCCACACCCACCCTAGGA
>PVMS01033667.1_pt1 | contig 10879 bp, 12 predicted proteins | sample 1853461 | NCBI WGS metagenome assembly PVMS01 (sample SAMN08582032, study PRJNA380276) | Marine sediment metagenome, whole genome shotgun sequencing project. | isolation source: ocean sediment barecode stripped | collected 2017
CCGTCAGGACAACACTCTCCAACCGATGGCGAGGACGGCGGCGGCAAAGTAACCGGCGAGGAGGTCGTCGGCGATGATGCCGATGCCGCCGGGCAACTGACCCGACGCCCTTCCCTTTGGGAAAACGCACGGCAGCCGGATGGGAATAAGAGAGGGCTGAATGGATCATGTGCTGCAGTTCGTTCTCATCCTTGGGTGCCATAACAATCATGTTGGGCAGATGCCGGAGATAGACGATGTCATTGATCCCTTGGTGAGTAGGTCCATCATCGGGAACAATTCCCGAACGGTCCAGAGCAAACACCATCGGGATATCCATCAGGCACACATCATGGTAGAGCTGGTCGTAGGCTCTCTGGAGAAAGGTCGAATAGATGGCCACAATGGGTTTAAACCCATTGAGCGCCATTCCCGAAGCGAAATCGACCGCATGCTGCTCGGCAATACCCACATCGAAAAAACGATCGGGAAATTTCTGGGCAAATTCCACTAGGCCTGTTCCTTCCCGCATGGCTGCTGTAATCGCCACAACTTTTTCGTTAGCTTCCCCGACCTTAACCGCCGTCTGCCCAAACGCCTTGGAGAAGGAGATCAACTTGTCCTTATTGAGAGATTTTCCTGTTTTAATATCAAAAGGAGATGTCCCGTGAAAGGCAGAAGAATCTTTCTGAGCCGGGCCGTATCCCATCCCTTTCTTGGTAACGCAGTGTATAAGAACGGGGCCGTCGTACTTTTTGGCATCGGTAAAAACCTCAAGAAGTGAAGAAAGATTGTGTCCCTGTACAGGACCTATGTATTTGATTCCGAGCTCTTTAAAGACAAGGCCAGGAAAAAATATTTTCTTTATGGATTCTTCGATAGCACGGCCAAGCTTGATCATGGGCCAGCCTACCCCTGGAACACTCTTGAGAACCGTTTTGGCCGTGTCCTTGATCTTAAGATAGTGCTGCCCGGAAACCAGATACTCCAGGTACTTTGACAGAGCCCCGACATTATGGGAGATAGACATCTCATTGTAGTTGAGGACGATGATCATCCTGTCTCTGAGATGTCCGATTTGGTTGAGCGCCTCCCAGGCTACTCCCCCGGTCAGGCTCCCGTCTCCCACAACAGCGATCACATGAAAATCTTCCTTGTTCCTGTCCCTAGCAGCAGCCATGCCTGCCGCTGCAGACAGCGCCGTAGAGGCGTGACCTGTGTTGTACACATCATAAGGGCTTTCTCCGCGGTCGGGAAATCCACACAGCCCTTCATGCTGGCGGAGTTTCTGGAATTGTTCTTTCCTGCCCGTTATGATCTTGTGTGTATAGCACTGGTGACCGACATCCCAGATAATCTTGTCCTCTTTCGCATCAAAAACCAGGTGAAGAGCTAGGGTCAGCTCTACAACTCCAAGATTCGGGGAAAGATGACCCCCCGTTTTCGAGACCACCTGAATGATCAGGTCTCTGATTTCCTGGGCCAGCTGATCCAATTCTTTCCGATTGAGTTCTTTGACATCCTTTGGTGACTGAATACGATCTAGAATTTTCTCCATTGTCTCAATTGTCCTTAACATTTAAAAGCTTATCAGCCAAAAAACGAAGAGAAAAAGAAGTGATCCCTTCCTTATCCAATGCCTGGAGTGAAGATTGGACAAACCGCTCCAATCTTTTTTTCGCCCCCTCCAACCCATAGACCGAAACGGTGTTGGGCCGGGCTTGGCTATCAACTCCTGCATCCTCGATAGAATCGTTTATGTCGTCTCTTGTCTGGAAAGCCAAACCCAGGTTTGTTCCGTAATCCGTAATCGCCGTAAGCAGCGCCACAGGCGCCCCTCCCAGGAGAGCTCCCAAACGGACAGAGGCTACAATCAGAGCGCCTGTTTTTTTCCCGATGAGCTCATCGAGTTTTTCTTTTGTTATCTTTTCAGAGGTAAGAGAGATATCCAGGGCTTGCCCCCCCCAACCATTCCTTCAATTCCCGCCCTCAGGCCAACCTCCTGTAAAACCAACCGGCGTGCCGGCTCTCTTTCGTTAGGCAAAGCCGACTCAGCCATAATTGAAAAGGCCAGGGTTAAAAGGCCGTCTCCGGCCAAAACCGCGATATTTTCATCAAAAGCTTTATGGCAGGTAGGCAATCCCCTCCGCGTATCATCGTCATCCATACAGGGCAGATCGTCGTGGATAAGGGAGTAATTGTGGATCAACTCCAAAGCACAGGCAAATGGAAGAAGAGTATCCTGAGGAACCCCGAACCACTCACCGCTGGACAGGGCAAGCAGCGGGCGATACCTTTTCCCTCCTGAAAGCACCGCGTACCTCATCGCCTCAGAAAGTTGAGACTCATCAGAAGGCAAGAGGTGCTCGAGCTCCTTCTCGACCGCTTCTTTTTTTGCTTTCAGGTCCAGGTTCATATCCATATTTTTTCTCTGATGCTAAAAGCTAGAAGGGAAGATCGTTGTTCTCATCCTCATCAGGGGATTCATCTTTGTCTTCCCCTGAATCTTTAGGATCTTCGTCTGATTTTTCCTCACTTGTTAAAGCAAACGGCTCGGCCTTGACCTCTCCGCTCTCATCTTTAAGAAGAATCTCTGTCTTCTTTTCGGCCTTTTCCAGTTCCTCTCTCAAAAACTTGGCCCGCTTGACACCCTTTTCAAACAGCGCCAAGGACTCATTGAGCGGAAGGCCGCCTTCTTCCAGTTTGGAGACGATGTTTTCCAGTTCAGCCAGGGCTTTTTCGAAACTTAAATCGGCCATAGCAAACTCCTATTTAGTAGGGACTGTCCCTACTTTTTTATTTGGGTTTATGGTTTTGATCAAACAGGTCAACTCACCCTTAAAAAAAGAGACCACCAGTTCCTCATTCTCCGCTAGCTCACCAATGTCCCGAACGAGCTTTTGCCCCGAGTCTGTCCAGCACAATGCATAGCCTTTTTTGAGGATATTTAGAGGGCTTAAATTGTGGAGTTCGGCCGCAAGCCGCTCCCAGGTTCCCTTAAGGCCTTGGATCTTTTCACGCATTAAATTCAGCAGCCTCTCTTCAAAAAGAGAGACATGTGCACGGCTTTCGACCATCTTCCTCTGCAGGTCCTTGATCACATTCCAAGCTCTCATATCCAGCTCGTCCACCTTTTGTTCGAGGTTTTTGAGATGGAGCTTGAAGTTTTGAAACGCCCGGTGTTGAATCAGACTCTCTACCCTAAATTTTTTCTCCTGAACTTCATATCGTAAAAGATGGGACATCTGCTGCTTCAGACTGTCGATGCGTTCAACAAATGCCTGTTCTTTTTCGATCACCATTTCTGCCGCCGCTGTCGGCGTGGAAACCCGGATGTCGGCCACAAAGTCGGCAATCGTAAAATCCACTTCGTGTCCCACAGCCGAGATCAACGGAATGGGGCAGTTATAAATAGCTCGGGCTACAATTTCTTCATTAAAGGCCCACAAGTCCTCCATGGATCCGCCGCCTCGTCCAACAATAATGACATCGATATCGGTTTGACTTCCCAGATAATTGATGCCTTCTGCAATCTCTGAGGCTGCACCCTCTCCTTGAACCCGGGCAGGATAAATCACAACGTGCAGACGCGCAAACCGCCGTTCCAAAGTCCGGAGAATGTCGGTAATGGCTGCTCCTCTGGGGGATGTCACCACTCCGATTTTTTTTGGCAGGGCCGGGAGATTTTTCTTGATCTCAGGATCAAACATCCCCTCTTTGGTCAGTTTATCCTTGAGCTGTTCGAAAGCCAGCTGCAGCGCTCCTTTGCCTTTAGGTTCGACAAGGTCCACGATGAGCTGATACGTTCCTCTTGGTTCATAAACATTTATGGGACCACGGCAGATGACCTGAAGTCCGGACTCTAAGTCAAATTTGACCTTGTTTGCCGAAGAACGCCACAAAACAGCCCTCAGCTGGCTGCTTTCATCTTTGAGAGTAAAATAGATATGGCCTGAATGGGCCCGAGCAAAATCAGCAATTTCCCCTTCGACCCAGACTTTAGGAAACGCACCCTCCAAATTAGACTTGATTTGTGATGTCAATTCCGTAACAGAATACACCTTATCCGGCTTTGCAGGGGAGTTAAAGTCCAAGGTCCTCCTCGATAATCATTTCCCTTCGTATAGAAAGGGCCTTGCCCGACTGGGCATCCACTTCGATAAAAACACCCGCTAAAATGGCGCCTTCTTTTGACGGCTCAAACCGCTGTGACCGCGAGGTCAGAAAACGGGCGACTCCCGCTTCTTTATTGATGCCAATGACTGCATGATATCCCCCCACCATGCCCACATCGGAAATGTATGCTGTACCCTGTGGGAGAATCCTCTCATCGGCCGTAGGCACATGCGTATGGGTCCCAATTACAGCCGATACACGGCCATCCAGATACCATCCCATGGCCTGTTTTTCTGAAGTGGCTTCGGCATGTAAGTCCACAAGCACAACAGGAGTGATGGCCTTTAGGGCCTCTATCTCTTTGTCGGCCGTACGAAATGGGCAGTCGATAGGCTCCATAAAAACACGTCCTTGAATGCTCAGCACACCCACTTTTGCCCCGTTGTCCGCTTCAAAAACACATGCCCCCCGGCCCGGATTAACCGGAGGGTAATTGGCAGGCCGCAAAAGATAGGGTTCTTTATCCAAAAACTCAAGCACCTCACGCTTGTCCCAAATGTGATTTCCTGATGTCAAAACATCGATTCGCGCAAAAAGATCGCGGGCAATTTTCATCGTCATTCCCGCGCCTCCGGCGGCATTTTCTCCGTTGGCTATAACAACTGTTGGAGACAGTCTCTCAATAAGAGAAGGAAGGTGTTTATCCAGGACCTTACGTCCGGGCCGGCCTATGACATCCCCTAAAAAGAGGATGCTTATTTTATCGGGCATATTCAACAGCTCTCATTTCGCGAATGACAGTGACCTTGATCTTGCCCGGATATTCCATCTCGTCCTTGATCCTCTGCGCAATTTCTTTGGCAGCCAGGGAGGCTCTTTCATCTGAGATTTTCTTGCTTTCCACGATAATTCTGATTTCCCGGCCGGCCTGGAGTGCAAAGGCTTTGGCCACGCCTTCATAGGTATTGGCAATCTCTTCCAGCTTCTCCAATCTTTTAATGTAGGCCTCGAGAAGCTCGCGCCGTGCGCCGGGACGGGCCGCCGAAAGCGTATCCGCAGCCTGGACAAGAACGGCTTCAACGGAAGGAAAATCCACATCTCTATGGTGTGAGGCAATGGCAGCCACCACACGTTCGCTCTCTCCATATTTTTTGGTCAAGTTCACACTCAGCTCGGTGTGTGTGCCTTCGACATCCCGATCGACAGCCTTTCCAACATCATGGAGAAGACCGGCACGAATAGCGACATTGACATCCACTCCCAACTCTCTCGCCATAATCGCGGATAGAAAAGCCACTTCCTTGGAATGTTGAAGAACATTCTGGCCGTAGCTCGTCCTGTACTTAAGCCGTCCGAGAAGTTTGACCAACTCGGGATGAAGATCCTGGATCTGGAGCTCCAGCATCACGGTCTCTCCCTCCTGTTGCATCTTCACTTCCAGATCCTTCTTGACCGTTTCGACAATCTCTTCTATCCGTGCAGGATGAATCCGCCCGTCTAAAACAAGTTTTTGAATTGCAAGGCGTGCCATTTCACGGCGGATGGGATCAAAGCTTGAGAGGATAACGGCCTCAGGTGTATCATCAACGATAATATCCACTCCTGTGGCCAATTCCAGCGCCCGAATGTTCCGGCCTTCACGGCCGATGATGCGTCCCTTCATATCGTCAGACGGCAGGTCTACAACAGACACCGTTGTCTCCACCACATGTTCTGCAGCGGAGCGTTGGATAGCCTGGCTGATGATATCCTGTGCCAAGGCTTTTCCTTTTTCCCTAGTCTCTTCCTCGATCCTGCGGACAATCTGAACGGCCTCAAGCTTGGCTTCATCTTCGATTTTTTTCTGGAGTTCCTTCTTGGCCTCTTCCTGCGTTATGTTCCCTATGCGCTCCAGTTCTTCGAGCGCTCTCTGGTTGAGCTCCTTGACCTTTGACTCTCTGTCGTCAATTTCACGGGAACGGTCGCTGAGGCGGTTTTCTTTGTTCGAGAACTCCCGTTCTTTTCTTTCCAATCCCTGGAATTTTTGTTCTAGATTTTCCTCTTTCTTAACCAGCCTTCTCTCTGTCTCATTGAACTTGTGCCGTCGTTCACGGGTCTGGTGTTCAAAATCCGATTTGAGATTGATGAGTTTTTCTTTTGTCTCAATTTCGACTTCCCGTCTTGTTCTGTCAGCTTCATCCTTGGCCTTGTCCAAGAGCGCCTTGGACTCCTGTTTGGCCTTAAAAATTGTGTTGGTTCCTGATTTCTTCTGGACGAGGATGTAAACCAGGACTCCTGACAATAAAACAATAATGCAAATTGCAATTATTAATAAACTAGTCACAACAACCACCTCCTGAGAAGATCAAAGGAGATGAAAGAGCGGAGGATCAGGGGAGGGCTTCACTCCAATAAAATACGTCTGAAAATGTGTATTTTTTCTTTTGTTCTATCAATATTTGTAGAGTTTTTCCTCATATTATTTATTCAATATTGAATCGAGTTTTTCGATTTTTTCCGGCCCTGCATCTTTAGGCTTTGCCGTATCCTTATCCCTGTAAATGAATGCCTCCAAACTTTCAACATCATCTTCCATATGCCCTAATACTTCATTCAGTTGATCCAGCTTCTTCTGGCTCAAAAAGTATTCATCCGCTATGTTCAAGGCCGCCAAAACTGCGATTTTGAACATGTCTGTTGATTTTGATTTTACAGCAATTTCGTGCATTTTTTGATCAACATGAGAAGTAAGATGACTTATGTACTTTTCATCCTCTTCTCCTTTGACTCTAATTTTATATTTTTGTCCGTAAATTTCGATGTCAATAACTTTATCAATCATAGTCCTATCTGATCTATCTGACTGATAATGGTCTCAATTTTTTCCTTCATTTCCTCCTTTTCATTCTTATAATCTTGTAAAATAGTATCATAGTTTTCGAATTTTTTAGCCTTCTCTTCCAAGTTTCTTTTTTCTGCTCTGAGTTCTTTGACCTGACTTTTGAGCTGCCCGTTTTCGCTGATGAGTTTATTGATGTGGTCAACAATCTGGGAGACTTTCCCCTCCAAAATTTTAATTCTTTCTAATTCACTTGTCAATTTTTCCCCCTTCTCTCAATTCAATTTTAAACTTGGTTTTGAGTGTTTTAACAACCTTGGCAATGGAGTTATCAACGTCCTCGGCCAAGAGCGTGCGTGTTGGATGTCGAAACACAAAACGCAGAGAAAGACTCACTTTCCCCTCTGGAATAGAGGTCCCCAAAAAACGGTCGTGGAGATCGAATGATTCCATAAAAGGCAGTTGAAGTTCAGCAATGCTTTCCTCGATATTCTGGTACAAAATATCCCGGCTCACGATAAAAGTGATATCACGTGTGCCGGTAGGAAATTTTCCAATCGGGGCAAAATGAAAAGATTTTGGCTGCTTTTCGAACAGGAGGTCCAAGTTGATTTCTGCGGCCCAGACAGGCTCCTTGAGAGAGTAAGCTTCAAGGATGGTTTGATGAATGCTCCCAAGAGAGCCGATCCGTTGTCCCTTGTAGAAGATACAGATGGAATTTCCCGGTTCAAAGCATTGATTTTTTGATTCTTTAAAAGAATACGATGCATACCCAATATGGGAGAGCAAATCTTCACACGCCCCTTTCAGATGAAAAAAATTCGTCTTTTCGGGATTGGCCTGCCAGTGCAGAAGTTCATTGTCTCCAGTGATCGCCATGCCCAGCATCGTGTCTTCATGTGCCTCTTCTTCTTCCCAATAATAGATCTTTCCGACTTCAAAAAAGTGCACGCCTTCTGCTCCATGGTTGACGTTCCAAGCAATGTTTTCCAGTAGTCCTCCGATGAGTGTAGTCCTGAGATTAGAGGCCTTGGTAGAGATAGGATTTCGAATTTCGACGGGCTCACGTTTAGCCTTGAAGAGAACATCTTTCTCTGGATCTGCAAAGCTGAAATTAACGGCTTCATCGAAACCATGGTGAAAAAGTGTCTGCCGGATCTTGGAAATTAGGGTTTTCTTCACATCCGGTGTGTACTCGAGAACATCATAGGGGGGAACCAAAGACGGGATCTTATCATAGCCATAAAACCGGGCAACCTCTTCAATCAAATCGGCTTCTCTTTCAATATCCACACGAAAAAAAGGGACCTTTACCTGCCAGATGCCCTGCTGCTGATTTTCCAAGGTGAAGCCCAGGTTGTTCAGAATATTCGTTATGAATTCGTCAGCAATGCTCACTCCTATCAATTCTTTCACTCTGTGATTGCGGAGCAGCACCATCCTGTTCTTTTTGGGCTTAGGATAGACATCTGTGATGCCTTGCGTGGCAATCCCCTCAAATTTCGTCAGTAAGGAGGCGGCCATCAAAGCGGCTTTAGGCGGGAACGACACATCCGCTCCTCTTTCAAAACGGTAGGACGCGTCTGTATGGATCCCTGTTTTTTTGCCGGTCTTTCTGACAGAGACGGGATCGAAACACGCACTCTCAATGAAAACATCTTGGGTGTTCTCAGTCACGGCAGCGTCTTCGCCACCAATCACTCCGGCCAGTGCCACCGGCTTCTTTTCGTCCGCGATCACCAGCATATCTGTTGTGAGAGCTAAGTCCTCCCCTTCCAGTGTCTTGAGCATTTCGCCCTTGTTGGCCATGCGAACAATGATCTTCCGGCCTGAGAGTTTGGCCAGATCAAAAACATGGATAGGATGGGCTGTAGCATAGAGGACATAGTTGGAGACGTCGACGACATTGTTGACGGGCTTAAGGCCCATGGCTAAAATCCTCTCTCTCAGCCAGTCCGGAGACGGTCCAATTTTGACACCCTTGACAATGATACCCGCATATCTGGGACAGAGATCCTCTTCGTAAATTTCAATGTCTAAAAGATCGGCTGTCTTGGCTTCGGATTCCACCAGAGGCCAACTCTGTTCCTTGATCGGCCGGTTCAAAATGGCAGCCAATTCGCGTGCTACTCCCAAGTGTCCGTTTGAGTCCGGGCGGTTGGCGTACGTTTCGAGTTCAAGAATGACATCATTTTTCCGCATTTCAACATCATCGACCAGCAATCCTATGTTGTTAAGCTTGTCAATCAATTCGGGAGTAGAGAGGTCCACATCCACAAAGTCTTTGAGCCACGCGACGCTTATTTTCATTTTCGTTTTCGTGAAAACTGCCTTATAAACCGCAAGTCATTTTCGTAGAAATACCGCATGTCGGGAATCTGGTAGGAAAACATCGCAGTACGGTCAACACCCAAGCCAAAGGCAAAACCAGAATACCGTTCGGGATCAATGTTGACATTTTTAAAGACATGGGGATCAACCATGCCCGCTCCAAGGATCTCGATCCATCCTCCTCCACCGCAAACTCTGCATTTTTCATCTTTACGGTTGCAGACCGTGCATTCGATATCCACCTCAGCCGAAGGTTCCGTGAAGGGGAAAAAACTCGGGCGGAAACGGATCTGGATTTTGTCATGAAAGAGAGCTTTGAGAAAGTATTCTAGCGTTCCTTTCAGATGGGCCATAGTAATGCCATAATCGACAACCAGTCCTTCGACCTGATAGAACATGGGCAGGTGAGTGGGATCCAGAGATTCCTTCCTGTACACTTTTCCTGGGGTGATGATGCGGATCGGGGGCTTTTTTTTCTGCATGACCCGGATCTGAACCGGGGACGTGTGGGTGCGGAGCAGGATGTCATCTTTGATATAAAGTGTGTCCCAATCATCGCGGGCCGGATGGTCTGGGGGGAAATTTAGAGCTTCAAAGTTATAGTAATCCGTTTCAATCTCGGGGCCGCTTTCGATAGTAAAACCCATACTCAAAAAAATGTTCTCGATTCTTTCCTGAAAAACAACTATAGGATGAGGTGAACCCCAGTATCGGGATTTTCCCGGGAGAGTCAAATCGGATTTGACGCCGGTTGTTTTGGGGGCAAGTTGCTCCGCTTTCAGGAAGTCCAATTTTTCCTGTACGTCCGTCTTGAATTGATTGATCAGCTGTCCCGCTTTAGGCTTGTCTTCGGGCTTGACATTTTTCAGCTCTTCAAACAGGCTGGTCAGGTGCCCTCTTTTCCGGCTCACATAGAGGTTGCGGAGTTCTAGGAGCTCGATCTCGGTCTTGACAGAAGCGGAGTCTCTTTTAAATTCTCTCCTGAGTTCGCCAATCTTTTCTTTCAGCTTTTTCATTCTTTCATTTTAGTCGGTTAGGCTGCTGCTTCCTTGACTTTAGCGACGATGTGCGCAAATGTCTGCGGTGAATGGACAGCAAGGTCTGCCAAGATCTTCCTGTTGATATCGATGTTGCGTGTCTTGAGTCCATGAATGAACAGGCTGTAAGTCAGCCCGCTTGCCTCTGATGCCGCTTTGATCCGGATGATCCAGAGACGCCTGAAATCCCGCTTTTTTACCCGTCTGTCTCGGTAGGAATACTGGAGGGCTCTTTCGACAGCCTCTTTGGCTGTGCGGTAATTGCTGTTGCGCGCCCCATAGAATCCTTTCGCTTGTTTTAAAATTTTTGTTCGTCTTCGACTTTTTTTGGTCCCTCTTGTTACTCTGGGCATTGTCTTCTCCTCTTCATATATCACAAAAAAACGATGAATTTTCCTCCCCCTTTAGGGAGGGCGTTCCCAATTGAAAAGGCAACTTCCCCTAAAAACTATAGGGAAGCATAGCTTTAATGTTGCCTTGAAGTATTTTTTCCTTTCCCGTCACCTTGAACCGCTTTTGGGCTCCTTTGTGTGTCTTTAGTTTTGGCATCTTTTCCTCCTGTCTGCAGAATCATGGACTATGGAAAATTTTTGTATGA
>PVMS01083542.1_pt1 | contig 10878 bp, 7 predicted proteins | sample 1853461 | NCBI WGS metagenome assembly PVMS01 (sample SAMN08582032, study PRJNA380276) | Marine sediment metagenome, whole genome shotgun sequencing project. | isolation source: ocean sediment barecode stripped | collected 2017
AAGAGCGGCAAACTTCTCAACACCGAGGGTGACCCTGACCATCCTATCAATGAAGGAGCTTTATGCGCCAAGGGAGCGGGCCTCTATCAGATGACGGTCAATAAAAACCGCATTAGGACGCCCCTCTACCGTGCGCCTGAAAGCGACGAGTGGGAGGAAATCGAGTGGGATGAGGCGATTGAGATGATTGCCGAGAGGGTCAAGAAAACCCGTGATGCCACTTTAACCCAGAAAAACGCTAAGGGTCAGGTAGTCAACCACACCACAAGCATTGCCCATGTGGGTTCGGCGGCCCTTGACAACGAGGAATGCTGGCTTCTTCAGGGCATCATGCGCGCCCTTGGTTTGGTCTATATCGAACATCAGGCCCGTATCTGACACAGCGCGACTGTTGCGGCTCTGGCAGAGTCGTTCGGACGCGGCGCCATGACCAACCATTGGATCGACATTCGAAACTCCGACTGCATCCTGATCATGGGATCCAATGCAGCGGAAAATCATCCCATCTCCATGAAATGGGTCACTGCGGCCATGGATAAAGGGGCTACCCTCATCAGTGTGGACCCTCGGTTTACCCGCACATCTTCAAAAGCCGACATATACGCACCGTTGCGGTCGGGTACGGACATCGCCTTTTTGGGCGGTATGATGAACTACATTCTCACCAACAAGAAATTCCATAAGGAATATGCAGCGAATTACACCAACGCCAGTTTTATAGTCGGCTCCAAGTATGACTTCAAAGACGGCCTTTTTTCAGGATTTGATCCTAAGAAAAGGGCGTACGACAAATCCTTTTGGGCCTTTGAAAGAGACGAAAACGGCGTTCCAAAGCGGGATCTCACCCTTAAAGATCCGCGTTGCGTTTTCCAGCTGATGAAAAAACACTACACTCGCTACACCCCTAAAACGGTTTCATCTATCACCGGAACATCTGAGAAGGATCTCAAGAAGGTTTGGGAAACTTATGCAAAAAGCGGCGCCGTGGATAAGACAGGAACCATCATGTACGCCATGGGCTGGACACAGCACACGGTGGGAGTCCAGAACATCCGCATGATGGCCATGATCCAGCTTCTTTTAGGGAACATGGGTCGACCCGGAGGCGGGGTGAATGCTTTGCGCGGGGAATCCAACGTACAGGGTTCCACCGACCACTGCCTGTTGTTTCACATCTTGCCGGGCTACCTTAAGACGCCAAGGGCATCCAATGATTCGTTAGAGGTTTATAATAAGAAGTGGACTCCGACGACCAATGATCCACTCAGTGCCAACTGGTGGGGCAACACACCCAAGTATTCGGTAAGTTTCCTCAAGTCTATGTTCGGAGAGGCTGCTACCAAGGAAAATGATTTTGGTTATTCCTGGTTGCCCAAGCTGGACGATGGCGTGGACTACTCGTGGCTCACCATTTTCGATGAGATGTACAAAGGGTCCATTAAAGGCTTCTTTGCATGGGGACAGAATCCGGCTTGTTCCGGAGCTAACGCCAACAAAACTCGGAAGGCTTTGGCCAAACTGGATTGGATGGTCAACGTCAACCTTTTTGACAACGAAACCGCCTCGTTCTGGAAAGGTCCTGGAATGAATCCCGATGAAATCAAGACCGAGGTCTTTCTCCTGCCTTGCGCCACCAGTGTGGAGAAAGAAGGTTCCATTACAAACTCCGGTCGTTGGAGTCAGTGGCGTTACCAGGGCCCCAAACGATTACGCGGTGTTAAACCCGACGGCGAGATTATGGTCGAACTTTTCGAAAAGATCCGTGAACTGTACAAAGAGGGCGGAACCTTTCCCGAGCCCATCCAAAACCTGCGCTGGGACTTTGTCAAAGATGGAAAGTTTGATGCCCACGCTGTTGCCAAGCTGATAAACGGCTACTTTGAGAAAGATGCCACGGTTAAGGGCAAATCCTTCAAAAAAGGAACCCTGGTACCATCGTTCGCTTATTTGCTGGCCGACGGCTCCACCAGTTCAGGCAACTGGCTCTACTGCAATTCCTATACGGAAAAGGGGAACATGGCTGCACGCCGTGGGAAGAAAGACCCCACCGGCATGGGCCTTTACCTCGAATGGGCCTGGTGCTGGCCGGTGAATCGGCGCATCATTTACAATAGAGCGTCAGTCGACCTGAACGGCAAACCCTGGTCGCCGAATAAAAACATCCTGGAATACAAGGATGGCAAGTGGAAAGGCGACGTTCCTGACGGAGGCTGGCCGCCCATGGTAAACAAGGAAAAGACCAAGCGGCCTTTCATAATGAAACCGGATGGTGTGGCCTCGGTCTTTGGTCCAGGTCGAGCCGACGGACCTTTCCCAGAACATTATGAACCTATAGAGTGTCCGGTGGAGAAAAACCTGATGTCAGGCACATACACCAATCCTGTTGCAGCGATTTACGGCACCGACGCGGATGTTTACAAGACCTGCGATCCGCGCTTTCCCTTTGTATGCACGACCTACCGTGTTACAGAGCACTGGCAGACCGGTGTGCTGACCCGCTGGCAGCCCTGGCTGCTTGAGACCCAGCCGCAGCTTTTTGTGGAAATGAGTCTGGAACTGGCCAAACTCCGAGGCGTCAATAACGGCGACATGTGCAAAGTCTCCTCGGGTCGCGGAGAAGTGGAAGCCGTGGCTATGGTGACGGGTCGTTTCAAACCTTTCAAAATCATGGGTCAGACCATTCATCAGGTGGGCTTGCCCTGGTGCTTTGGATGGGTGCATCCAGAGGATGGTGGAGATTCGGCCAACCTCTTGACGCCATCAACCGGTGATCCCAACACAAGAATCCCGGAGACCAAGGCTTTTATGGTCAACGTGGAAAAAAGCGGAAAAAGGGGGGCGTAAACAATGGCTGGTAAATTTTTCTTTATAGACACAACCCGTTGTATTGCCTGCCGCGGCTGTCAAATCGCCTGCAAGCAGTATAAAAAGCATTCTGTTAGCAAAACAAAGCAATATGGCACTTACCAGAATCCGCTAGACCTTGATGAAAACACATTCCGCCTGGTGCGCTTTTCAGAGCACCCATCAAAGGTCAATTCTATGGCCTGGTACTTTTTCGCTGAAGCCTGCCGTCACTGCCTGAAACCACCTTGTAAAAAGAAGGTGGATCAGTTCAAAAAGGATGCCATTATCGTTAACGATTTTGGAGCAGTCTTGTATACTGACAAGATGAAAGGGCTGGAAAAAAGCTCCAAAGCAATTAAACAGGCCTGTCCCTGGAGCATCCCAAACTTCAGCAAAAAAGAGAAGCAGATGGTCAAGTGCAATATGTGCTTTGATCGCGTAGAGGCCGGGCTTCCGACGGCCTGCTCCAAAGCCTGTCCAACCGGGGCTCTCAACTTTGGTGATGAAGCGGAAATGAAAAAACTTGCCAACAAGCGATTGGCAGCGACCAAGAAAAAATTTGGCGGCAAGGGTGAAGTTTTAGATCTTGAAGACGTTCGGGCGCTATATCTAATAATAGACGAGCAGTCAAAATATCGCCCGGTAGCATAATCCGACCTGGGGGCTCCGCAGATTCGGGGTCCCCTTCTTCATCATAATCATTGAATAACATCAAAGGTCTCAAAGGGTTATCCATGACATCCAGCCTGGAGCAAATTCGCGCCAAGGTAAAAAATATTGCGGCACGCAACCCCGTCTATACCGAAATTTCTCAGTGGGTAGGCGATCTATTATCCATTACTGTCAAAGCGTCGGATAACTTTCGTCCAGTGGACCTAAAATTTGATTCTGATTCTCTGCCAGAGACATGGTATCAGGGAAAGTCGCTCATACACGCCGAAGAATTGACCTTAAACTGGGAGCAAATCAAAAATTTGTATAAACAGTTGGTAAAACAAATAAAGAATACAGAAGACGGTCGCAAACAGATTGACGGTCTGCTTCAGGCCGTGGATAAAGACTCGGATGGCACTCTCATACTAATGAAATCTATCCTGACTTCTGATTTTGATGCGATTCAAGCCACAGCCAAAGAATTAAAGATCGACCCTCCGGTATTAACCCTCCTCCTCCGTTTGTCGCTACGGCCAGCGTTGCTGGAAGTGGCCCAAGCGGTTCAAGACCGGCTGGACTTAGACCATTGGCATCATGGACACTGCCCGGTGTGCGGATCGGCGCCCATACTTGCTGATTTGTCCGGTGAGGGTGGCAAGAGGACATTACATTGTTCGTTGTGTGAAACCACCTGGCCTTACGCTCGACTTCGCTGCCCTTTTTGCGAAAATGACAATAGGGAAGATTTGAGCTACCTTAAGGCCGAAAAGGAAGAGGGGCTTCGCGTTGATCTTTGCAGCCGATGCGGCAATTACCTCAAGACCCTCGACCTGCGGGAACTATCCGGACCGATCATCGTCCCATTAGATGATGCAGCAACCTGGCATCTGGATTTAATCGCCCAAGAAAACTTAAAGGGCCGGGAAATAAAACGGTCCTAATCACCTATCCCGATGATGGGCAACTTCTCCTTTTAATATGTCAAATCCTTCCAAGATCCTAATTACCGGCGCATCCGGATTTATCGGGCGTGAGGTGATTGATCACTTGTGCCAGGATCATTATATTTATGCGTTTGCCAGACGAACACAACTTGAAGCCGGTGTTGTTGCGCATAAACATATCGAATGGATCCTGGTGGATATCGCCCATGAATCGAGCCTGGCGACCATTTGTGAAAACATTAAACAAAAGGGCGGGGTCGATTATATCATCCATCTAGCCGCCTATTACGATTTTGATAACAAACCTCATCCGGAATTTGAGCGTACGAATGTTACGGGAACGCGCCTACTGTTAGAGCAAGCTAAAAAATTAAACCCCAAACGATTCATTTTTGCAAGCTCCCTTGCCGCCTGCAATTTCCCACCACCCGGAGAAGTTATCAATGAACAGAGCCCTTTGGATGCTGATTTTCCCTATGCGGTTTCAAAAAAAAAGGGCGAGCAAATGTTAAAAGCATATTCTGAATATTTTCCATGCTCCTCTGTTCGTCTTGCCGCCGTATACGGAGATTGGTGTGAGTATGGACTTCTATATATTTTATTAAAAACATGGCTCTCCTCTTCTTGGCGATCACGAATTTTATCCGGTAAAGGGGAATCAGCCATCCCCTATGTTCATGTGAGTTGTGTTGCCAAGTTGATTTTGCGTGTCCTAGAAAAATCGGAACAGTTACCCCAATTCGACATTTGCATCGCCAGTCCTGACGGCACTACTTCCCACCAAGAACTTTTCGACATGGCCACCAGATACTATTTCGGTGAAATTAAACACCCCATTTTTCTATCCAAGTGGATTTGTGCGATCGGTGTTTATGTCAGAGACCTTTTGGGACAGCTTTTTGGAAAAAGACCATTTGAGCGTCCATGGATGGTAAAATACATCGATCTGAAGTTGTCTGTTGAATCATCCTATACCCGCAAAACCCTTGAGTGGGAGCCTGTCCCAAGATATCACATTATGCGGAGGATCTTGTTTCTTCTTGAGAATTTAAAAAATTCTCCGATTCAATGGCATCAGAAGAACACGGATGCCCTGACAAAACCCAGTTTAGACAGACCCAATCTAATCCTATCTGAGATTATGCAAAGCATGCAAGAAGAGATAACCAGCCGGATTACGAACCACTTGATCTCTCCTGACCACCTCGATCAGTTTAAACCCTACTATAATTTGCAAGACCCAGCCAAAGTCAAATGGTACGTGGAAACCGTTTATAACCTTCTCATTGCATCGGTGCGCAACGGGGATCGATACGAACTCATCAATTACGCTCGTTCTTTAGCCAAGATCAGAAGTCAAGAAGGTTTTAAAGCCGAAGAGGTTTGCCAGGCTTTAATTACTACCGGAAAAAACATCAGCTCCGCGCTCCTTGTACTTTCTGAAACCAAAGGTATGAAACTACTTATCCATGACTGGATCACCTTGTCCGTACAACTAGCTGCAGATGAAGTTGAAGATTCATTTGAGCGAATAGCCCGTTTAAAGAGGTGAGAAGTTACCATATACGAGAAGTAAAGCCAGATCGGTTGTGAAATAATTTCTATCATTAAAAAATGTTTGACAATTTAGCGACATCTTGACTATAGAGGGTGCAGCAAACAGGCATCGAAAATTTTTGCAAACTCTCCCAACAATTTTCAAATTTAACCAAATTTATAGTTAACGATAACTCTAAATTTTGATTGTTCTCGTTAGTCAAAGCACGTCAGTGATTTAACCGTTGCGTTTGTAACCGGGTGCAAAGCACCCGGTTTTATTCAAACAATAAAGACGATAGCAAAACCTTGGCACGGCACGTTTTATTTCTGAAAATAAAATAAACAAGCAAGGATAATAACCATGGTGAAAGGAAGATCGTTACTTTTAGGGGCCGGCATCTCGGTTGCGATGGTCATTTTGTTGATTTGCAGTTTGGGCACCTTTGAGGTTGAAGCGTTGTCAAAGGCTCCTGAACAACCGCCATCTTACCAGCTAAGGCCGGATATCATCACCTTTGATATGCCAAAGGATACGTTTAAAACCGTATTTTTACATGACAAGCATACCGATGCCCTTCAAAAGAAAAATAAGGATTGTTCCACCTGTCATATGGATGACAACGGACGCATATCTCTCAAGTTCAAGCGAATAAAAGATGTCAGCCCAGAAGAACTGACGGAAATTTATTGCGATAATTGTACGAAATGCCACACCGAGACAATTGCGGCCGGAGAAAAGGCCGGGCCGACAAATTGCGACGAATTTAAGGAAGAACAACCGCTTCTCAAATCTTCCCGAATGCCCTTCGGCTTCGACAAATCGCTTCATTATCGCCACTATAAAGCTCAGAAGAATGCGTGTGAGCGTTGCCATCACGAATATGACCAAAAGAACAAAAAGCTGGTTTACGCCAAAAACAAAGAGGGTACTTGCCGTTACTGTCACAAGAAAGAGATTCAAGAACCCGCTACAGAAAAACTAATTTTTATGAAATCGGCCTTTCATATGGCCTGTGTCGATTGTCACTTGAAAACTTTAGCAAAGAACATGTTCGCCGGACCTATCACATGCAGGGGTTGTCATGATCTTGAAGAACAGAAAAAGATAGACAGGCTAGATAAAGTTCCCAGAATAAAACGAAAGCAGCCTGATATTGTTTTGATTAAAACGAGTGAGAAGAAAAAGCCTGAAACCACGATGTATCGTGTCCCGTTTGGTCACAAAGCTCACGAAAGGTATAATGATACGTGCCGTGCATGCCACCATGCGGATTTAAAATCCTGCGCGGGGTGCCATACCCTGACAGGCTCTGAAAAAGGAAACTTTGTTAAGCTTAACGATGCTATGCATACCCTGGGTGCCGAACAAAGCTGTATGGGTTGCCACGAAGCCAACCTGAGCGATAAGTCATGTGCGGGGTGCCACGCGTTCATGGAAAAAGATCGAAAACAGGACTCAACTTCATGCATGAAATGTCACTTGGCGCCACCGAAAAAAAGTACCGGTGTGTTGTATCAATCCGGTGAAAGACGGCTGGCTCGCATGATACCTGAAATATGGCAGGCCATATTCGGCGGCGTGCGCCAGGATATGAAAATACCGAAAAAGGTGGTTATCAAGGTGTTGGAAAACCAGTATGAACCGGTTGAGGTTGAGCATTTGAAAATTATCAATTATTTAAAAAAGAATATTAACGACAGCAAGCTGGCTTCATATTTTCATCCTGAGGAGGCTTCACTCTGCCAGGGCTGCCATCATAACAGCCCCGGTGCGGTAACACCTCCCAAGTGTGGGAGCTGTCATGGCAAACCGTTTAATGAAAAGAACCTGTCTATGCCGGGATTAAAGGGGGCCTATCACAGACAATGTATGGGATGCCATGATCAAATGGGAATTGAAAAACCTGACAAATTGGAATGTGCCGGTTGCCACGTCGAAAAAAAGCAGCAGACAAAAGAGGTATCCCCTGACAAAAGCGCCCCACAGGCAAAAAACAAACCAATAAAAACACAAGGCTGATTTTTTAAGGAGTTTTACATGTCAATTTCACGTAGAAAGTTTTTGGGGTGGGTCGGCGCCGCCGGTCTGAGCACGGTGTTGAGCACTCCGGCATCGGCTGCCACAACGAAACATTTTGAAGGATATCCTGACAGCCTCGGCGTTCTGTTCGACAATGTTCTGTGTATCGGATGCCGCACATGTGAAGAAGCGTGCAACAAGGTCAATGAATTACCGCCACCGGACCAGCCGTTTAAGGACCTATCGGTACTCAACCAAAAAAGACGGACAACGCCTAAAGCTTATACGGTTGTCAATCGATACAACAGTTCCAAGGGTCCTATGTTCCGCAAGATTCAATGCAATCACTGTCTGGAGCCTGCTTGTGCATCGGCATGTTTTGTAAGGGCGTTCAAAAAAACCAAAGAGGGGGCGGTGACTTACGATGCTTCGGTCTGCGTGGGTTGCAGATATTGCATGATTGCCTGCCCCTTCGAGATACCCACCTATGAATACGACAAGGCTCTAGAGCCACGGGTTATGAAGTGTACCATGTGTTACCCCCGGGTAATCAAAGGGCTCCTTCCCGGCTGTGTCGAAATATGCCCGACCGAGGCTCTCTATTTTGGAAAGCGCAAGCATTTGATCCGAATGGCCAACGAACGGATACGCAGATATCCCGATCGGTATGTCGATCATATATATGGCGAACATGAAATGGGCGGAACCAATTGGCTATATTTATCCGGTGTGCCTTATAAGGAAGTGGATATGAGGGAAGATTTGGGTGTAACACCAGCTCCTGATTTGACTGCCGGTGCTCTGTCGACTGTCCCGATGATCGTCGGTCTGTGGCCCGTTCTTCTTACCGGAATTTATGCCATGACCAAACGGAGCGATAAAATTGCCAAGCAAGAGAAAGCGCTAGCCATTGACCAAGCTGTAAAGGCGGCAGGTGAAAAAGCTGCCGATCCGAAAACCAAGGAGGATTCCTGATGTCCAAAAACGTTGCAACCACCGGCAAATCATGGATAACCCCGTTTAACATTATTTCGGGAATCATCGTGGTTATCGGTTTTTATCTTACTTATTTGCGATTTTCAGGAGGATTAGGCGCTGTTACCAATCTTTCTGACTATAATCCTTGGGGGATATGGATCGGTTTTGATCTGCTTACAGGTGTTGCTCTGGCGGCAGGCGGGTTTGTAACATCGGCCGCAGTTTATATTTTTGGGATGAAGCGATATCACTCTGCCGTGAGACCGGCTATTCTTACGGGTTTTTTAGGATATGCCCTTGTCGTTCTTGCGCTTCATTATGACGTCGGCAGACCGTGGCGACTGCCATACCCCCTTATTATCCAGCAAGGGACAACGTCGGTTCTATTTGAAGTGGCCGTATGCGTCGCATTATACCTTACTGTTCTTTTTGTTGAATTTTCTTCGGCACCGCTGGAATGGCTCGGTTTAAAAAGGGCTCGCAACATTGTTGTTAAATTGACGATGGTTTTAACCATACTGGGTGTGATCCTTTCCACCATGCACCAGTCGTCTTTGGGTTCCCTTTTTCTGATCGCCCCTTCCAAGCTTCACCCCTTATGGTATTCACCCTTTTTGCCGGTTTATTTCTTTGTTACCAGTATTATTGCCGGACTCTCCATGGTCATCTTGGAAAGCACCCTCTCCTACCGCTATTTTAAACACAAAATGGATGACGTTCATCTTAAAGAGAAAAATGATATTACACTCGGTTTTGGTAAAGCGGCTTCGTTTGTTTTGGCAGGTTATTTCATCATTAAAATTTTTGGGTTATCTTCTTCAAATAACTGGCATTACCTTAAAACCGAATATGGAACCTGGTACCTTGTAGAGCATTTAGGTTTTGTTGCTTTGCCGAGTCTTCTTTATGCCTTAGGCGTTAGGTTGAAAAGCTTTGGACTGATCAAGTGGACGTCGGTATTGGCTGTTCTGGGTATTATACTCAATCGATTCAACGTTTGTCTTGTAGCTTTCAACTGGCACCTTTCACCGAGTGATCGATATTTTCCTCACTGGATGGAAATCGGTATTTCAATTTTTATCGTTACGATAGGACTTATCGTTTTCAAGTTTATTGTAACCCGAATGCCCATTTTGTATGAACATCCTGAATACAAAGATGCACATTAAGAAAAAGGGAACCTAGCGTATGGACAACGTATTTTATACACTTCATGATTTTTTCTTGCACACGGAGAGTGTCACTTATCTGCTGGTCATACCCGCTCTATTGGGGATCACTTTATTTTGGAGGATTCTTTCCGGAAAGGACGAGGAATAGTTATTTAAGACTTTCGTATCAAACCATAAAATAAAGTATCTCTTTTGGATGTTCGATTAATGCTTTAGCCCCACTAAACTTCAATTCTTCATATGTTTTAAACCCCCAAAGTACCCCCACGGGAAACATTCCGGCAGCAACGGCTGTCTTCATGTCAACAGCAGAATCGCCAACAAAAAGAATTTGATTCGATAAAAGGCCTAATTTATCGGCAATGTGGAATGCTCCTGTTGGATCTGGTTTAGGAGGGATGTCATCTGACTGGCCCAATATAAAATCGAACGGGATGTTAGGAAAGAACTCTTCCACGCATTTTATTGTAAAATCGTGCGTTTTGTTTGAAAATACCGCTAGTTTTAGATTCCGTGCGGCGAGTTTTTCAAGGGTTTCGATAATGCCGCCGTAAGGCCTGGTCATCCGATTCCAGCGTTGAGCGTATGTTTTATGAAATTCTTCGACACACGCTTTTATTGTGCTTTCATTCCGGTAGTCTTCAGGAAGTGAGCGTGTGATAAGCATAACAAGACCGTCACTGATAAAGGAACGGTAATCCGCTAGCTGGTGAGTAGGGAAGTG
>PVMS01116130.1_pt1 | contig 10878 bp, 13 predicted proteins | sample 1853461 | NCBI WGS metagenome assembly PVMS01 (sample SAMN08582032, study PRJNA380276) | Marine sediment metagenome, whole genome shotgun sequencing project. | isolation source: ocean sediment barecode stripped | collected 2017
ACAGGTCCCAGGATAATGATGAGGACTGACAGCATCACCAGCATATTGGGAAATGTCATTTTGGTTGGCGCTTCAACCGCTAATTTCTCGAGCTCCTGCAATCGCCGCTCCCTGAAAAGTTCGGCCTGCGTTGATAGCGTCTCTGCCATGGGCGACCCTGTTTCCTGCCCCCGTACGATGGCCATTACAATGCTGTCCAGGGACTCCAGTCCTATGCGATCGCTCATGTTTCGCAGTGCGGTCGCTTCCGTTGCTCCCGAGTCCATTTCTTTAAGCGCTGCCCGTATTTCGTTCGCCAGCGAATCGGGACCGCTCGACACGATTTCAAGCCCTTCTCTCAAAGTACCGCCTGCTTGTAACACCAGCACCGCGAGATCCAGCGCATACGGGATTCGTCTGTAAATTTCTCTTGAGCGTTTTTCCGCGTCACCCTCGACCAAAGATGGCCGTATAAAAAACACCCAGGCCAATGCAAAAATAAACGGCATCAACAACGACATCGGCCCAAACAAAACCAGACATGCCACTCCGCCTAACCCCACCACCAGCAGACCTTCGAACAAGGTCTGGCCCAGATACTCCTCGGCGGTCAATGGAGAGTTGGCACGGACGATGTCGATTTTCAGCTTCGAGTACATGCGATTCACTGAAGGTAGTTTTGTCCCTTCCGCGACAAGCAATTGTTTAAGCAATTCGGAGAATGCCGCTAGTTTAGTGTTATTCCTGCGTTGCGCGAGCGACCATAATCGCTCATAGCGATCAAAGAATCCTGCCAGCCACTGCCCGAGAGCTACGACGACAAGGGCAGACGACAGGAATGCTGCCAGCAGCGCAATTGTGTATGTCGTATTCATTTGCGAACCCCCTCAAACATCCAGATCAACAATTTTTTGCATCATTCGAAACGCAGCAATATCCATCGCGATGGCGGCAACGAGAATTATGTTTCCGATAGGTGTGTTGAACAACATCGTAACCTGGCCCGGCTCAGCCAGGTAAAGTAGTCCGCAGATTACGAATGGTAAGAAGACCATTATTCGAGCAGACATGCGCAGACCGGAAGTCTCCGTATCTATTCGCTCCTCGACCCTTTGAATCTCACGCATTGCGACTGACAATCTATCCATGAGCTTCGCAAGCCTTCCGCCCCGTTCCTGGCTCACGATGATCGACTGAAAAATCAAGCCAAGTCGGGGCGCGTCCAGACGCCGGTCTGCCGCCCTGAGCGCGGCCGCAATAGTCTGGCCAGCATCAATTCGCTCCTTAATCAACGAAAACTCCTGAGACACGGGCGGCCGCATACTCGTCGCAACCTCCTCAATCGACTCTTCCAGGGTCATGCCGCTCTTGATAGTGCTACCCAGCGCCATCATTACGTCGCCAGTTTGTTCTTCTAGCGCATCTTTACGCTTATTAACAATGCGCGTCAGGAGAATTCCGGGAATCGCGTACACAATGGCGGCCATAAAAATACCGAACACAAGACTGTTAAAGAAAAACATTCCTACAATAAACGCCAGTATCGAGCCTCCAAACTTGAGTGCTACGAACGTCTTCGCATCATAGGCGGTATAAAAAATCGACTTCAACGTCTCGTCGACATTCAGGTAGTCAGACTGGATTCGTGAACGTATTGGCGGATAAAACGCAGTAAAAACCAGATAGGTGATCAGGGCAGCGGAGGTAAATGCCAAAACCATTGCCATAATTAGAATCATCAGAATAACTCCTCAAGTTTCACGCCGCCATGAAGTAACAACTGCTCGATAAACGTCGGTAAATACCCAGTAAATCGAAGTCGTGGTGGTCCTTCGTCTGGAGTCGACATATTGAATATATCTTCCATGACGACCTCTTCGGTTTCGAAATCGTAGCCGACGACTTCGCTAATGTGTGTGACCCTGCGAACGCGGTCTCTTTGGCGCTGTATTTGGATGATCAAGTCGACTGCGGCCGCGATCTGTTGCCGGATAGCGGTGACTGGCATCGATCCACCCGCTTCCATGACCATAACCTGCAGACGCTGAATCATCTCGGTTGGCGAATTGGCGTGACCCGTGGTCATCGAACCATCGTGGCCGGTATTCATGGCCTGCAACATGTCCAGCGCTTCGCCGCCTCGACACTCGCCGACGATGATTCGATCAGGCCGCATCCTCAATGACGCTCGAACCAGATCCTTAATGGAAATCTCGCCCTCGCCTTCAAGGTTTGCCTTCCGCGCCTCCAGATTGACGAGATTCGGTTGTGGCAACTGGAGCTCCGCACTGTCCTCAATGACCACCATGCGTTGATCGAAGGGAATCTGCGCCCCAAGAACGTTTAACAAAGTCGTTTTGCCGGAACCGGTACCACCCGAGATAACCATGTTTTTCTTTGCGAGAATGCATCCCCGAAGAAAGATCACAGCTCGCGGTCCGAACGTTCCGAAATTTATCAGTTCCTCTATTGAGAATGGTGTATCTCGAAAACGCCGAATCGTTACCGACGTGCCATGAATCGCCACGGGAGGAATGACAATATGGACCCGAGAACCGTCCTCCAGGCGAGCATCAACAATGGGCTCCGAGCGATTCACGGTTCGACCGATCGGACGCATCATCCGGTTGACAGCGACATTAAGACCGTCTTCCGACGGAAAACTGCGACCCGTTTTTTCGAGTCCTCCGCCCTTTTCGACGAAAATCTTTTGCCTGCCCACAACCATAATTTCGGTAATGTCAGGAAGGTCAAGCAAGTCCTCAAGAGGCCCGAGTCCGAACACCAGCGACTCTATGTCTGACCGAATGCATTCTTTGGCGACGAACAACATCTGATTCTTGCCGAGCACCCGTTTATTGCGCTCGAAAATCGGCCCGAAACGCTCTCTTACATCCGCAATTCCAACTTCGCCCGGGTTTTCGGCAATACCCAGCTCGTAAATAACGGTCTCGACGAACTTGTCAAACGCGATCTGCTCCGAGCTCGAGCTCCATTGCATACCCTTGGTTTGTGACTTGTCCACGCCGCCCCGAACAACAATATTTACAACTTGCTGCTGGATTTCAGTCTTTACGATGTACTCCAGCAACTGATCCGACAACATGCTCGGCCTAGCCAGCAGCTGCTGAAGCTTCTTACGCAATGCACTTGCCGCTTTAGCATCGCTTGTATCCGAAACAATATCGCGCAGACCGACGCTCGCCAAAAGCTCAGTGTGTATCTGATCTTTTAGTTCCGAGAATTGTCGATCCAGCTCGATGCCACTAAGATGCTCGCTTTCTGCAAGCCCTGTCAGGTGCAACACATACCCGGGCACCGATGTTACCTCGCCCGGATGCACCACCCGATGATCGCCGGACGGCACATCAACGTCGTTTACAAAGACCCCGTTAAACCCCAGCGCGTATACAACGACTTCGTCATTTTCCAGCTTGAGTTCCGCATGTTTTGGGGAAATATACGGACTGGACAAAACAATATCGCTGGACTTGTCGCGACCGACCGTTAAAGTATCATTTAGCCGATACTCGCCGACGCGAGATGAACGCAGGTCGTACACGTGTACTAGTAAGGCCATCGGATTCTATTGTTGAGTAGCCGACGCCGGCTCATTGCCGATTTCGTCAAAATTAATTGTGTCGACTCCGACGCTCGGAATTGTCGAACTAACCTGAGTGTCGTTTTCGCCTCGCAATACGAGCGTCATGTTGGCGCTGAAAAAATCGCGGGCGAAAATCAATTTGGCGGCTTCTTCCATCGTCACAAGCAGCGTTACCGACGAGTACGGCTCCGTGACCTGCCTGTCTGACGCTCTGTACTTGTTACCAACGGCCAGCACTTTCACTGCCTGTACTACAGGACGCGTTGAAAATTTGAACAGGTCGGCGTTGACCTGTGGTCCCGGTGCGTCGCTGCTACCCATGAACGTCGCAAGTACATCAACACTATCGCCGGGCTGAATAAAAAATGAAACCGAACTAACCTCGTTCACAGGAATTGATATTGCCTTCATACCCACGTCGATTTCCGACAATATGCCTCGATCGACCGATGAGTCAAAGTGTCGAAATAACAATATGTCACCCGCCTTCACTCCTTCCCGTAATGGCGTAGTCTTAACCATATCGACAAGCTCGGAAGTCGGTGCTTCTTCGAAAATGTTGGGAAACAAGCCCGCCGGTATCGTAACTTCTTCTATTCGCCCGCCAAGTACTTCGCCAGCCGGCTGATCTTGGGCGGCCTTGTAAACCGTAACCGTCTCACCCTTGATATTGTCAATCTGCTGTCGCACCAGGAACATTGCGATCAACCCCGCTACTATTGCCAACCCCAGTACTATTTTTGCGTTCACATTTTTCCCCTTACGCTCGCGAGTTAATTACCGTCATGAGCTGATAGATGTCATCCTGCTTCGTTAGCGAAATTACACACGTGGCATCTGAACTGTTCGTAAAGACTCGCTGGCCTTGAAATGCTCCCTGGCGCTGAGCTCCTGGATCAGATACTTCACGCCAGCCTAATTCTCCAAGTTTGCGCGCCATGTCAACCAGTGCCGTCGACGGGCGAGCAATTTCGTCGTATGTCGCAAACCATGCCCCAAGATTTATTGAGGCAACACGTGTTGCTCCGGGGAGCAATGGCACTATTCCCTCGGCAAGGTCAATTGATGCCTCAGTAAGGTTGGCGAGTCCTTCGCCAAATCGCAACGCTCCAACTATAGGCACGCCGTCCGGCGCTATGCTCACACAGTTTCTGGAAACCGTCTGAAAAACATTTTTCGTTTCAATTACCTGTCGCCACATCAACATTTCAGAATCGCCTGCCTCGCCGCCGCCGATGACCTCGCACGTCGGGCACTCCGTCTCAATAAATCGCAGACCAGCGTCGGCACATGATCCTGGAATCCTGTGTTCGGCGGTAACGAAACCCGAGTGTCCATCTGCGGCCGCAAAGCTAGCATTGAACAGCCCCAACGATGGTGCAAAACCGATGTCTTCATCCGTTGCGTCCGGCATCGAAGGCAAAATTGACGATTGCAAGGCACCAGTATCGATCTGCAATTCTGGTGGCGTTGAAGACTGCGCCTCCATTGTACGTCGCGCGATATCCGTTTCGTCAGCCGAATTCGCGATGAACGGTGCGCGACCAACCATAAAGACAAAACCGAGCGCCAGAGCTGCAGTTCCAAGCGCCTTCAGCCCGACTGTGACGATGGTTTTCTTCATCCCGAACACTCGTCCGTACCGCACAAATCAAAGGTATCGCCACCGCAACCGCCGAACAGCCACAGCACCCCTTTTCCGATCGCGGCCCCTGTGCGAATGGCGTCCATACCAGGACCACCGAAATCCTCGTCGTTCATTTCGCAGTACGTCCACGTATTCGACGACACGATATAGCGGCCACGCAAAATATCATCCGGAAAAATGTTTGCGTACGGTGGCGTTCGCTTGACGGCCGCTCGCACCGTGATCCTCGAAGATACGTTACCCAAAAATCCTTGATTGTCGTCAAAACATGGAGGATCTGGTGGGTTGTCAGAGCATTGGGATTGTTGATGTGCGCTACCCGAGAAAGTCAGACTGGCCGCGTTCGACTCGCCTCGGAATATCTCATCGTTGACTATCGACACGGCCGAACTGGCGGCTTGCTGCCTGGTCTTGATCGTTAATTCGGAAACGTACTGGAACGCACCGAGCCTCAGCGCCGCCTGCACCTTGCGGTGCCGATCCGCGTTGTATCCCATGTTGAACAGCAGCATATAGATCAGAAGGATAAAAGGAATCAGCATCAGCACCTCAAGCGCAGCCGAACCGCGTTGTCGGCGATTCGCAGGCTTTTTGCAATGACCTATGGATCTGGACAAAATTTGCTCCTCAGTGGTTATTGATCACGCTGACGAATTTCGCTGCCTCGTCACTTAATCCGCCACCTGGTAGTTCCTTAATCACGTCCGTCAACAAACTGGCTTGCTCGAGGCGAACGCGCCAATCCTGTGTAAATGTGTCTTCTTCGAGATGGTTGTATACCTGCGCTTGAGCGTAAGCGGTCAGTACTTTTGGCGGAGTATTGAAAAAGCCACTCCAGAACGGCTGATCCTGTTGGATATCCCGGTATGCGACGCCAATAAACCGCAGCTTTTTCTGAAAATCTTCCTGATCGCCATCGTCCAGTACGTAGGGCCTGGGTTTGGTGCAATTGCTACTCGATTGGCTCGGATCGTTGGCACCCTCTTCACCATTTTCTTTGAGATAATCCTGGAACTCCTCCTGTGACAACTCTTTCTCGCCCGCATCAGCGAGCGTCACCGTCTCTACAATGTAGACGAACAACGGAACTTCGTTTTGATTGGCCTCGTCTTCACTTTTTGGCGCTATCCTCTTCTTTCCGACTCGTATGAAATAGCCACCCAATGATTTCGGTCCGTTTTTAACGTGATCGCTCGAAAACCACGTGAACTCGGTCCACTGATCGATGCGTTTGCAGGCCAGTTTAATTCCACAAGAGTAATGGAGTGATCCCCGCTGATCGTCATCAAAGATAAATAGGTTCTGATAAAACGGGTACTCAGAGAATCCGCAGGCTGCTTCCCTCAAACCGCCGACCGATTGCTCTAAGTTCTCCTGTAGAAACTGATACGCAACGCCCGGATTGAATGGCTTCACGCTACTGACACGGCCTGCGATGTCATCAATATTGCCAATGCTGCTGATGTCCGGCACGTCATCCGGCTGTGTTGCTCCGGTGTCTTTCAGGGGCCTCCAATCAGTGAAGTCATCTACGTCATATCCACCTTCCTCGATTGGCGCCGTGCGTGAGTACATATGCGACCACTTGGCCACGGACTCCTCGGTTTTGCACTCTGCAAGGTCCTTCAGCTTTACGCTGATCTTTTGATCTTTATCCGAAGGGTCGCCAGTGCAACCTATCTGGCTGAAATGGGCAGTCGCCATTCCGTAGAAGATAGGGTGCGCAAACAAGTTGGTATAAGGGAGCAACACAGTTTTCATGACGCGGTCTTTGCCAAGTTTGAACGGACCCGTACCGCATTTATAGCCAGCCATCTTGAAACCCGAACCGCCGTTCTTGACGAATGGACAGAAGGCGTCAAAGTCAACATCCGTGACCGGCAGCGAAAGTGAATCTCTGTCCGGCGCGCCTAACATTTTGCCATTGAGAACCAGGCCGAATGTCGCCCCATTGGCCTTTGCCATCGCGACACCCTCGACTATGCCGATCGTCGTGAACGACTCCTTTACCGCGCGTGCCGCGATGTTCGTAGCGTTCATCACTTTCCATAATAGTCCCGAAGGGCACTTCGATAAGCTATTCGCAATGGTTTCCAATGCGCCCTTAACCGGCCCGAGAGTGGACAATTGAAAGGTGACGAGGCTGGCATAAAAACAACAAGCAGTGCCAATAATTGGGACCCCACAACATGCGGTGGCTAATGGCAGTTGAATATTACCGACTGCGATTACGCCGGGCACCGTGTCTTTGAGAGCATTTAAAAGAACGGCAGTGGAAATCAGCTTGGAGTTCAAGACGTTTATGAATGAAATCATGTTTAGTCCGCGCGCCGTCCACGCGGCCGACGATAGCGTCATTGAATCGGCAACATCCTGCATGTGAACCCGGTCCGTAATGACATCGTCAGTATTAATAACCATCGAAAGGAGACCGACGAAACAGACAATACTCGCGACGGCAAGAAATGATATCTGCGCCGATTCGCCGCGATGAAATCGTCTAATGAAACTCATGGGCGTCGCATCAGGGGCATGGTGTGGTCGCCCGTTTTTTGTGCCACACATTAATACTGGTTTCTTCGCTCAATACGATTGATGGATAGGGATTGATGGCAATTGTGTCGCCCGTTACGGGTACCTTGAATCCCTTGATGGCCGCTTCGAGCATTCGACCAACATATGGCACTTGCAACCACAGGATATAGTCCACTCTAATCTTGATGACATCACTATTGCTGAGATCCTGTCCATCCTCGTGGTTCTTGCCCTGGATATAAACGGTTGTCATATTTTGTGCGTAATAATCTTTGATGGCGGCTCTCGTCATTCGCGTGCCTGTCAGCGCCTGTGGGGCGCAAAATATGGGCGTACCGCACATGTGCATGGACATGAGTGTGAGTCGCGAAAACACGGCCGCATCCGGCGCCCCGGGCGGATTGAAATTGCCTTTGCTGGTAACGGCGTTGGCGACGGCCACCCCGGCCGCCGTCGTTCCGGCGCCTGGGGATATCGCCAACGTACCCGGTATGGCAGCACGCCGGATACGGGCCCACTTTGACTTGTCGCCGCTCAGTTTCTCGAGTTGGCCCTCTTTCTCTGATTCTATTTCGGCCGGAATCAGAACCGCGGCGCTGCGCGCAGCAGCAAAAGCAGAGTAACCAACGTGCGTACGCGCATTAAGCATGAACGCGAGTTGCCACACCGTCATGACGATTACCAGGAACGGGACGATCACCATCAGGTATTCCATCGATGCGGTGGCCGAGTCCGATTTGTGCAGGGTTACCCGGTGTTGAAGATCAAAAGATGATTGGCCTTTCTTCGAACTTTTATTCGAAAGCCGCTTGCCGAGACGCACCATTAGAAACGCGAACAAGACCATTGAAATTACCGCGATGCCCCAGCCTATGCGCTCCTGTAGCACCAGGGTTGCAAGTCTCTCACTGTAAGCAGTATCCATATGATTCACATATTGCTATCAATATCAACGAAACAGGTTTGCCGGCGTATTTGCCTCAAGCAAAATCGCCCCAAGGGTAAGGTAGGTGCCCAGCGCGATGGCAACACCGAACGGAAACGCATCCTTGTGCTCAGGCGGTGGAGGCCTGGGTACGTACGCCGGGTATATTTTGCTCCAGAATTTCGATGCGGCGTATCCCAACATTGGAAACAAACGTCCTTGCCAAAGCAGGATAATTGCCGCGCAAAAACCGCCGACCAAGATGGATGAGATCAGAGCATTGAGACCCGCGGGAAATCCGAGTAAAGCCCCGACCCCCCCCATTAGCTTCACATCGCCACCGCCAACAGTGCCGCCGACGAACATCAGAAGCAGCGGTATCAAACTGACTGCAAATCCGTGCCCGAATTCGCCAATCCCGGCCAACCACCCAGGATGCCGCCTAGCAAGAGCCCCAGCGCCCAGGACGGGTAGGTCAGAAGATTCGGTATCCGGTGTGTGGCAACATCAAAATAAGCGGCGACAGTTACCAATATCAGAGCCGCAATGTGCGCATACGTCATCTTGATTGGTGCCTAGCCGACTACTTCGCTTTAAGTTACTACTTCTTTACTTCGGCACCAATGACATTCCCCCACGCAACCTGCGCCTTGTCGAGGATTTCCTTGCCGAAAAACGCTATCAGAATAATCAGCGGAATAAGAACGAGCGCAAGAATCAATAGCCTGCCCAGATTCTCGTTGTCGCCTCGTTCGTCTTTGTGCAACATCACGACGAAATCTTCGGCCTTGGTGAGCTGCTGCCAAATCATAGAAATACTATGTACCATCGTTACCTCCAAGCGCACATACTTGCTGTGCACGTTCTGGTTAGTCCGGCCATTACATCTTGCCGGTCAATCTCAAAAAAACGGGGAGCTTACAAAGATTTGCCCAAAAGCGACGTACTCCTGAAGAATGTCTTCGAGCAGATACACCGCCGCAATGAACGGAAGAACCCCGAAAGTGAGAATCATCAGGAATTCGATCGCGTGTTCCCCACGATCGTCTTTCAAGAAACGTGTTATAAGCTCGTTATTCATTTATAGTTTTTTTGGTGAAGGAGACCGGTGAGCAGCCTGAATCACGTAACTTATTGATTGTTTTAGTTCGACCTTCATTCTGCACCATCTCCAAATGGGTGTCAAAAGCGGCTTGCCAATCCATGCCTGGCTGCCCCAGCTAACCGCCCTTTTGTCCGACGCGGTGCTCCCGGTTATTCTGAATAGCCCAATGCGAACAACAGCGGCAGATTCGGACGGATCGCCTCGGTGTACGATTGATATTTCAGACGGGGGTTTGGCCTTGATTGACTCGTATATTTTGCCAACGATAATCGCAAAGCATCCAGCGACAGGTCCTGTGGCCGAATGACAGCAACGTATGCAGGCGTTCTAGCCCTTTCTGCATTCCTGGTATTTTGGATTCAGCCGCTTGTCGCACGAATGTTGCTTCCAGTCCTCGGCGGGACACCCGCCGTCTGGAATACCTGCGTACTCTTTTTTCAGGGAATGCTGCTTGTCGGATACCTTTACAGCCATGGCCTGACGCGCCTGACATTAGGGCGGCAGGTACTGGTTCATGCCGTATTTTTTTCTATTGTCCTTATTGTGTTGCCCGAAAGCCCGGGGCACTGGATTCCGCCAGTTGACGGATCGAATTCACTCTGGCTCCTCGGTGAGCTGCTAATTTACGTTGGCTTGCCGTTCGTTTTTCTGTCAAGCAGCGCGCCCTTATTGCAACATTGGTTCGGGCTGTCGAACAGGCGTTCGGCCCGCGATCCGTACTTCTTATATGCCGCGAGCAATGCCGGTAGTTTTCTTGCGTTGTTGCTGTTTCCAACTATGTTGGAGCGCTTTTTCCCAATGTCCGAACAGATTTCAATTTGGCACAATGCCTTTCTCGCATTGGCGCTCGGGCTGTTGTCATGCCTTGCATTTATTTGGCGACGGGCGACCTCGACAACGGTTTTGGTTGCGCCCGCATCGACAGATCTTCCCGCTCCCGGACATATCACGAGGTGGCTGATTTTCGCATTTGTTCCGTCCAGTCTGATGCTTGGCATTACAACTCACATAACCACCGATATAGCGTCTGTATCCTTTTTATGGGTTCTTCCTCTGGGCCTGTATCTCGCAACGTTTATTAT
>PVMS01143483.1_pt1 | contig 10878 bp, 9 predicted proteins | sample 1853461 | NCBI WGS metagenome assembly PVMS01 (sample SAMN08582032, study PRJNA380276) | Marine sediment metagenome, whole genome shotgun sequencing project. | isolation source: ocean sediment barecode stripped | collected 2017
ACTTGACACTTCCAGGCAATGTTTTTACCATAATTTTCCCATTATCTAAAGTGTCGTATTCTACTTCTTGTCCATCAGCGATAACTACTTGTCCTTCTTCATTGATTAACTTTTTTGCAAAAATATTTCCTCTGAAATAATTAAAATCATTTGCATCATTATCAATAATTGGTCTGTAAACATCAGCAACCCATTCCGACACATTTCCTGACATGTCATATAAGCCAAAAGCATTTGGTTCGTATGATTTCACTTCAATAGTTATGTCGGCACCATCATTACTCCATCCTGGTACACCACTGTAATCACCTTTTCCTTGTTTGAAATTTGCCAATTGATCTCCTTTATAGCGTTTGGATTTATTTCGTGTATATTTTCCACTCCACGCATATTTTTTTCTTCCTCGAATATTGTTGTATTCCCTATCTTCTACAATAGCTTTTGCAGCATATTCCCATTCAGCTTCCGTAGGCAATCTAAATCTTGAAGATAATATACCATCAGAAATTTTTACATGTCTACCTGTGAATGTGCCTCTTGCCGGCCTAGGTTGTCCTTTTATACGTGGTTCATTACTAGGGAGTCCTTTTTTGTAGATTGTAGAATCTCCGTCAAATAGATTAAAAGGTCTTTCTAAATAAGCATCTGTATTGAAATTATTTTCCCCTTTAACTTCTAAAGAATCCAAACGGAAAAGAGGTTTTAAAATACCTTTCTCCATTAAAATTTTCTCGTTTACTCTATCGGTTCTCCATTTACAATATTGATTGGCTTGAATCCAGCTAACACCAATCACTGGATATTCCGCATACGCCGGATGTCTTAAATAATTTTCCGTCAGCATTTCATTAAACCCTAAAACATCTCTCCATACCAAAGTGTCGGGCAAAGCTGAATCATAAATATGTTCATAGTTTATATCATTAGGAGGAAAAACTTTCTCCATCCAATCAAGGTAAAACAAATATTCTGAATTTGTGACTTCAGTTTCGTCCATATAAAATGAACGCACTTGTTGTTTTCTCGGAGTAGTATTCCAATCAAAAAGTACATCATCTTGTACATGGCCCATAGTAAAAGAACCTCCTTCAACGAGCACCATTCCCGGGGGTGCTTCCTGACCTTTGTATTTTGTATCTCCAGCAAATCCTCCAACCTTCTTATCTTTTGAACTCCAGCCGGTTAGTGATACTTTTTTTCTAGGATTTCTGTTGTGGCAACTCACAAAAGAAGCAACAATTAATAATGCTATAAGTAACTTTGAAACGTTATTTAAATAGTGTAAGTTCATAGTAAACTTGTTAGGGTTTTATCGTTCGCAATTTACATTAATTTAATTTTTTTGCAAGAATTAAATTTAACAAAAATGTGATTTATGTTTTTTACTAACGATTGTTTTAGTTCTTTATTATATGAATTGTGGTATTATAGCATGATTATTTTACTTTTAGATTTTCTTAAAAACCGGAAAGGAAGTGAATTTAGCACAGTTCTTCAGAAAATGATTGCAATATAAAAGGGAGTAAATATTAGCTTCTCTTGTATAAAAATTAATTGTATTTAAATCATTGATGTAAACAGTCTTTTTCGAAGGTTTTTTATTGAAATTTCATTGAAGAATTACTAAAACAAGGTTTACTTATGGAAGATTGCACCAAAATTACTTTAAATATATGCCATATCAACAATAATTTTTGCAATGTCGCGTTTACATTTTTTATATATTAAGATATTGTTTGTGATGTGCAGAACTAAATATGAATATGTGATATATAGATTATTTATTAAGTCATTTGTACAGCATTTTAAATAAAATATTTGCAAAGTTAAATTTACCCAATTAATGAAAAAATATATAACAATACTTTATTTAGCGCTTTTAGGTGTATTTTCTACTAGTAATGCGCAAGAAATACCAAATCCCATTACTACAGCAGCTCCTTTTTTATTGATTGCACCAGATGCCAGGGCTGGAGGAATGGGCGATATTGGTGTGGCGACTTCTCCAGACGCAAACTCGCAACACTGGAACCCGTCAAAATTTGCATTTATGTCATCACAATACACAATAGGTGTAACCTATACACCATGGTTGCGGGAACTAACAAATGATGTTTTTGTAGGAGGATTTTCATTTGCAAATAGAATTGATGAAAGAAGTGCTTGGGCTGCTAGTTTGAAATATTTTAATTTAGGAGAAATTGATTTGACAAATATTATTGGTGAATTTGAAGGAATAGAAAAATTAAATGAGTTTTCAGTTGATGCTTCCTATTCATTAAAATTAAATGATGCTTTTGCAATGGGTGTTACGCTGAGATATATTCGTTCTGATTTGGCTATTGAATCGGCAAATTCCACTTTAAATCCGGTAAATACTTTTGCTGTTGATATTTCAGGATATTTTCAATCAGAAGAAGCTAATTATGGTAATTTCAATGGTATTTGGAGAGGTGGTTTTAATATCTCGAATGTTGGCCCAAAGGTATCCTATTCTGATGACGGAAAAGAAAACTTTATACCATCCAATTTAAAAGTTGGTGGGGGCTTCGATTTTATTTTGGACAATTTTAATAAAGTTAGCTTAAATGTAGAATTCAATAAATTATTAGTTCCAACACCTAGTGTTTCTGATGATGGTCAACCGCCTTATTTACAAGAAGATGTAAGTTTTTTTAGCGGAATTTTCAAATCATTTGGTGATGCTCCCGGAGGTTTTAGCGAAGAATTGAAAGAAATTACTTGGGCTATTGGTGCAGAATACATGTACAATAATTCATTTGCGATTAGAGCAGGATACTTTAATGAAAGTGACTTAAAAGGAGCTCGTAAGTACGTTACATTAGGTTCAGGTTTTAAATTTAAAAGTACAAGATTGGATATTTCTTATTTATTCAATGCTTCAGATATAAACAATCCTTTAGAAAATACACTTCGTTTTTCATTATCATTTGATTTCGGTGATTTGTTTGAAGTGAATTAATAGTATAACAGCAATATTTTAATGAAAAAAGTTGAAATAAAAACTCAAATAACCGTTTTCGATTCTATTGAGGAACTACCCAGTGCAGCGAAGGAGTTAATGGAAAAAGCCATAGAAGCTAAACAGGATGCTTATGCACCTTATTCTAAATTTAAAGTAGGAGCAGCATTTCTTTTAGATAATGGAGCTATTGTTACTGGAAGTAATCAAGAAAATGCGGCATACCCTTCGGGGATGTGTGCTGAGCGTGTAGCCATTTGGAGCGCCTCTGCACAATTCCCAGATCAAAAAATAGTTAGGTTGGCAATTTCAGCCAGTTCATCCTCCCAGATTACAAATGAGCCTGTTGCACCATGTGGTGCATGTAGGCAAACCTTATCGGAATACGAATTAAAACAAAAGGAAAAAATTGAGGTATATTTTATGGGGGAAATAGGAAAAGTTGTTAAGACAGATTCACTTTTAGATTTACTACCAATTGCTTTTGATAAATCCTTTTTATAAAATAACTGATGGTTAAGGATATTGAAAACCGAGATGATATCTATTTGATCGTAAAAAAGTTTTATGTAAAATTGATGAATGATGATTTAATGTATCATTTTTTTGAAGATTTCTCCAATCCAATTCATTTAGAAAAACATTTACAAATTTTAGTTAATTTTTGGGACAATATACTTTTTTATTCAGGAACGTATAAAAAAAATGCAATGCAACCCCATTTGGAATTGCATGTGAATAAACCTTTTAAAACAGAACACTTTCAGCAATGGTTGATACATTTTAACAACACAGTTGATGAACTTTTTAAAGGTGAAATGGCACATACTGCAAAATCGCGTGCAATTTCAATAGCAACTGTAATGCAAATAAAAATATCTGAATTAAACAGGGAATAAAAATCTTCTTATATTTGTCCCATAAACCAACTCACTAAGCATGAAATCAGTAATTACGGGAACTGGTAGTTATATACCTAAGCTAGTAAAAAAGAATTCTGAATTTTTAAACAATTTATTTTTAAACGAAGATGGAACTACTTTTGAATATGAAAATGATGTAGTCATTGATAAATTTCAAGCAATTACAGGAATATCAGAAAGGCGTTATGCAACCTCAGATCTAAACTCATCGGATTTAGGATTTTTTTCTGCACAAAAAGCCATCGATGATGCTGGAATCGACAAGGAAGATTTAGACTATATCATTTTAGCTCACAATTTTGGGGATGTGAAAAGTACCTCAATTCAAAGTGATATATTACCTAGTTTGGCCTCGCGGGTAAAATACAGATTGGGGATTAAAAATCCGAATTGTGTTGCTTATGATATTCTTTTTGGGTGTCCGGGATGGGTACAAGGTGTTATTCAGGCAGAGGCATTTTTAAAATCTGGGATAGCAAAAAAGTGCTTGGTTATTGGAACTGAAACACTTTCAAGAGTTTTGGATCCACATGATAGAGATTCAATGATATATTCTGATGGGGCTGGTGCTTGTATAATGGAAGCTATAGAAGGAAATTCAACTTCTGGAATTTTAAGCCATGCAGCTCAAACAGACACCTTCGATGAATGTTATTATTTATTTTTTGGTAAATCTTATGATAAAGATAAAGATCCAGATGTTCGTTATATAAAAATGTTTGGCAGGAAAATTTATGAATATGGATTAAATAAAGTCCCATTAGCCATGAAATCAGCTCTTGATAAGAGTGGCGTTGATATTTCCGATGTAAAAAAAGTATTTATTCATCAGGCCAATGAAAAAATGGATGATGCGATAATCAAGCGTTTCTATAGATTGTATAAGACTAATGTACCGTTGGGTGTAATGCCTATGAGTATTCATAGGTTAGGAAATAGCTCTGTTGCTACGATCCCAACATTATTCGATATGGTAAAACATGGCAAAATTGAAAATCAGGAAATAAATAAAGGAGATGTTGTGATTTTTGCTTCTGTTGGTGCCGGAATGAATATAAATGCTATTGTTTATAGATATTAATTTCCTAAATGATAATTTTGAATAAAAGTGTCTTACACTTTGTCATTTCCTTCATCGGATACTGAAGATTCGTCGTTTTCTTTATCCAATTGCTCTTCATTTTCTTGCTGAAATAAATCTAAAAAGGCAGCAGCCAAATAATCTAGTATTGTTGTTGCTGTAAACGTTTCAAACCCTGTTTCGATCAGAGCTAAATCAGCGGTTTTACCATGTAAATACACTCCAAATATAGCCGCATTTTTGGGTTCATAACCTTGCGCGATCAATCCTGTTATGAGGCCCGTTAAAACGTCTCCACTTCCACCAGTTGCCAATGCCGGATTTCCGGTTGAGTTGAAATACAAAGATTCCCCATCAATTGTAACAGTATGTGCTCCTTTTAAAACTAAAATTACAGCGTTTTTTTTCGAATATTCACTTGCTTTTGTTAGTTTGTCATAATCGTTATTCCAATTTCCAATCAATCTCTCTAACTCTTTATGGTGAGGTGTTAAGACCGTGTTTTTTGGTACATTAACTATCAATGATTGATTTTTTGATAATAGATTTATTCCGTCAGCGTCAATGACCAATGGCAGCTTATTTTCTTTTAAAAATTTTTCAAATCCCAGCCCTGTTTTTTCTGAAATACCCATACCTGGTCCTATGCCTATAACAGTTGGTTTCGTTTTAAAATTAAAATATGTTAAAACAGTATCGCTATCTACTTCAACCATTGCTTCAGGCACGGCTATTTGCAAAATAGTGTAACCACATTTTGGTATATAAGCTGATACCAGTCCGCTTCCAATTTTCAAGGCTGCCTTTATTGCCAGTGTAATTGCACCTATCTTACCGAAACTCCCACCCATGATTAATGAATGACCAAAAGTACCTTTATGTGCCCATTTATTTCGAGGTAGATATAAAGGAATTATTTCATTTTTGGTGATATAATGTATTTTTGGGTCTAAACTGCGTATAAAATTTTCGTCCAAACCAATATTGATTACCTCCCAGGTGTTTACAAATTCCTTATTTTCAGGTAGAAGAAATGCTAATTTTGGTGTTTGAAAGGTAAGTGTGTGTCCAGCTTTTAAAACGGCATCTCTATCTTCAACAGAAGTGCCAGAAAATAAGCCTGAAGGAAAATCAATAGCCAAAGTATATGCTTTAGAACTATTTATATATTGAATTAATTTATTAGTAAACCCTGAAGGTTTTCTGGTAAGACCATTTCCAAATATTGCATCAATTACCATATCATCAAATCCTATTTCGGGAATATCTTTTTCTCGTTGTATAATGATTGGCCAGTGACCTAATTCTTTTAATAGATTGTAATTGGTTAAAAATTCTTTAGTACGTTTATCACTAAAATTAACAACATAGCAATTAACATTATATTCATGTTGGTATAAATGTCTTGCAATAACCAGTCCATCACCACCATTATTTCCAATTCCACAGAATACATGAATTTTAATATCTTGTCCTTTCAAACGGCTATGTAGCCAATTAAAGCAGCTTGTAGCAGCTTGTTCCATTAAATCTATAGAGGATATATTTTTATTCTTAATAGTGGCCTTATCGGCTTGTGCTATTTGTTTTGAAGAAAGTATATACATAGGATTGCAAAAGTTTAAAAATCAAAGTCAAAAGTCAAAAATCAACTATTTAAGCTTTAAAATTGGAATTAACCTTTGAAAACACCCATATTGGCATATTTATCCATTCTATTCTTTACCAAATCTTCTTTGGATAAATCTTTTAATTCGTCGTATGCTTTAAGAATTGTTTTTTCGACATCTTTAAAAGCAGTAATTCTATCGTAATGGGCACCTCCAAGAGGTTCTTTAATAATTCCGTCAATTAATTTTTGTTTCTTCATATCTTCTGCAGTAAGTTTTAAAGCTTCTGCAGCTTCTTCTTTGTGTTCCCAACTTCTCCACAATATTGAAGAACAAGACTCAGGTGAGATAACTGTGTACCAGGTGTTTTCCATCATATAAACTCTATCTCCAACACCAATACCTAATGCTCCACCTGAAGCTCCTTCACCAATCACTATTGTAATTATTGGAGTTTTTAACCGCGTCATTTCTAATATATTACGTGCAATCGCCTCACCTTGCCCTCTTTCTTCTGCCTCCAGGCCGGGGTATGCACCAGGCGTGTCAAGCAAAGTCACTACCGGAATGTCAAATTTCTCAGCCATTTTCATTAAACGTAATGCTTTTCTGTATCCTTCAGGATTCGACATTCCAAAATTTCGATATTGGCGTGTTTTTGTGTTATAACCTTTTTGCTGACCAATAAACATAAAAGATTGGTCACCAATTTTCCCAAGCCCACCAATCATTGCTTTATCATCTTTTACAGTTCTATCTCCATGTAATTCCATAAAAGTTTCTCCGGCAATTGCGTTGATATGATCTAGAGTATAAGGTCTGTTTGGGTGACGGGAAAGCTGAACTTTTTGCCAGGCAGTTAAGTTTTTATAAATTTCCTTTTTAGTTTTTATTAATTTTTTTTCAATGTTTTTACAACTTTCGGTCATATCAACATCACTTTCTTTCCCAATCAAAAGGCATTTATCAAGTTGTTCTTCCAGTTCCTTGATTGGTAATTCAAAATCTAAATATTCCATATTCATTATGTTTATATAACTACAAATATACTAACTTATCAAAGTCGAATGTACAGTTAGGTTCTTTTTTTGTTTTTTAATATCCCATTAATAATTACAGTAATAAGAATAATCATTGCGCCGGCATAAAATTGAGGACTCATTTTCTCTTTTTCTCCAAAAAAGATTACAGCTAAAATTATACCGTAGACCGGCTCTAATGTTATGGTTAGCATAACTGTATAGGGTGTTAGGTATTTCATAATTTTTACCGATACAATAAATGCATAAGCCGTACAAATACTACTTAAGATGAGTAAATAGAAAATATCTGAATTGGTCAATTTGAAATTTTCAATATTCAAATTTGTTGTTGAAAACATAAATATACTAATGAATGCAACACCAAAAAATAATTGATAAAATGAAATAATATCAGCATCATATTGTTTTATATACAAACCATTCAGAACAGTAAATAAGGCAGATAAAAATGCAGCAATCAATGCATAAAATATACCTAATGTATACTCGCTTTCTACATCAAATATAATGTACAAGCCTGAAATTACAAGTAAACCAAACAGTAATTCTAAAAAAATCAGTTTTCTTTTAAAAAAAAAGGGTTCAATTAAGGAGGTGAACAAAGCACCTGTACTCATTGCAACAAGAGCAATTGAGACGTTGGCCACTTTTATTGCTGAAAAAAAGAAAATCCAATGCACAGCAATCAATATTCCTCCTAATAAAAATTTAAGAGCTGCTTTGGTAGAAATTCGAATTGGTTTTTTTAGAATAAATAAATAGATAAAAACCAATATTGCTGCAATGAGCATTCGGTACCATACCAATGGTATGGCTTCAACACTAATTAAAGCACCTAGGATGGCTGTAAATCCCCAAATAAAAACTAGTAAGTGGAGGTGCAGATAATTTTTTAATTCAGTTTTTAGCATTTCTCAAGTATAAGTAGATTGCTAAAATTCCAAAAAACAGATTTGGTAACCACACCATAATGAATGGATTGGTTTCAGCCCCAGCCCCTAAGACCTCAACTATTTTTAAGAAAAATACATAAACAAACATAAGAACAATTCCAATGGCAAGATTTATTCCCATCCCACCTCTTCGTTTTTTTGAGGCAAGTGTTACAGCAATAAAGGTCAAAATATACGATGAAATTGGTAAGCTGGTTCTTTTGTGTAATTCTACGATATATGTATTTAAATTACTAACGCCACGTTGCCTTGACTGAATTATAAATTCCTTCAATTTGATTGAATTCATTTCTTTCGCTAAATAATCAACATTTAGTAAATCTTTAGGTGTAAAATTAAAAGTAGTATCTAGTCTTGAGCCATATTCTATACTGTCCCTATCATGGAGAATATATCGTTTTTTATAGTTTGATAATTTGAAAATACTGTCTTTTTCCGTCCAACGAATATTATCGGCAAACAATCTATAGGTCACTTTATTTCCTTCAACTTTATCATATGAAAATTTAGTCCCAACATTTGTTTCAACCCTATAACTTTTAAAAAAAATGAACTCATTTGGTCCTAATTGTAAGTTTATATTTGTTAAATAACCGGCGTTTAATTGTTTTTTTTTCAGATAGGTTCTACTAAACTCATCATAAATTTTATTACTGTTAGGTACAACAAAATGATTCATTAGTAGAGCAACAATAGTAACAATGGTGGCTCCAATAAAATACGGTCTTAAAAATCTTGGAAATGAAATTTTTGCTGAATGTATAGCAATAATTTCTGTATTACCGGCAAGCTTGGATGTGAAAAAAATTACAGCAATAAACAGGGCCAACGGCATAAAAGTATTTCCGAAAATAACAATAAAGTTTAAATAATAATCTTGCAGGATTTGGCCTAACGTTAGGTCTACAGGTCGTAAAAATTTATCAACTTTTTCCGATACATCAATTGCAATAGCTATCGGTAATAATAAGGCCAATACTAAAACTAATGAGCCCAGATATTTTTTTAATATGTATTTATCTAAAATTTTCAACTTAATAATTTATAACAATGTGTATTCGTTTATAATCTTTTATCCAGTTGTATAACCATATTTTTTTTCAATGCTTTAAAATATCCTGATAATATATGTTTTCTATCTTCACCAACCAACCATAAATAAAAACTTAAATTATGAATTGATGCAATTTGTTTTCCTAAAAGCTCGCGTGATGCAAATAAATGACGCAGGTAAGCTTTCGAATACATTGTATCAACAAAAGTAATGTCCATTTCGTCAATAGGAGAAAAATCATTTTCCCATTTTTTATTTTTAATATTTATCGTACCATGAGCTGTAAACAACATTCCATTCCGAGCATTACGTGTTGGCATCACACAATCGAACATATCAATTCCAAGTGCAATATTCTCCAAAATATTTATGGGTGTGCCAACGCCCATTAAATATCGTGGTTTATCTTTTGGTAAAATCTCTGTAACAATAGCGGTCATTTCATACATTTCTTCCGCTGGTTCACCCACTGAAAGCCCTCCAATTGCGTTTCCTTCAGCTTCAACAGAAGCAATGAATTCTGCAGATTGCTTTCTTAGATCTTTATATGTACTGCCCTGAACAATTGGGAAAAATGCTTGGCTATAGCCATATTTATAAGGTATTTTTTCCAGATGAGATATACATCGTTTCAACCAACGGTGTGTCAAATGCATTGAACGCTTTGCATAACTGTATTCACATGGGTAAGGCGTGCATTCATCAAAAGCCATAATTATATCGGCACCAATTGTTCTTTGAATTTCCATTACGTTTTCCGGAGTAAACGTATGATATGAACCATCAATATGGCTTTTGAATTTAACACCATCTTCCTTTATTTTTCTCCTTTCAGAAAGTGAATAAACCTGGTAACCACCACTATCAGTCAATATATTTCTATCCCAGTTCATAAACTTATGCAAACCACCAGCTTGTTCTAAAATTTCTGTTTGTGGTCTCAAGTACAAATGGTAGGTGTTGCCCAGGATAATATCAGGATTTATTTCATTTTTAAGTTCAGATTGATGGACACCTTTCACGGTGCCAACAGTTCCAACCGGCATAAAAATGGGGGTTTCAATGCTTCCGTGATCGGTTGTTATAATTCCCGCTCTTGCATTGCTTTGAGTATCGGTAAATTTCAATTCAAAATGCATGTTTGCAAAGATTATGAACTGGGATAGAAATATATTGACTGATAGTGGTGGTTACCAGGTTTATTCACTTTCTGAAAGGAGAAAAATAAAGG
>PVMS01066030.1_pt1 | contig 10877 bp, 11 predicted proteins | sample 1853461 | NCBI WGS metagenome assembly PVMS01 (sample SAMN08582032, study PRJNA380276) | Marine sediment metagenome, whole genome shotgun sequencing project. | isolation source: ocean sediment barecode stripped | collected 2017
GTTCTCCCATACCGTGAACCAGTACAATAACTGCTTTTACATTTTTAGGTTGAAAATATTTTCCATAAAATTTAGTATTGCACAAGTTAAATGTAAATTCTTCACGAATCATATAGAACTTATTTGAACCAAATGTATTAAATGAGTAGTAGTAAAGCACAATATTGTTAAAAAGTAATAAAAACTTTGAGCATAACTTCCAGTATTACAGAGTTATATAAAATAAACAATCATTATTTACTTCAAAAACAGTATAAAAATAAACAAGAATTATTTTTCTAAAAATGAATAATATTTTACTAATCAGGTTTATATTTTGTAACTTTATAAGTGAAATAAAATTAACATATTATGGTACATTCTAAAAATTCATCTTTCGAAAAAAAAACTCTTTCCATTGTGCATTTGTTGCATCCATATGTTAAACAGAGACTGAGGGTGGGTGAAAATTTAGGCATCTTTCCAAAGAATATGTTTAAAGCCAACGAAATAATAGATGAGGTTCTATTAAGCATCTATGAAAATGACACGAATAAGAATATACACCAAAATGAATTGAGATTAATGATGTTTCAATTGACGAATAAAAAATTGCAAAGTTTGTTCGAGAATGAAAAATGGCATAAGAGATCGATCAGTACAAAAATATTATTAGATGAAGAGCTTAAGTCGTTAGAAGAGAATTTCACTGTAGATGGAAATAATGATCTAATTATGGATGAAGACTTAGATGATATTTCATACCATCAAAATGATCACGAAGTATATTCATTGGCAAGCGATGGAAGTCAGGAAAACGTGTTAGAACTTTAGATATAGAAGACACCTCTGTTTTTGAGAAAAAAGAAAATATGAACAATTTTGACAGGATGTATAAAATGCTCCCTTTACAAACTTCAAATGTTGTTGATCTGTATATTTTGGGAAAATTGAATATACAAGAAATTTCAAATATTTTAGATGTTAATATTATTGAAGTCAAAAGAATTATTGATTTTGTTAAAGAAAATTTTAAAAAACACATTAATTGATACATAATCGTTAAAGAATATTAGAAATAATTGTAAAAAATAAATATTTTCTTTTTTCCTTTCAATTAATGTTGTAGTATTGCAAGGTGAAATCAATGGATATATATACCTCAATCGATAAAAGCCGTCGCTCTCCCGAGCGCCATCGCTAATATTTTATATTAACTACTTTTATTACTATCACAAATATTTTCACAATTCACAAATTTCCAAAATGCTACTTCAATCTGACATACAAAATTTAAATTTTACAATTTTCAATTTTTGTAGTAATATTATTCGTCAACCTCGTCGTCGCCCGTAAGGGTATTTTTAAATTTTAGAGGTAGGTGAGTCCATCTCTGCACTACATTAGCACAAATTTTATATAACAATTTCAAAACAATACAATGAAAATTGTAATTGCAACAAACAATCATATTAAATACGCAAATATTATTAGCGAAACTATTGACAAATCTGCCGAACAAAGAGGAACAGGTATTGCCAAAAGAAGTCCTGATTATATTAAAACTAAAATACTTAACGGAAATGCAGTCATAGCAATTGACGGTATTAAATTCGCCGGGTTCTGTTATATAGAGGTTTTTAGCAATAAAGATTATGTGGTTCACTCCGGATTAATTGTCCATGAAGAATACCGAAAACAAGGATTGGCCAAGAAAATAAAAACAAAGGTTTTTAATTATTCCAAAGAAAAGTATCCTGAAGCGAAAATATTCGGAATTACAACCGGACTCGCAGTGATGAAAATTAACTATGAGTTAGGCTACAAGCCGGTAACATTTTCAGAATTGACGAATGATCCTGAATTTTGGAAAGGCTGTCAAACATGTACAAACTATGACGTTTTGCAACGAACGAATAAAAAAATGTGCTTGTGCACCGGAATGTTATACAATTCGAAACCCGATGAAAGCATTAAAGATCATGCCTATAACTCGAAAGTCTTAGGTAGATTAAAAAAAATAAAACAAGTTCTTTTCTTAAAGAAAACATATAAAAAATAACAAAATGAAAAAATTAGTTTTAGCATATAGTGGTGGTTTAGACACTTCCTACTGTGCGAAATATTTAACCAAAGAAGAAAATTTTGAAGTACATGCCGTTAGCGTGAATACCGGTGGATTTAGTAAAGATGAAATTAAATCTATAGGTGAAAAGGCTTTGCAACTAGGAGCCACTAACTATAAATCAATTAACGCTATTGGAACTTTTTACAATAAAGTTGTGAAATACCTGATTTTTGGAAATGTATTAAAAAATAATACTTATCCGTTATCGGTTAGTGCCGAAAGAATTATTCAAGCCATCGAAATTGCAAATTATGCAAAAGAAGTAGATGCGAATTATATTGCTCACGGAAGTACCGGAGCTGGTAATGACCAAGTACGATTTGATATGATCTTCCAAATATTAGCTCCTGAAATTGAAATTATTACACCAATTAGAGATAACAAATTAGCGCGACAAACCGAGATCGATTATTTGAAAGGAGAAGGAATTGATCTGCCATGGGAAAAAGCAAAATATTCAATTAACAAAGGTCTTTGGGGAACAAGTGTTGGAGGGGTAGAAACATTAACTTCAAATCTGCCATTACCGGATGAGGCTTATCCAAGTCAATTGCAAAAAACAGATGCTCAAGATATAAAGCTAACCTTCGAAAAAGGAGAACTTATTGCTATTGATAATGAAAAAGACAATCCGGTAAACAATATTGAAAAATTATCAGATCTGGCCTCAAAATATGCTATTGGACGAGATATTCACGTAGGCGACACTATCATAGGAATTAAAGGAAGGGTTGGTTTTGAAGCTTCAGCACCTTTAATTATTATTAAAGCACATCACCTTTTAGAGAAACACACGCTTACAAAATGGCAACAACATCATAAAGAACAGATGGGCAATTGGTATGGAATGATGTTGCACGAAGGACATTATTTGGATGAAGTGATGAGAAATATAGAGGTATTTTTAGAAGATACCCAAAAGTATGTTTCAGGTGATGTTTATGTAACTTTATATCCCTATAGGTTCACCATTAATGGAATCAATTCGAAGCACGATTTGATGAGTTCCACCTTCGCCAGCTATGGCGAGAGCAATGAAGGATGGACAGCTGATGATGCAAAAGGTTTTATAAAAATTACTGCAAATCAAGGTAAAATATTTAATTATATAAATTCATCATTATGATAAAAGCTGGAATTATTGGAGGTGCTGGCTATACGGCAGGTGAATTGATCAGATTACTCATAAATCACCCTGCCGTAACAATAGATTTTGTTTTTAGTACCTCAAATGCAGGCAACAAAATTTATGCGGTACATCAGGATTTATTAGGGCTATCCAAACAATCCTTTACCGATAAGATCAATGTTGATGTTGATATTGTTTTTTTGTGCTTGGGACATGGAAATTCTACAACTTTTTTGTCAAATAATACCTTTTCGGAAAATACGAAGATCATTGATTTAAGCAATGATTTCAGATTGAAAAAAGATGCAATATTTAATGGGAAAGAATTTGTATATGGTTTGCCGGAACTACAACGAGATAAGATCGAATCAGCAAAAAATATTGCAAATCCGGGTTGTTTCGCTACAGCAATCGAGTTGGCAATTTTACCTTTGTCAAATAGAGAACTGCTTAAAAGTGAGGTGCATATTAACGGAACAACCGGTGCTACCGGTGCAGGAGTTACCCCAATAGCAACGACACATTTTAGCTGGAGAGATAATAATTTTTCGGTTTATAAAGCATTTACACATCAACATTTAGAAGAAATTTCAGAAAGTATTGGATCCTTGCAACCTGATTTTGATAAGGAATTATTTTTTATTCCAAATAGAGGAAATTTTAGCAGAGGAATTTTTGCATCAATTTATACTGATTTTGAGGGATCTTTGGAAGATGCTTATGCACTATTTGAGAAATATTATAAATATGCTGAATTTACACATGTTTCAAAATCAGAGGTTCATTTGAAACAAGTAGTAAATACTAATAATTGTTTTCTTCATTTACAAAAACACAATAATAAATTGTTGATTACTAGTGTAATTGATAATTTATTAAAAGGAGCATCAGGGCAGGCTGTTCAAAATATGAATCTCATTTTTGGATTAGAAGAAAATCTGGGTTTACAACTAAAAGCTAACTTTTTTTAAAATTAAACGTATGAAAATAGCAATAATAGGAGCAGGAAATTTAGGCTATTCTATAGCCGTGGGTATCTTAAGTCAAAAAAAAGAAATTCAATGCCAATCTTTATACCTAACAAAAAGGAATACGGATTCTTTGTCTCATTTAGAAAAATTATCAGCCGTCAAAGTAACTAATGATAACAAAAGAGCAGTTAAATATTCTAATGTCATAATTATTGCGGTGCAACCGGCACAATTAAAAGGCGTTTTAGAGGAAATTAAAAAGGTTCTTAACCCTGGAAAACACACTATAATTTCGGTTGCAACGGGTAGAGAAATTAAAGAAATAGAATCTATTTTAGGAAGCGATGTATCTATAATTAGATGTATGCCAAATACGGCAATATCGGTAGGGCAGTCTATGACATGTATAAGCGCCAATGACAATGGAATGAAGCACATACAAGTAGCTAAAACAATTTTCAATTCGTTGGGAAAAACACTTTGTATAGAGGAAAAATTGATGCAGGCTGCAACGGTTATTTGCGCAAGTGGGATTGCTTTTTGGATGCGTTTGATCAGAGCAACTACCCAGGGGGCTATTCAATTGGGATTTGACAGCAAAGAAGCACAAGCATTATCCATGCAAACTTGTTTGGGCGCTGCGAGTTTATTGATTAACTCGCAAAGTCACCCGGAACAAGAAATAGACAAAGTTACTACTCCAAGTGGCTGTACTATAGAAGGCTTAAATGAAATGGAACACCAAGGGCTGAGTTCTTCTATAATAAAAGGACTCGTAGTATCGTATGAAAAAATAAATCAGATATAAAAAACAAGACAATGAATTTGTTTGATGTTTATCCATTGTATAACATTACTCCTGTCAAAGCAGAGGGCTGTTATATTTATGATGAAAATAATATTGAGTACTTGGACCTTTATGGCGGTCACGGTGTAATTTCGGTGGGGCATACACATCCTGATTACGTATCAAAAATAAAAAAGCAATTAGATAATTTAGGCTTTTATTCTAATGCAATTAAAAATCCGTTACAGGTTGAATTGGCGGATAAATTAGGTAAAGTTTCGGGCTGTACTAATTACAGTTTATTTCTATGTAACTCAGGTGCAGAAGCCAATGAAAATGCATTAAAATTGGCATCTTTTCACACTGGTAAAGCCAGAGTAATTTCGTTTAAAAATTCTTTTCACGGTCGAACATCTGCCGCTGTAGCGGTAACCGATAACCCAAAAATAAATGCACCGATAAACAAGCAACAGATCGTAACTTTTTTAGAATTGAATGATGCAGATGCCGTTGAGAATGAACTTAAAAAAGGGGATGTCTGTGCCGTAATTATAGAAGGAATTCAAGGAGTTGGTGGATTAGATGAGGGAACTACTCCGTTTTTTAAGAAATTAGAATCTTTATGTAAAGAATATGACGCAATCTTAATTTTGGATGAAATACAGTCAGGATACGGAAGATGCGGAAAATTCTTTGCTTTTCAGCATCACGACATCCAACCTGATATTATAACAACAGCTAAAGGAATGGGGAATGGTTTTCCAATAGGAGGAGTATTAATTTCTGCAAAATTAAAAGCTTCTTATGGTTTGTTAGGAACAACATTCGGTGGAAATCATTTGGCTTGCGCTGCGGCAATTTCTGTGTTAGAAATTATCGAAAAGGAAGATCTTATAACAAATGTAAATGACGTTTCCGATTATTTTTTATCGGAAATAAAACAAATCTCTCAAATAAAAAATATAAAAGGAAAAGGATTGATGCTAGGGTTGGAATTTGATTTTGAAATTGGAGAATTAAGAAAAAAACTAATTTATGAGCACCATATTTTTACCGGAGGGGCAATGAATAAAAAGCTATTGCGAATTTTACCGCCTCTATCGGTAAAAAAAGTACATATTGATACTTTTATCAAGGCTTTAAAAGAAATTTTGAAATCATGAACACCTTATTAACTTCTCAACAACGCAACAATGTTTTGACCGCAATGGCAAAGTTAATCGGGCTTGAAAGAGCAAATATTATAGCTGTCAACAAAACAGATATCAATGGGTATAATGGCGAAGATTTAGCGATGTACGACCGGTTAAAAGTAGATGATTCTAAAATTGACGGAATGATCTTGTCATTGGAACAATTAATTGCTGAACCGGATCCGATTGGTAGAGATTTGTACAACTTTACTCACGAAAATGGAATGAACATTGTAAATAAAACAGCTCCTTTTGGAACGGTTCTAATTATCTATGAATCCAGACCGGATGTAACTGTTGAGGCTGCAGGTATCGCTTTTAAATCAGGGAATAAAATTTTGCTGAAAGGCGGAAAAGAATCTTTGAATTCAAATTTGAAAATTGTTGAATTATGGCACAAAGCATTGTCGGGAAATAATATTTCCAGAGATTGGATAGAATATATGAATTACAACCGTGCAGAAACACAAGCATTTTTAGAAAACCCAACGCAAAGAGTAGATTTGATTGTTCCTAGAGGTGGAGAAAAATTGATTGCCTTTGTTAAACAAAATGCTCAATGTCCGGTCATCGTTAGTGGCCGAGGTAATAATTTTATTTATGTGGATACAGAAGCCGATCTGGATTTGGCCATGAACGTTATCGATAATGGAAAAACAGATAAAATTTCAGCATGCAATGCTGTTGATAAAGTATTAATAAACAGTAATATAGAGAACAATAATTCGTTCATCAAAAGACTGGTCCAAAAATTATTGGAATCCAAGGTGGAGATTTTAGGAGATGCTGTCTTAACCTCTTATGACAATATAAAGCCTTATGAATCTGAAGAAATATGGTATGAAGAATTTTTGGATTATAAAATTGTAATTGGAAGTGTTGATTCAACAAAGGAGGCGATCGCAAAAATAAATAAATATAGTGGTGGACATTCGGCAGTTATTATAACTAAAAATAATAGAGCCGCAGAAGTGTTTATGGAGAATGTTGATTCTGCGGCAGTTTATCAAAATGCTTCCACTCGTTTTACAGATGGCGGCCAATTTGGTTTAGGCGGCGAATTGGCGATTAGTACTGATAAATTACATCACAGAGGACCAATGGGTTTACATCATTTGGTAACTAATAAATGGTATATAAAAGGAAATGGGCAAATCAGATAAAAAAAGAGTATTAATAAAAATTGGTACCAATACGCTTACTAAAGAAACGGATTATATATCCAGAGGAAAAATTGAAGATATTGGCCGACAAATAAAGAAATTACAAAAGGATCATGAGTTTATTATTGTAAGTTCAGGGGCAATTGCAGCTGCTAAACAATTTGTGAATTTAGATGCAAACGGTAAAGAAATTAATGTTAAGCAGGCATTGGCAGCTATTGGGCAACCTCATCTCATCAGAATGTATCAAGAGAATTTTAGAGAGCTTGGTTTGTTTACTTCACAATGCCTTTTATCGTATGCCGATTTTGAAAGCGAAGTGAGCAGACAAAATATAATAAATACAATCAATGTGTTATTAGAAAATAATTATATTCCAATTATTAATGAAAATGATACGGTTGCCACTGACGAAATTAAGTTTGGCGATAATGATAAGTTGGCAGCTTTAACAGGAGCTTTGCTGGAAGTTGATCTGGTGATAATAGCTACCAATACAGATGGAATTTACACAAAGAACTCGATCAGAACGAAATCCAAAAGCACTATAAAAATTGTTTATGATCTTGAGGATTTGGATAATGAAATAGCAGATAATGTTTCAACACAGGGTACGGGAGGAATGAGATCGAAAATTGATGCCGCTTCCATTTTACATAAAGAAGGCATAGAGACATGGATTGTAAATGGATTAAATGATAATTTTATTTTTAGAGCTATGCATGATGAAATTCCAATAACGAAAATATTAAAGAACAATAAATGAATAAATAGTTTCCTGCAAGGTGTTTAAAACCTTGTAGGTATAAATAAAAAGATACAATTACTTTGAGGTTCCGTAGACCTTTGAGGGAATAGAAAATATTAAAAATGAGAAATTACACAAATATAAACGACCTTAATAGCTTGCAAGATACCGTTAAGGAAGCGATGGTATTAAAGAAAGAACAATTGCAATTTGAGCTGTTAGGAAAAGGGAAAACAATTTGTTTGTTGTTTTTTAACAATAGTTTGCGAACTAGGTTAAGTACGCAAAAAGCTGCTCAAAATTTGGGAATGAATACTGTTGTGATGAATTTTGGCAACGAAGGTTGGCAGTTAGAATTTGAGGATGGTACAATAATGAATCAAAACAAAGCGGAACATGTTAAAGAAGCAGCTCAGGTCATCTCTCAATATTGCGATATAATTGCCATCAGAGCTTTTGCTGCTTTAGAGGACAAACAAAAAGATTTAAGGGAAGAGGTCTTAACGAATTTTCAAAAATATGCAAGTGTGCCAATTGTTAATATGGAGAGTTCTGTTGGACATCCGCTGCAAGCTTTAGCAGATGCAATTACATTGGAAGAGCACAGGCCCAATCACAAACCAAAAATTGTCTTATCCTGGGCACCACATCCAAAAGCCTTACCACATGCCGTGGCAAATTCGTTTATTGAAATGATGCAATTGCAAGACGCGGACTTTGTGATTACTCATCCAGAGGGTTATGATCTGAATCCTGAAATTGTCAAGGATTCTAAAGTAGAATACAATCAGGAAAAAGCTTTCGAAAATGCTGATTTTATCTATACAAAAAACTGGAGTTCTTATGATGATTACGGAAAAGTATTGAGAACAGATAACGAATGGATGATAACGGCTGATAAAATGAAATTGACAAATGAGGCCAAGTTTATGCACTGCTTGCCTGTTAGAAGGAATGTTGTTGTTGAAGATGAAGTGATTGATTCTGAAAATTCATTAGTAATAGAACAGGCGAATAATAGAACATATTCAGCACAAATTGTCTTAAAAAAGATATTGGAGAACATTTAGAGGATTTTTCAAACTTCTAAAATGCCATCCATGTAATAGCAGAGAACATATTAAAAATAAAAATTGATGCCCAAACAAGTATTACATATCATAAAAATTGGAGGAAATATCATTAATGATAAGGAGAAATTATCCTCGTTTTTATCTGATTTTTCACAGGTGAAAGGACATAAAATATTGGTTCATGGTGGTGGAAATAAAGCTACTGAAATAGCTAATGATCTGGGTTTGAAGCCAAAGATGATAGGAGGCAGAAGAATTACAGACGAGGCAAATCTGGAGGTAGTAACCATGGTATACGCGGGATTGCTTAATAAAAATATTACGGCCCGGCTACAACACCATAATTGCAATGCCATCGGTTTAACCGGTGCCGATGCCAATTGTATTATGGCACATAAACGAATAGTAAAAGACGTTGATTACGGATTTGCAGGAGATGTGGATAAAGTAAATTCAGACGCAATAAGATTGTTCTTAGAAAATAAAATAACACCTGTATTTTGTGCCATAACCCATGATAAAAAAGGACAACTTTTAAATACGAATGCAGATACCATTACCAGTGAAATTGCCAAAGCATTAAGTACCGATTATGAGGTAGAATTGGTATATTGTTTTGAAAAAAATGGAGTATTGGAAGATGTTAATTATGAGAATTCTGTAATTGAATATATCAATAAAGAAACGTATGAGAATTTGAAACAGAAAAATATAATTGCCAAAGGGATGTTGCCCAAACTAAAGAATTGTTTTGAAGCTTTGGAAAATGGAGTTAAAAAAGTAATTATAGGTAACCCTGAAGTTATCTATAATAGGAATCAAAAATATACAACATTAACACTATGATTTCTCAATTAAAACAAGACGCCTTAGTATTGCTGAAAAGTTTGATTTCTACTCAATCTTTTTCAAAAGAAGAAGACGAAAGTGCCTTGCTTATTATGCAATGGCTTTCAAGTCACGACATAAAATTTGAAAGCAGCCAACATAATATTTGGGCGAAGAATAAACATTTTGACAATTCAAAACCAACAATTCTTTTAAACTCACATCACGATACCGTTAAACCAAATAAGGGCTATACTAAAGATCCATTTAGTCCGGAAATAGTTGATGGTAAACTATTCGGATTGGGAAGCAATGATGCAGGTGGAAGTTTGGTAGCCTTAATGGCATTGTTTGCTTATTTTTATCCTCATAAAGATCTCAGTTATAATCTTTTATTATTGGCTTCAGCAGAAGAAGAAAATTCTGGAGACGGTGGTATCAGAAGTGTGATATCTTTACTTCCTGAAATTGATTTTGCTATTGTTGGAGAACCAACCTCAATGCATTTGGCAATTGCTGAAAAGGGATTATTGGTATTAGATTGTTATGCACATGGGGAAGCCGGCCATGCGGCTCATGGTTTAGGAGATAATTCTATTTATAAAGCCATGGAAGCAATTGCCTGGTTTAAGAATTTTAAATTCGCAAAAGTTTCAGAGAACTTAGGAGAAATTAAAATGACTGTCACCCAAATCAATGCCGGAAATCAACATAATGTAATTCCGTCTACCTGTCATTTTGTGGTAGATACCAGAGTAACAGATCAATACAGCAATAAAGAAGTCTTAGATATAATAAAAGAACATGCCGGGGTTGAGGTCAAAGAACGCTCTTTAAATCTGAACTCGTCATCAATAGCAAAAGATCATCCTATCGTA
>PVMS01074726.1_pt1 | contig 10876 bp, 7 predicted proteins | sample 1853461 | NCBI WGS metagenome assembly PVMS01 (sample SAMN08582032, study PRJNA380276) | Marine sediment metagenome, whole genome shotgun sequencing project. | isolation source: ocean sediment barecode stripped | collected 2017
GCTCAGAGTAAAGTGCCGGAGTCGGCGACTCTGGCACTTTACTCTGACCCCATTCATCTTGCTGCTGGTATCTGCTCATGTACTGGCTGCAGACGAAGTAAAACATACGCTTAGCTACCCGAAAGACCGGCAACAGATCATCCTGGTGCGCTCTGAATTCCCGGTCAGCGGGGCGACCACGGAATTGGTCATGGCAAATTGGACACCGGGGTCATACCGGATACGGGAATACGCTGCCAACGTAAACCGGATTTCTGCAACTGACCCAAGTGGTGTAAAACTGCCCATCCGGAAAATCAGCAAGGACCGCTGGCAGGTAGATACGGGTCGGGCAACCACCCTGGTGGTCAACTACGAGGTATTTACGCCCGAGCTTAATGTCAGCAATAGCTGGGCCAGCCAGGAATTCTCCCTGATCAATGGTGCATCGGTTTTTCTGTATACCGAAGCAAGCCAGGATTTGCCACAATTACTGAATGTGGTTACTGACACTGAACGTGGCGAAGTCTTTACCGCCATGTCCAGTGCGAAGCAAGGCGGGACTTACCTGGCGGCAAACTATGATGAGTTGGTTGATAACCCGGTGGCTGTCGCCAATGCACCCAGCTATCGTTTCAGGCACAAAGGTCAGCAATATGTATTGTTGAATGTAGGTGAAAACCAGTCCTGGGATGGTGAACAGGCCGCCAGGGATGTTGAGAAGATTGTTGCTGAAACACAGTCATTCTGGAAGGTAAACCCACTCGAGCGACCCTATTGGTTTCTGAATTTTGCAGTACAGGCCAAAGGCGGTCTGGAGCACGACCACAGCACGGTCATCATGACCGGTCGCCGGCAGATGAGTGATCGTGAGGATTACATCAAGTGGCTGGGTGTGGTTGCCCACGAGTTCTTCCATGTCTGGAATGTTCGTCATATGCGTCCGGCAGAACTGGCAAACTATGATTATCAGCGTGAACAATACACAGATCAGCTATGGCTGGCCGAGGGCCTGACCAGCTACTACGATAACCTGATGATGTCGCGTGCCGGATTGATCAAGCTGGAAGAGTATATGAAGCTACTGGCCAAGGACATCCACCGGCTTGAGACCACGCCGGGAAGGCTGATCCGCCCGGTAACAGAGGCCTCCATGGATACCTGGATTCGGCACTACCAGCCAAACTCCAATTCAGTCAACAGTACCATCAGTTATTACACCAAGGGTGCCGTGATCGGCTTTGTGCTGGATACGTATATTCGTAAGAAAAGCAAAGGCCGGCATAACCTGGATGAAGTGATGCGGAGAATGTACAAGCTTTATTCGGACCAGCCCTACGCAGGCGATGCATTCGAAAAAGTTGTGGTCGATATTGCAGGCCCCGAGGCTGGAGCGTTGCTGCACAGCCTGCTAACAAGCACTTCTGACCCGGATGTCGACGCTGCCCTGGATTGGTATGGCCTGAGTTTGAATCGAGGTCCTGTAGACTCAAATGGCAAAGCACCGTCGGATGATGAAGAAATACTGAAAAGTGGTTTTGGTGTGATCTGGGATGATGACAAACCGGGCCTGGTGATCAAAGCAGTACTTAACGGAAGTGGAGGCGCGCGGGCCGGTTTGATGCCTCAGGATGAGATACTGGCCATTGGCAATGAAAGGCTGACCCACGATACGCAGGCAAGCTTAATGACAAGTTTTGTACCTGGTGAAGAAACAACGATTCTGGTTTCCCGCCGAGGCAAGATAATGAGCCTTGCTATCAAGCTGGATGCAGCCATTCCGGAGCGATACGATATTGTGGTGCAATCCGGATTCGGCAAGCGGCATATCAATCGGTTGCAAAGCCTGTTGGGGCAGAGATTGAAATAACTGCGACCCGTCATCCCGGCGAAAGCCGGGATGACGGTGCCACTTCTGGAATGATTGTGTCATTTCTGGTTGAGTTACTCAGCTTCCCGCTTTTTGGCCGCTCTACCGGCAGTTTTACGCTCGTGCTCTTTAAGATGCCGTTTGCGAATTCGGATTGATTTAGGCGTTACTTCCACCAGTTCATCATCCTGGATGAACTCCAGTGATTGCTCCAGTGTCATGATGTTCGGTGCAGCCAGCAATACGTTATCATCCTTGATAACCGTACGGATGTTGGTTAATTGCTTGGCTTTTAACGGATTGACGGTCAGGTCGTTGCCGCGGTTGTGTATGCCAATCAGCTGTCCTTCATAGATATCAACGCCGGCCTCAATGATCATGCGGCCACGATCCTGAAGATTGAAAAGTGCATAGGCCACGGCCTTGCCGGTGCTGTTGGATATCAGCACACCGTTGTTACGGGTTGATATCGGGGTCGGGTTATACGGACCATAATGTTCAAAGGTATGAAACAGCAGACCGGTTCCGGCAGTTACCGTGCGGAACTCTGACTGGAAGCCGATCAGTCCGCGTGCCGGGATAATGTAATCCATACGGATCCGGCCCTTGCCATCGGGTTGCATATCCTGCAGTACGCCACGGCGTTCGCCCAGACGTTCCATCACCGCACCCTGGTAATCGGCCTCCAGGTCGACGACCAGCAACTCATACGGTTCCTGGGTCTCACCATCGTTGGTCTGCAGGATTACTTCCGGTCGCGAAATGGCCATTTCGTAACCTTCGCGTCGCATGGTTTCAATCAGGATGGACAAATGTAATTCACCACGTCCGGAGACCCGGAATCTTTCCGCATCAGAGGTTTCTTCAATGCGCAGGGCCACGTTATGGCTGGCCTCGCGCAGCAGGCGTTCACGCAACTGTCTGCTGGTGACAAATTTTCCTTCGCGGCCTGAAAATGGTGAGTTATTGACCCGGAATGTCATGCTGATGGTGGGTTCATCAACGGTTAGCGGCGGTAGCGGGTCGAGTGCGTCGCGGTCACACAAGGTATCGGAAATGCGCAGATTTTCAACCCCGGTCAGGGCGATGATGTCACCTGCATTGGCTTCATCAACTTCGACACGCTCCAAGCCGCGAAAACTCAGTACTTGCAGAACTTTTGCATTGTGCTGATCGCCATAACGGTCAATCACGGTAATTCTCTGGCTGGGTTTAACACTGCCGCGTTGTATCCGGCCGATACCGATAACACCCACATAGGTGTTGTAATCCAGCGTGGTGACACGCATTTGGAATGGTCCGTCAAGATCGACCTCCGGTGCATGCACGTGGTTAACGATAGTCTCAAACAAGGCCGTCATATCGCCTTCTCGAACTGTGTCTTCATAACCGGAGTAACCGTGCAGGGCTGAGGCGTAGACCACCGGGAAATCCAGTTGCTCATCACTGGCACCCAACTGGTCAAACAGCTCAAAGGTCTGGTCCAGCACCCAGTGTGGGCGTGCGCCATCGCGGTCAACCTTGTTGATCACAACGATAGGTTTGAAGCCCATTTCAAAGGCTTTCTGGGTTACAAAACGGGTTTGCGGCATGGGGCCGTCAACCGCATCAACCAATAGCAGCACGGAATCCACCATGCTGAGGATGCGTTCTACCTCACCACCGAAATCGGCGTGACCCGGGGTATCAACGATATTGATACGGTATTTCTCGTCACCATTGGTCCAGTTAATCGCGGTATTCTTTGACAGGATCGTAATACCACGCTCTTTCTCGAGTTCATTGGAATCCATCACCCGGTCGAGGGTGGCTGCGCGTTCGCCAAGAGTGCCCGATTGTTGTAATAACTGGTCGACCAATGTGGTTTTACCATGATCAACATGGGCAATAATGGCGATATTTCTGAGGTTTTTAGTCACGTCGAATTCCAGAGCAGGTTAGCGCGCGCAAGTTACACGCTTTGGCCTTATTTAGCAATGTTTTTAATGAAAAAACAGCAGGATAAAAGAACTGCCTTTATGGCTAACCAGACGAATTTACCTGACTGAAAATACTGGTTTGGTAATGTTTGAGTCAGCCGGTGATAAATCCCAGTCGCTGGAACTGTTTGGCGCATGTGTCGGAAACACCGCTGACGGTGTATGACTTGAATTCATGGCGTTCCGGATAGGTTGCCCGCAGGCTGTCAATATGCAAGCGACTGTCATTGACCTGGGCAGGTGATAAGTTTCGTAACGCCCTATCGTCACGTTCAACCTGGCTGCTGGTCATTACTGACCGGCGTAAAATCTCGTTCCGTGAAAGCGCTGGAGGAAACCCGATTTTTTCGGTTTTAGTGCCCGCTGTGTCGTTGTTGGTGGCGATGCCAAAAGTTTCGCAGAAGCTGGCATAAATCATCCTGGTGCCGGCCAGCTTGCCTTCGCGGCTATAACCTGCAACATGTGGTGTGGCGACGCTTACAAGCTTCAGCAATTGCGGATCGATATAGGGTTCATCCGGCCACACATCCAGTGCCGCATGTATTTGTCCTGACAGCAGATGCTCTAATAGTCCAAAGCCTTCAATTACACCTCCGCGCGAGGCATTGATCAATAAGGTATCTGGCTCAAGGCTCGCCATTTGTTCGCTATCAAAAAGGTTTCGAGTGGGGTATTTACCGCTCGCTGTTAGTGGCACGTGCAGGCTAATGATGTTGTTGCTACAGGCATCCGCCATGCTGACCAGTTGTTGCGCACCCGCGTCCTGTAAAGGGGGGTCGCAGCACATCACCCGGATATCCAGCGCTTTTAACAAATGCTCAAGCCGGCGACCTACGTTGCCCCGGCCAATAATACCGACACTCTGTTGCCTGAAATCCTGGTCCAGTCGATCACAGGTCAGCCACATCATTGCCAGCGTGTATTGGGCCGCGGCATCAGCATTACTGCCCGGTGCATGCGCCCAGGCGATATTGTTTGCTTCCAGCCAGGCCGTGTCCAGATGGTCAATACCAATGGTCGTACTGCCAACAAAGCGAACATTTGTTCCCCGCAGCAAGTCTTCGCCTACCCGGGTTATGGAGCGGACCAGCAATACATCTGCGTCTGTCAAATCAGCGTGGCAAATGTTTCTGCCCTCGTGATAAGAGACTTCGCCGTGGTGACAAAAAGTGCCATCGAGGGCAGGAATATTTGAATCGGCAATAATTTTCATTGAAACTACAACAATTGTCGAATTACTTAAGAAAGAATGCTCATTATGTCTGTTTAGACAGGGTTCTCAAACAGGAATTTCGGGTACAATAGTACAGCTAATTCAGGGTGCTGGTTGCAAGTCTTTCTGACTGTTTCCGTGACATCCACTAACCCTATTTGAGGAGCTTTAAATGAAACAAGCTGTGCGAGTCGCAATCACCGGCGCGGCCGGCCAAATCGGTTATCAATTGTGCTTCAGAATTGCCGCAGGCGACATGCTTGGAGCAGACCAGCCGGTCATACTTCAATTACTGGAAATTACCCCGGCCCTCGGCGCCCTCGAAGGGGTGGTTATGGAGCTGAAGGATTCCGCATTCCCGTTGTTGCAGGATGTGGTATTTACCGATGACCCGAATATCGCGTTCAAGGACACGGACTACGCACTACTGGTTGGAGCCAGACCCCGTGGTCCGGGTATGGAACGCTCTGATTTGTTGACTGCCAATGGCCAGATTTTCGGGCCACAGGGAGCAGCGATGAATGCGCACTCCAGACGTGATATCAAGGTGCTGGTGGTGGGTAACCCAGCCAATACCAATGCAATGATCGCACGTGCCAGTGCACCGGATCTGAATCCCAGAAACTTTACCGCCATGACCCGTCTCGATCACAATCGGGCCAAGGCGCAGTTGGCGGAAAAAACCGGTATACACCACAGCAAAATACAAAAAATGCTGATCTGGGGTAACCACTCATCCACCCAGTATCCTGATATCAGTTTTGCCGAAGCTGACGGGCAAAAATTGTCCGGGCTGGTCGCCCAGGACTGGTACCGCGAGGTATTCATCCCCACCGTGCAACAACGCGGCGCGGCGATCATCAAGGCCCGTGGTGCATCCAGTGCGGCATCAGCGGCATCTTCCGCAATTGACCATATGCGTAGTTGGGCTCTCGGTACTGCTGAGGGCGACTGGGTATCGATGGCTGTTCCATCCGATGGCAGCTATGGAATTGAGCCCGGGATCATCTATTCAGTCCCCTGTGTATGCAGGGATGGCGATTATGAGATCGTGCAGGGTTTGAGCATCGATGAATTCAGTCGCGAACGTATGGACGCCTCGGAAGCCGAGTTGCGTGAAGAACGGGCGGCAGTTGAACACCTGCTCCCCTGAGTGAAATTAAATAACGGAGCAAACCATTGATCCCTTCTGCCGGAAAAAACTTTCGCCTGGCAGTGGCTGACAACCAGCCACTGCAGGTGGTTGGAACCATCAACGCATTTACTGCGAGAATGGCAAAAAATGTAGGCCACAAGGCCATCTATCTCTCCGGTGGCGGTCTGGCCGCAAATTCGCTGGGTATGCCGGACCTGGGCATCAGCATGCTGGAAGATGTACTCATCGATGCACGTCGCATTACCGATGTTTGTGACCTGCCTTTATTGGCAGACATCGACACCGGTTTCGGCGGCGCTTTCAACATCGCCCGTACCATACGTGCTGCTATCAAGGCCGGTATCGCCGCGATTCACATTGAAGACCAGGTTGCCAGCAAGCGTTGTGGACACCGGCCGGGAAAGGCCATCGTCAGCAAAGGCGAAATGGCGGACCGGATCAAGGCCGCTGTCGATGCCCGTACCGATGAGGACTTTGTCATCATGGCGCGTACCGATGCGCTGGCGATCGAGGGTTTGGAAAGCACCGTTGAGCGTGCCGTTGCCTGTGTTGAGGCCGGTGCCGACATGATTTTTCCGGAAGCGATACAAAGCCTTGATCAGTATCGTGAGTTCAAACGGGCGGTGGGCGTGCCAATCCTGGCCAATATCACCGAGTTCGGTCATACGCCGTTGTTTTCGACACCGGAGCTTGGCGAAGCAGGGGTGGATATTGTCTTATATTGTTGCTCCGCTTACCGGGCGATGAACAAGGCAGCACACGACACCTATGTTTCAATTTTACAGCACGGCCATCAGAAAGAGGCCCTGGCGAATATGCAGACCCGGGAAGAGTTGTATCAACACCTGGGTTACCACGAATATGAACAGAAGCTGGACGAATTGTTCAGAGACGAAGAGAAAAATCAGGAGTAGCGTTATGAGTAACAAGGATTCAGGTGCAGGTTTGCGCGGGCAATCTGCCGGTGAAACAGCGGTATGTACAGTAGGCGCTGAAGGTAACAGCCTTCGTTACCGCGGCTATGACGTGGTCGATCTTGCCGATCAATCAACATTCTATGAAACCGCTCACATGATTCTTAAAGGCCATCTGCCGACTCAGCAGGAGCTCGATGCATGGAAAACCAAGCTGAAAGGTATGCGCGGACTGCCGCAGCCTTTACGTGAAGTGTTGGAACGTATCCCAGCCGATGCGCATCCGATGGATGTCATGCGCACTGGCTGTTCATTCCTGGGGAATATCGAACAGGAGATAGATTTCTCCACCCAGTCAGAAGTGGCTGACCGCATGCTGGCGATTTTCCCGTCGATCATCGTTTACTGGTATCGCTACAGCCACGATGGCGTGCGTATCGAGACCGAAACCGATGATGACACCATTGGCGCGCATTTCCTGCATATGTTGCATGATCAGGCCCCGAGTGAGTTGGCCGCAAGGGTGATGGATGTTTCACTGATTTTGTATGCAGAACACGAGTTCAATGCCTCAACCTTCACCGCCCGGGTATGTGCATCCACGATGTCGGATCTACATTCATGTATTACCGCAGCGATCGGTTCCTTACGCGGCCCGTTGCATGGTGGCGCCAACGAAGCGGCAATGGCTATGATCCAACAATACAGTTCGGTTGATGAAGCTGTTGCCGATGTATATCGCAAACTGGCCGCCAGGGAACTGATCATGGGTTTTGGCCATGCAGTCTACAAGGTTCGTGACCCGCGCAATGCCATTATCAAAGACTGGTCGAGGAAGCTCTCTGCAGAGATTGGCAACCCTACTTTGTATGAAATATCTGAAGCGGTAGAGCGGGTTATGAAAGAAGAAAAGGGCATGTTCGCCAACGCCGACTTCTTCCACGCCAGCGCCTATCATTTCATGGGTATACCGACCGGCTTGTTCACACCAATATTCGTGATGTCACGTATTACAGGTTGGGCGGCGCATGTTTTCGAGCAACGTGCCAATAATCGTATCATCCGCCCGGGGGCAGATTACATCGGCCACGCCGATCGCAACTACACCCCGATGGAGTCAAGATAAGCAATGTCAAATGTTGGAATAAGAACGACCGACCGTCCACAACCGGATCAGGTCTTACAGGACATCGCAGATTACGTCTGTGATTACGAAATCAACAGTGAAGTGGCATATTCCACGGCGCATTACTGCTTGATGGACAGTCTTGCCTGCTCAATGCTGGCGATGAAATTCCCGGACTGTAATCGACTGCTCGGCCCCATCGTGCCGGGAGCAACATTGGCCGGGGGTGCGCGTGTACCAGGTACCGGACACGAACTGGATCCTGCACAGGCAGCCTTTAACCTCGGAACATTGATCCGCTACCTGGATTTCAATGATACCTGGCTGGCCGCAGAATGGGGTCACCCCTCGGACAACCTGGGTGCCATCCTGTCGGTGGCGGACTATATCTCGAGGAATAATGAGACCAATGGTCTTCCACCACTGATTATGCATGATGTTCTGACCGCCATGATCAAGGCACATGAAATTCAGGGCGTGCTCGCGCTGGAGAACAGTTACAACAAGGTGGGTCTCGATCACGTATTACTGGTCAGGGTCGCATCAACTGCGGTTGTGACAAAAATGCTGGGTGGCAGCAAAGAGCAGGTCATCAACGCGGTTTCCAATGCCTGGATAGATGGCGGTGCACTGCGCACTTACCGTCACGCACCCAACACCGGCTCGCGCAAAAGCTGGGCAGCGGGCGACGCCTGTCGCCGCGCAGTAACACTGGCACTAATGGCCGTTGGTGGCGAGATGGGCTACCCGTCAGCACTGACTGCGGAAGTCTGGGGCTATTACGATGTGCTTTTCAAAGGACAGCCGTTCAAGTTTCAGCGTGGTTATGGCAGCTACGTTATGGAAAACATTCTGTTCAAGATTTCATTCCCGGCTGAATTTCACGCACAGACTGCGGTCGAGTGCGCGATGATCCTGCACCCGCAGGTCAAAGACCGTATTGCTGATATCAATAAAATTGTCATAGAAACCCAGGAAGCCAGCGTCCGAATTATCGATAAAGCCGGCCCGCTGGCCAACTATGCCGACCGTGACCACTGTATTCAGTACATGGTTGCCGTGCCCCTGATTACCGGTGAATTGACCGCAGAGTCCTACGCAGACGATATTGCAAATGACCCACATATCGACAGCCTGCGTGATTTGATGGAAGTCACCGAGAATGAGAAATTCACTGTTGACTACTTTAATCCGGACAAACGCGGTATCGGTAACGCAATACAAATATTCTTCAACGACGGCACATCAACCGAACGTGTGGAAATCAGCTACCCAATCGGTCACCAAAGACGCCGTGATGAGGGCATTCCTGTGTTGATCACAAAGTTTGAGAAAGCAGTTGCCGATCATTTTTCAGCACAGCAGGCTGGCGCTATTTGCGCTGCTGTGGATTCGCAGGCGGTACTTGAGAACATGGCAGTGCCTGCGTTTGTTGACGGTTGGGTGCTATAAGCCTACGTCATTCCGGACTTGATCCGGAATCTATTTTCTTTGAGTGAACGGTCATACTCACTCAAAGATATAAGAGCAAGAGCGGCCCACAGATTACACAGATTTCACGGATTATTTGGGTCGGTGGTTACTGGACGCCGGGACATGTGTATCTTTCTTCTGAGACGCGCTCAAGTACACAGCCCAGGCTGCCCTCTCGACCGGGCCCTCCCACGTAACCATCAGCCCTCACCAAACCCGCTTTTAAAAGCGGGCAGCCCCACCAATCCACAGGCAAAAAAAATCAGCCCCAAATTGAGGCTGATTCATAAGAGCAAATTTCAAATCAACGCTTCATAAAGTTAAAGAATTCTTCGTTGCTCTTAGTAGCTTTGAGCTTATCCAGCATGAATTCAATGGCCTGAATCTCATCCATTGGGTGCAACAATTTCCGCAGTATCCATACTTTCTGCAGCATGATCTGATCAATCATCAGTTCTTCACGGCGGGTGCCGGATTTGTTGATATCGATGGCCGGGTAAACGCGTTTTTCGGCGATTCTTCTCGCCAGGTGAACTTCCATGTTGCCGGTGCCTTTGAATTCCTCGTAGATGACTTCATCCATCTTGGAACCGGTATCTACCAGGGCGGTGGCGATAATGGTCAGGGAACCGCCTTCAGAGACGTTTCTGGCTGCGCCGAAGAAGCGTTTAGGGCGTTGCAGCGCATTTGCGTCAACACCACCGGTCAGGACTTTACCCGATGATGGTGCGACGGTGTTGTAGGCGCGTGCCAGACGGGTAATTGAATCCAGTAGTATCACCACATCGTGTTTGTGTTCCACCGGCGTTTGGCACGTTCGATTACCATCTCGGCAACCTGGACGTGGCGGGAAGCCGGTTCGTCAAAGGTACTTGAAACCACTTCTGCGTCCACAGAACGTTTCATTTCGGTAACTTCTTCAGGCCTCTCATCGACCAGCAGAATAATCATTTTGCAGTCTTTGTGGTTGGCGCGGATGCTGGAAGCGATATTTTGCAGCATGATGGTTTTGCCGGCTTTCGGTGGCGATACCACCAGGCCGCGCTGGCCAAAACCAATGGGTGAAATCAGGTCAATGATTCGCGCGGTTAAATCCTCGGTGCTGCCGGTACCTCTTTCGAGGATTGCCTGTCTGGTAGGAAATTCGGCGGTCAGGTTTTCAAACA
>PVMS01144867.1_pt1 | contig 10876 bp, 13 predicted proteins | sample 1853461 | NCBI WGS metagenome assembly PVMS01 (sample SAMN08582032, study PRJNA380276) | Marine sediment metagenome, whole genome shotgun sequencing project. | isolation source: ocean sediment barecode stripped | collected 2017
CGCTTGTATGGTAACGCCATTTGCCCAGGATTTGCGGTAAGCTCCGCCGCTCAATTACGTCCAGGGTCATTGATGATCAACCCCGCAGAACTCGAGTTGCTACGAGACGCGCTGGCCACGCTCTCGAAGGGGTACGAGAACCTGCCTGAGTTCACTCCCGAATTCGATACGGAGGCGGCGGCCGAGGTGCTGCAGATCGTTGCAGAACGTATGCAGGACAACTACCCGTACTACCATCCGCAGTACGCCGGGCAGATGCTCAAACCACCACACGCGATCGCACGTATCGCCTACGCAATGTCGCTGTGGGTAAACCCGAACAATCATGCGCTGGACGGCGGTCGCGCGAGTTCCCTTCTCGAGCGCGAATGCATTGTCGAACTTGGCACGCTGTGCGGCTGGAACAACCCGTTGGGCCACCTGACCGGTGGTGGCACGATGGCGAATCTCGAAGCGCTATGGGTCGCAAGTTGCCTGCACCCCGGCAAGAAAATTATTGCATCGGCCCAGGCGCACTACACGCATAAACGCATTGCCGAGGTGCTCGGCCTGCCGTTTTCGCCCGTGCTTGTCGATAGCGACGGACGTATGAACCTCGACGCTATCGAGACACTTATGCGGGCCGGCGATGTCGGCACCATCGTGGCCACTATGGGCACGACCGGGCCGGTGCAGTCGATTTGCTGCCTTCGATACTGGATCTTGCAGATACTTATAAGGTGCGCGTGCACGCCGACGCCGCTTACGGCGGTTACTTCAGTTTATGCAGCAATTTGCACGATGCAACGCGTGCCGCGTTTGACAAAATGGTTGACGTCGATTCTATTGTTATCGACCCACACAAACACGGCATGCAACCGTACGGTTGTGGCTGCGTCCTGTTCAAGGATCCGGCAGTCGGCCGTTTTTACCAGCACGACTCACCTTATACGTATTTCAGTTCTGCGGAATTACATCTTGGCGAGATCAGCCTGGAATGCTCGCGACCGGGCGCGGCGGCGGTTGCGCTTTGGGCTACGCAAAAACTTTTCCCGCTCGCCAGGGAGGGACAATTCGCGCAGTGGCTGGATCAAAGCATGAGTGCGGCCCAGGATTTCTGGCAACGGCTGAACGATTCCGAGAACTACCAACCATTCATGCAGCCGGAACTCGATATTGTCGTTTATGCCTGCATGGCATCGAGCGCTTCCGCATCCTCACGTAAAGCCCGTTCCGTGTTTTCCCGGGCCGCCGAGCAAGATCTACACCTGGCTATGATGGAATTGCCGACTGAGTTTGTAAAAACCTATCTGCCCGACATTCAATCGGATGCCGACACAGTGACTTGCTTGCGGTCGGTGCTGATGAAGCCGGAACATCGTGAATGGCTAGACCGGATTATGCGTATCCTCGAAGCATCCGCAGCAGCATGAAGCCCGCATAAAAACACGCAAAGCCACCGACCACACTTGCCATCAGGTAACTAAAGGACGCGAATATCTCGTTTCGCTGCAGCATCGTGTGCAGTTCCATGACGAGTGCGGACAGGGTTGTGAAACTGCCGCAAAAACCCACGGCGAACAGCAATCGATATTGATCGGGAATGATGCCCGCATTATTGAACCACTCGGAGCTCGCGACGAGCTGCGCCACGACACCCAGTAACAAAGATCCCAGCAAGTTTGCGCTAAGCGTGCCCCACGGAAACGTGACGTCACGCTGCAAGGCGACATTTAAGGCAAACCGTGCCATGGCGCCCAAAGCACCACCGGCACCAACAAATACATACGACAGGGCGATAATTTTCATTGCTCAACCGGTACCGAACTGCGCGCGTGCGGCATCGTATTCTTTCTCAATTCGAACAACGAGCTCGGCGGCCGGAATCCCCATACGTTTGTTAGGATTTCTCGAGCATGAAACTGGATTCGCAGTCAGCAACAAGAACATCGTCGGCCGCTCGGCGAATTTCACCTTTAAGCAAGATCAGGCGACGGCGCTCGTTTTCGATCCACCCTTTCAGGGTCAGCTTCTCGCCGACTGCGCAGGGTTGCCGATAACGAACCTCGCAGCGTGCCGTATGCGCTTTGCGTCCTTGTTGATAAAGAATGTTTGCGGTTACGTCGTCCAGGGCCGTATAGATGATGCCGCCGTGCACCGTATTCTTAAACCCAACGTGGTTTTCGTTGGGCGTAAATTCGGCCGTGCAAACGTCACCGTCAACATGAAACTCGATTTTGAGACCGATCGGATTATCGGGCCCACAGGCAAAGCACATGGTTGCGGCTTCGATTGCATTCGACATTGTTTTCTCTCAGGGCACCTGGTGTTCGATGGACAATGTTATCTTGTCGTTCTCGGCCGGTTTTACGAGTGCTAAAGCATACCAGTCGCCGGATTGTGCGATGGGCTGGCCAGAAAGGGAAACTCGCGCAACGATTTCGAATTCTGCGAACGCCGACAATACTCGACCCGGGATCATCGAGTCGCCGTCGCCCAGTTCCACGACGTCGGGCAGTTCCGACAGCATTCTTCGCGTTACGGCTATTGGCGGTGAGGGTTGCGCCGGATCGCGCGCGATTACGAAAACAGTTGCTTCCGCTGGCAGTGATTGGGCAGCAGCTGCAGACACCAGTACCTCGGCCGTGACGACGGAGCCAGATCGTTCAACCGTCGGTGCTTGCACCGTGGGCAGCGGCTCACCGCGCCATTCCGCGATTCGTTGTGCGAGCAGGCTGCGGATCTCAGCAGGCGGATTCAGGCCCAGCAGGATCTCCCAGCGCTCCGCGGCCAACTCGGTATTGCCGCGATTGAGGGCGCCGATACCCGCATAGAACAGCGCTGACGGATTATTGGGTTCAATGGCCAACGCGCTCTCAAACAGTGCTGACGTTCGGCCCTCGATGCGAACGTTGTCGCGAACGAGGATTGCGGCGCCAAGGTCGACCAGAGATTGTGCATTTTGGGATTGTTCAATTTCGACGACTCGTTCATGCGCCAGCACAGCAGCATCGTAGTCGCCCAAGGTCGAGTACGATCGCGCCAACATCTTCCAACCGTCAAGATCATCGGGATTGTTTTCCAAACGCTCGGCCAGGGATGCCACCATTCCCTCAACATCGGGTTGTGCGCCCGCGCCCGAGGGATGTCCGGGACTGCCCTGGTACGCATACAGTCCAACCGACAGGGCAACAATGGCGATAACGCTGCCGCCAATCAGAAGCGACAATCGCTGTTGCCGGCGATACAAAGGCCAGGCGACGAACAGCGTCGCGATGAGGCACATCACCGCTATTGCGATCCACAACGTCATACGTCGTCTATTGCCTCGTCATCGATGGGGAGAGCGGTGCGACGCTGCACGACGCGCCACAGCGCAAACGCCCCGAACACGAGGAACATCATCGGTGCAATCCAGAGAATCAGTGTCTTGCCCGACGCGCGAGGCCGGTAAAGTGCAAAATCACCGTAGCGTGCAACCAGGAATTCGTAGATTTCATCATCCGTCTTGCCATCTTCAAGCATGTGGCGAATCTCACGGCGCAAGTCGGATGCCAGGAGCGCGTTAGAATCCTTAATCGTCTGATTTTGACACTTAAGGCAACGTACTTCGGAAATTATTTTTTCATAGCGTGCCTGTAATTTCGGATCATCGAACGCCTCTCCGACGTCGATTGCAACGGCAACTGACGACAACATCAAAAAGCTTGTGACAATCGACAGAATCTTCATGGCGTGTCCTCCGCGGCCGCAATCAGCGGAACGAAATCGCGCTCCCATATTGCGCGGGTCAGTGGCGCGATGTGTTTGTGAATCACAATGCCATTCTTATCAATGAGAAATGTTTCGGGTGCACCATAAGCACCCCAGTCGATCCCAACCCGACCGTCCATATCGAATGCCGACGCAATGTAGGGATCTCCCAGCACTTCAATCCAGTTCAATGCATCGGCGCGGTTGTCGCGCCAGTTAAGGCCGAAAATCGGAATCACACTATCGTTTGCCAGTTCGAGCAAATAATCATGCTCCTGCCGGCACCCGGGACACCAGGTCGCCCAGATATTCACAAGCACCATTTGGTTGGCGTAGGTCGCGGACCCGACCAGGACATCGGGGTCCGCCAGCGACGGCAATTCGAATTGTGGTGCCGGTTGCTGTAACAGCGGGGACGGTATTCGGGAAGGATCTTTGGTGAGTCCGACGACGAATACGGCCACTAACGCCAGGAAAACGACGAGAGGCAGCAAAAACCTCGACATCAGCTGGTATCCCGGTAACGACGGTCAGATACGGCGATCAGGCCACCTAGCGCCATGATGAGCGCGCCGAGCCAGATAAAACGGATCATCGGCTTGTATTGAATACGCACACTCCAGGTGTCGTTACCCAATTGATCGCCTAACGCAATGAACAGATCGCGATTCCAGTGCACGAGAATGCCAGCCTCGGTCATCCAGTTCTGCTGCACAATGTATTGCCGTTTTTGCGGGCGAACCTCGCCGACAAATTTCCCATCCTTGCGAATCTCCACCCTGCCTTCAATCGCCTTGTAATTGGGCCCTTCCACATTGCGAAGTTCCCGTAACTCGAAATGAAATCCAGCGACCTCAACTGTACCGCCCGGCTTCAACGCCTGATCGGTCTCGACGTTGAACGCCGATACGAGTGTCACGCCGAGCACAAAGAAACCGACGCCAAAATGTGCAACGGACATGCCGAGCATTGATCGCGTCATGGCCGCGGCCCCTGCCGAACGGCGCCAGGACCGGACCGGCTCGATCAGCGACGACAGCATTATCCACACGGCAGCGACTGTTCCGACCGTCACCAGCACGCCGAAGCGACCATAAATAACCGCTGGAATGAGCAAACCCAATACCAGTGCTATGGCGGCCGGCCTTCGAAGTCGTTTCTGCAACCCGTCAGCCGGTTGCATGCGCCACGCCGTATGCATGCCGACACCGACCAGGAAAATCAATGGCAGCATGGGCAATAACATCGCGAATTCAAACCACGGCGGGCCAATCGATATTTTACCCATTGACAGCACGTCGTACAGCAGCGGCATCAGCGTGCCATAGAAAACGACAGCCGCCGCAACGACAAGCAAGACATTGTTGAGGAGAAGAAACGTTTCGCGCGATAACAAGCGGAAACCGGCCGGCGAGTCGAGCTCCGGTGCTCGCCAGGCATACAGCGCCAATGCACCAATGATGACAATGCCAAGAAAGGTCAGGATAAAGAATCCACGCGCCGGATCTGTCGCGAACGCGTGCACGGAAACGAGAATACCCGAGCGCACCAGGAACGTGCCGAGCAAGCTCAACGAGAAAGCAGTAATCGCGAGTAGCAAGGTCCAGCTCTTAAAGAGCCCTCGCTTTTCAGTCACCGCCAGCGAATGAATCAATGCCGTTCCGACCAGCCACGGCATGAACGACGCATTCTCGACCGGGTCCCAGAACCACCAGCCACCCCAGCCAAGCTCGTAGTACGCCCACCAGCTTCCGAGCGCGATGCCGACGGTCAGGAATAACCAGGCCATCGTCGTCCAGGGACGCGTCCACTTGGCCCATTTTTGATCCAGGTTTCCGCTGATCATTGCCGCGATCGCGAAGGCAAAGGCTACCGAAAAGCCGACGTAGCCCGTGTACAAAATAGGCGGATGAATCGCGAGTCCGGGGTCCTGCAGCAGCGGATTCAGATCTGCGCCGTCAAGCGGCGCCGGCAACATTCGAACAAAGGGATTTGAGGTCAGCAAGGTGAACAACAAGAAACCGAACGACAAAAGTCCCAGTACGGCGATAACCCGTGAAATAAATACGTCAGGCAATTTGTGGCTGAACCGACCCACCGCCACAGTCCACATGCCCATTAGCAATATCCAGAGCAGCAGCGAACCTTCGTGTGCACCCCAAACGGCTGAAACCTTATACACGGTCGGCAATGCCAGTTGCGAATGGTTGGCGACGTAGGCCACCGAGAAATCACTTTGCAAAAATGACCAGGTCAGGCAGCCAAAAGCAAGCGCGACGAAAAACAATTGTCCCTGCGCAGCGCTTCGTGCAACTGACATGAGCGCGGCATTATTACGGTGCGCACCATACAGCGGCAAGACACCCTGGCAAAGCGCGAGTGACAGAGCCAGTATCAATGCGAAGTGCCCCAGTTCAGGGATCACGGCGACTCACATTCGGCAGATCCGTCGGCGAGACCGGCCGTTTCCTCTTTAACGTGCTGCGCGAGCGACTCAGCGACTTCGGGCGATACGTAGTTTTCATCATGCTTAGCGAGAATCCTGTCTGCCTCAAAATCGCCGTTCGCGCCCATACGCCCGTGTGCAACAACGCCCTTTCCCTCTCGAAACAAATCGGGCAACACGCCCGTATATCGCACCGGCAACTCGCAGCGCAGATCGGTGACCCGAAATTGCATTTCCAGTGAACCGGGCTCTCGTTGCACACTTCCATCCACGACCAGGCCACCCACACGAAAAGTTCGATTCGCCGGAAACTCCCCGGTGACGACTTCCGTGACGCTGACAAAAAACATCATGTTGTCTTTCATCGCGCGCAGCGTCAGCGAAGCGGCGAGCACGATGCCGGCGGCCGAAAGACCCACTGCCAGCATGCGTTGTTGCCGCGGCGTCATTCAGTGTCTCCGAGCGCGGTAACACGAACTTCGATGTCCCGGTACACGTGTTTGTGGCGTACGCGGGCACGCCATTCGCAGACCAGCAAAACGATTGCTGTCAGCGCGAAACTACTCCAAATATAGGCACCGTAGCCACCCATTAACGATTCTCCTAAATTATCCGCTGCGGCCAGAAAGAATTAAATCTCTAACCCAACGTTTGCGCCGATCGCGATACAAAACTTCTGTTCTGACTCTACGTAACAAGAGAGCACCGAAGACCAGCGTAAAACCCGCAATCATCGCGAGTAGCGGATACAGCTTGTCTGCACCGATTACCGCATTTTCTGCGATTAGTGTCGGGCCCTGGTGCAACGAACTCCACCATTCCACCGAAAAATGAATGATGGGTATATTAACGGCACCGACGAGAGCGAGAACAGCGCTCGCTCGATCGGCTTTCGTTGTATCGTCGATGGCATTGCGTAATGCCATGTAACCAAAGTAAAGAAACAGCAAAAGCAACTCCGAGGTCAGCCTCGGATCGCCCCACTCCCACCAGGTGCCCCACATCGGCCGGCCCCAGATAGACCCCGTGGCAAGCGCGAGAAACGTAAACCATGCACCAAGCGGAGCCGCTCCGGCTGCCACGGCATGCGCGAGCTTCATGCGCCAGATTAACCCGACGCCTGCACCGAAAGCCATGATCATGTAAGCCATCATCGACAAATACGCGGCTGGCACATGAACGTAAATTATTCGAAATGCTTCGCCTTGCTGATCGTCGATCGATGCCACGAAAAGCCCGGCAAATGTGCCATAGGCGATCAGTATCAGTCCCGGCATTGCGAACCACGGGATCATGCGTTCGGACAAGCGATAGAAATGCGGCGGCGACGCCAGTTTGTGCAGAAATTTCCACATGTTGCGCGATTCTACTCGTTACTGATTCGTAATGCGGCGGCCGTCGCAAATGGTCCGATAGACAACATCATTACAGCATAAGCGCCGAGAAAATACAGTCCGCCAGCAATGCCATCACCAGCTGCGGCCAGCGAAACGGTTCTCGCACCAAAGATCAAGACCGGCATCGCCAACGGCAACACCAGCAGGCTGAGCAACGCTGTTCCACGGTGCAGGCCGACCGTTAATGCCGCACCGATCGATCCGAGGAGGCTCAGGCTGATCGTTCCGAGTAAAAGCGTCGCCATCAGGACAGCAATTGCCGATAACGACATCTGATAGGTCATTGCGATGAGCGGTGCAACGATGACAAGCGGCAATCCGTTTGCCAACCAGTGAGCAGTCGACTTGCCAAGCGCCAACGCCGGCAAGGGCACTGAACTAACCAGCATTTGTTCGAGACTGCCGTCTTCATAGTCGGACAGGAACAGGCTGTTTAGCGACAACAACGTAGCCAACAGCGCCGCAACCCAAAGCACGCCCGGCCCGCTAAACTGCAACTGCTCGGCCGAAGGCCCGACGGCCAACGGAAACAACGTTGCAACCATCGCGAAAAAAAACAACGGATTGAGTACGTCGCCCGGCCGTTTCCACACGAGCAGCAAATCTCGCCGCACAATCGAAACCAGCCCCGTGACGACACCCGGCAATTGTTGGTCGTGATCGGTCACTGCAATTGTATCGTCTGCACGGTTGCATCGATGTCGACATCTTGATGCGCCGCCATTATCACCATTCCGTCCACGGCAAGATGCTCACCGACCAACTCCATTACCAGAACCCGACCTTCGCTGTCGAGGTTTGCAACGGGTTCATCCATGATCCAGAGCTGCGCATCGGCTAACGGCATGCGAGCTAATGCAACACGCCGCCGCTGGCCCGCCGACAGTGATCGCATGGGTAGGCGCTTCAGTCGATTGAGGCCAAGCCGTATGAGCACGTCATCGAAATCCTGGTTCGACTGCGGTCTGAGCGAGGCTTCGTAATGAAGATTCTCAAGCAGCGTGAGATCGCCTTTAAACCCCGGCTGGTGAGCCATCCAAACCAGCGAATTCCGAAAGATTTGAGGTTCTTTCGTCACCGCGACTTCATTCCAGTACACGGTGCCGGATTCGAGCTCAAGCAATCCTGCAATCGCACGCAACAAACTCGTCTTGCCGCTGCCATTGCGACCCTTTAATAACAGCAATTCGCCGGAATTTAGCGCAAAACTCAAACCCTCGAACAGGCAGCGATCACCACGGAACAGGGTGAGCTCGTCCGCAGTAAGCTGTGCGCTCAACGCTTTGCGCTCTGTCGCCAAACGCAGACGGTCAAAAACAGAAAACTAAACATTCTTTTGTTTCAAACTCCTAAGTGACTTATTTAAACTAATATCGAACAAGTGCTTGTATCCATATAATCAACAAGGATTGCTCCAATTCCGATTTTCAATTATTTCAGTGCAACCGTAGACTGGTTGAAACGATTATAGATTGACATAAAAAACGATCGGAACTCAAGACTACCGAAATTCACGCGACAGCAGTGATTGCGAGCTCAGATTAATGGATTTAAACGCGGCCGGCCTTAACGAACAACCCTTCCCGACTCTGGGAAATGCGTCGACCATCGTAAAATACACGTCGCAACAAGAAGCCCTCAGTGTCCTGGAAAAGACTCGCGCAACGCCTAATGCACTGTGCTTGTTTCAAGGACCCACGCTGTCCGGCAAGTCGACAATTCTTCAACAATTCGTTGATAACTTATCAAGCGACACCGCGGCGGCTATCGTCGATGGCAATGGGCTGAATACATCCGGGCTCCTCGAAGCCGTGCTACGACAGTTCGGCTATGTCATGGAGCCAAGTTCCATCACCGAATTACTCGCAATGGTTCGCGTGTTTGCTTTGCAACAAGCGACATCGCATGAGCCGCCGTTGCTGATCATCGAAAATACGCACGGACTGAATCCCAGTGCGTTACGCGCCCTGTGCGAACTCGCCGACCTGAAAGTACGAGGCAAGTGCGCGCTCAAACTCGTGCTCGTCAGTGACCGCTCATTGCTGTCGCTGATCGAGGCGCCGGCGATGTCCAGTATTTACAAGCGTCTGACTCACGATTTCCATTTGCGACCCATGAACAACACCGAAGCGACAGAATACCTGTATACAAAATTGAGTCTTGCCGGCCGTACCGCCCCGGAAATCGTGTTTCCGATGCCTGTCTGCACGGAACTCTGGAGGGCGTCGGGCGGATGGCCCGGCATACTGGATCGTATCGCCTTGCTGACACTGGCAAAGGCCGAATCTCTGCCGGCGTCGGTTGCTTTGATCGAAAATCCAGTTGTTCCGCAAGGCACCTGGGACAACGCGGGGCTTGCCGAGGCAGAACAAAAGGCCGGTCTGCCGCCGAGTCCGCCCACCTTATTCGTATCGTTCAACGGCGATACGTTGCATGAATTGACGTTCGAGAGTCCTCGTATGCTGATCGGCCGTTCGGAACACAACGATCTTCCGATTTCGAGCAAATTCATCAGCCGCCATCACACGTTATTGGTTCGCCACGGCAACACGACATTCCTGATGGATCTGAACAGCACCAACGGTACGTTTGTGAATTCAAAGCGCGTGTCGAATCATGTTTTGGTGCACAACGACGTGGTAACGGTTGGCGATCACCGCATCAAATTCAACGATCCGCACGCGACCGAACGCAAATCGCCGAACGGGGTCGAATTCGCCGACACAGCAATCATGAAGTCGCTCGACGACATGCGAAAACTGCTGGCCCGGGAAAATACGGCAGTAATGCCTGTGCAGAGCGAAAACCTGCCTACGTCGGGCCTTTAGGCAAAGTATTTTTCCTTGAAGTGCTTGCGGCACATCGACACGTAGCGGTCGTTGCCGCCGATCTCTATTTGCGACCCTTCGGTAACTGCGGTCCCGCTTTCGTCAAACCGAACCACCATTGTCGCTTTGCTGCCGCAGTGGCAGATGGCCTTTAGCTCCTTGAGGTTGTCCGACCAGGCCAGCAGGTACTTGCTGCCTTCAAACGGTTCACCCTGGAAGTCGGTGCGAAGTCCGTACGCAAGCACCGGGATATTCAAGTTGTCCGTCACCTCACCGAGTTGAAACACCTGTTGCTTGGTCAGGAATTGGGCTTCATCGATGAGTACGCAATTCAGTGGCTCATCCGCACACCGCGACTCGATAACCTTAAGCAGGTCATCGTCCGGTCGAAATGTGATCGCTTCGGCCTCGATGCCAATACGAGAGGTAACCTTGCCTGCGCCATAACGGTCGTCCAGGTCAGGGGCAAGCAC
>PVMS01038843.1_pt1 | contig 10875 bp, 9 predicted proteins | sample 1853461 | NCBI WGS metagenome assembly PVMS01 (sample SAMN08582032, study PRJNA380276) | Marine sediment metagenome, whole genome shotgun sequencing project. | isolation source: ocean sediment barecode stripped | collected 2017
CAGGCCTGACATTTAGATATTGCTGTCCGGGCTAGATTATGCCTAGCCTGGCTGTAGAATATCTTGCACAGTGGCTTTGGGAATGCCGGAATGTCAGACCTGACCCGATTCGGTTATGTGAAAGTGCCGCAGGAAGTTACTGTTACATGGACGTACGGCCAGGACCCAGCAATGGACAGAGAAAGAAATGATCACCATCATCCATTATATCGTCATTATTGAGGTCAACCCACCAGCGACCGCCGAGATGACCAGGCATACCTGGACCAAATTCGGTTGCCAAACCGTTTTCGCCGGGGATGAGTTGCTGGAAATTACCCTTCATTGGTAAAGGGTCGGCAACGACAATCGAGTCATAATATAGACCTTGAGATGTAACAAAAACTACGGGACCAGTTCCACGACCGGTTTCACGATCGGGTTTATGATCTTTGGCAAATGCGCTAGTGTTGATAAGCAAGGCGGCACTTACAACCGCAACTGTGCAGATTAATTTATTAAATTTCAATGTTCCTCTCCTCAAGTTGATTCAAGAGAGTCGAGTATCAAAATATTTCCTCCCGTCGATATCACGAAAGTATCACTTTTCTATAACATCGTTGGCCTACCAAATGGTAACAACAGTTTTTATCCAGCAAGAATCCCGTTTCCAAATACAAGGACTGCAATTGGAACCGGCGCTACTGAAATTGCAATCGTGAGCAGATATCCCGGGATTGAATACAATCGGCTGACCCCTGCAAATAGAGCGATACCGCCACCGCCACCGATTAAAAAGTTGCCTGGTACATTGAGGGCAACAGCAAGCGCCAAATAACGGTAACGAAGCAGGATGGTCAGCAATCGATTAGGGGTCTTATTGGCCAGGAAGGCAAGCATTTCCTGCTTGTCTAGCGGTTCAATGTCTTTGAGTAATTTACTCGTTCGATCAAGCTTGATGTCTTCAGCGAACTGGATAAGTGATGACAAAGGTATCAGGCGTCCTACGACGAAGCCCAACGAAAGGCCGATTACTGTGCATACATAAACCAGTACTGCAATTGCAGGGCCCAGCATAGCAAAGAGCGCCAGCCCGATTTCAGCTCCAGGGACAAAAGGAATCGCTAGTAAAAGGGAGTAGATTACTGCCGATACCATGATCGCCTGGTGAACCGCATCTTCATTACCAACGCGAATTTCGAAATTTAGCGTATCCGGGAGATTGCGTGCGATGACATTTGCGGCAACCAATAGCGCAATTAGAAAAATAATTTTTGCAATTGTGCGCCAGCGTAAACCGTGCGCCAATTGCCTAACAGACATCTACTCTGTACTTGCGGTTGACGCGGGTTTTTTGACCAGTTTTCCCTCGAACTCAAATGTGTTCTCGATCGTCCAATACCAGCGTTTGATTATCCAGCTAGATTTGCCTTTGATGGTGTCGCCTTCTACAGTGCCTCGCCATACGATTTTTGCATCTTTGTAAGGGCATTTCGTTTCACTGATAAACTCGGTCTTGCTGCCATTCACGCGCACAAAATAGGGACGTGCGGGATACTTGCATTGAAGTTCGCACTCCTTGGAGATAAAGGTACCGTTCTCGAACACGAATGAGTCAGGAATGTCCTTGGGTTTGCCATCAAGTCCGAGGGCGCCGGTAAATACCATTCCATCGAGCGGCCCATTTTCCGAGTCAGATTTGATCGTTGTTTTTTCAGCCGGCGCAGATCCGGTAGCGATTGCAAGTGAAGACAAACCGGCAACCGAGATTATTGCCACAACAATTAGGGAAACGGTAAGCTTTGATCTTTGCATAATTTTACCCACGTCTAAGCCAGACCATAAAATTGAAGGTCAAACAGCGTATTAAAAATCAGCTTTTCGTGATTACGGCAACCACGATACGCTAACTGGATAGAAATTTCAAAATGGTCGATATCGAAGCGCGGTGTTACACCGTGTGTGGACCTTCGCATTACCCGGTTACAATCAGGTTGCCGGTGCTTTAAACTTCACAGTTTCAATCTCCGGCTCTATTGAGTCGATCACTCAGATAATTCAACAGTAATGATCACTTTGCAGGAATCGAGAATCAGTCGATGGGTATTAGTCGCGGGTGCAGGGTTTGCAATGCTCGCAGTAATGATTGGCGCATTTGCTGCGCACGGACTTAAGCAGGTGCTGGATGCCTACAGTCTGGGCCTCATCGAGACCGCGGTCAGGTACCAGATGTACCATGCGATAGCGCTGTTGATCGTCAGCGTGATTTCAGCTGTCCCGCTAATTTCACCGCGTTGGCTGAAGCTAGCCGCGATTACTTTCATCCTGGGTATAGTCCTGTTTAGCGGTTCTCTCTATTTACTCGCGCTTAGCGGCATCAAGTGGCTCGGTGCGGTCACACCCCTGGGTGGGATCGCCTTTATTCTTGGCTGGTTGGCTTTGATTATCGCCGCGCTAAAAAAACCAGATCAAGCCACTCACTAAGAGAGCAGATCAGCTCAGGGCGTGGCCAGTGCAGCCTCCAAGGCGGGCAGGGTGAGTTTCAGGCCGATTCCCTTCGCCTGATCATAAAGACGTTGTAACTCGGCCATACTTGCCTGATCCCGATTTCCGCGCCCGTGGGCGGCGAGTGCACGGCCCCAGGCGATATAAAAGTCACAGCGTGGAAGGGGCTCATCTTTTGAGTAATCTTCGAGGGCGAGTGCAAATCGGTTGACTTCATCCCACTCCCCGGCACGAAGGCAGGCTTCCATCGCATCCTCGTAAAAGTTGAAATAGCTGTGACTGACACTACCCGCTGCAAGCAGGGCTTCCGCTTCCTGCATGGCCGCAAGGCGCTTGTTTTTATCATCGGTAGTTAGCGCAAGCACCCCAAGCGCACCAGGCCCCCGGAACGTCATGCCCGATTCCGATTTTCGTAATACGGTTACCGCCTGTTCGGCAAACTTGCAGGCCTTTAAATGGTTGCCTTTGATGAAATGAATTCTGCTGAAGTACTGGAGACATACCCCATCCAGGAGATTCGAGCCCAGGCGTCGGGCAATAGCTTGACCGCGGTGTAAGCAATCCTCCGCCTGGTCGAGGTCGTTCAATGTTAACCAGTAGTACGCACCCGAAATCAGATTAATCAATTCTGCTCTCAAGTTTTGCGTATTTACGGCTAACTCCCTTGCTTCGTGATAGGTTGCGCCGGTTAATTCAATTTTGTTTTGCCACAGGGAAACAATCCCCAGCATCGACAAGTTTGCCGCTATGATTCGACCAAGCCCGTGCTCACGGGCAAGCTTGATGCATTGTTCGAAATGATTGCTTGCTGAAAGATAGTGTCCGCGAGCGTATTCAGCGTCACCAAGACCGCTCAATGCCCTGGCCTCTATTTCCGGCGATTTAACCTCGCGTGCTAATTTCAATGAAGCCAGGTTCGCTTGCAGGCAGGCATCGCTTTCGCTCTTGAAAAAAAACACGCCGCTGCGTAACTGGAAAATACGGGCCAGCTCATAGGTCAGCGCATTTGAGTTAGCCAGATCTTCAGCCGAATGCAGAGTTTCCATTAGTTCATCGTGCGCCCCGGTGATATTCAAACCTTCCGCCAGGCCGAGCAGTGCACCAACGCGTTCGACGTCATCGCTTGCAAACTCGGTCGCCAACCTGAATGCCGCTATTGATTCAGGTACGGAACCGAGGATTCGTAACAATTCTCCCTCGAGGCATTTAAGCGAAAAACGATCAGTTTCTGCCGCGATCTCAAGGCCTCGTCGAACCAGTTGCAACGCTCGTTTGGGGCGGTATTGATCGGATTGTTGCTGTGCAGCCTGGAGATAAGCTTGTGCTGCTTTGTCGTCGGCCGCGTAGTCCAGATGTTCGGCGAACAGAACAGGGTCCTGTCCGGCAAACCAGTCGGCGGCGCGTCGGTGTAGTTGAAGGCGATGACGTTTGAGTAGCGATGCATAGGCACCTTCTCGAATCAGCGCATGGGCAAACAGGTAGAGTGAGCCTTCGGGCCGTACCAGGTGATGTTCAATAAGTTCCCGGCACTCGTAGTCTGAATTGTCGATCAGGAAGCGCAGGGCTTCGAGATCGAAACGCTGGCCGAGCACCGAGGCAGCCTGCAGCGCCTGTTTGTCCTCCTCCGGTAATTGGTCTACCCGTGTTAACACCAGGCTTTTTATCGAGTCGGGCACGCTTTCGGTCGAGCCGGTAGCCACGTTAAGCAAGAGTTGTTCGAGAAATAGTGGATTCCCAGCGGCGCGTTCGATGCAGCGTTTCGCTATGTCGTCGCTGGCGTCGATAAAGCCGGCCACCAGGCTCAACGATTCCTCTTTACGTAGTGGGCCGAGATCCCAGGTCAAAACAGGGCTGTCGGCAGCGCTGGCGCGCCAGGTCGCATTGATTGGATCACCTTCGGCGCGCGAGGTCATCACCATTAGTACCGGGCACTCCGCTACCGCCGCGGTTAAACCTGCCAGGTATTCCAGTGTGATTTCGTCAGCCCAATGCAAGTCCTCGATCACTACCAGTAGACGCTGACGAGCAGCCAGTTTTGTCAAAACATTCGCCATTGCCGCGTGCTTGCCCGCACTCCTCACCTCTGCACTCATTGCATCGTAAAGCGTTCGCAGTTCGAGTGACTGGGTAAGATCGAGCAAGTCATTCAGGTAAACTCGTTGCTCGGGATCGGCAATTCCATCGTTTTCCGCCTGTTTTAATGCCGCTTCGCGTTGCTCCTTACCACTGCCAGCCGTAATACCGAGAAGACTCCTTATCAGCGCCGGCACTGCCTCCTGTCCTTTCCCCGAGCAGAAATCGAGTACCAGTGCCTTGTGAGGCTGAAGGCCGCTTTGTCGCGCGATTATGGTGATTTCCTCAACCAGGCGGGACTTGCCTATACCCGCTTCGCCGCGCACATACACGGTCTGACCATGGCCAGTGTCCAGGCAGGAATCAAGCAAGCTACGAAACTGTGCCAGTTCAACCTTTCGTCCTACAAACGGATGGCGGGTACTGCGTATCGAGGAATCGGTTGCAGAAAGTATATTGTGTAACTGGTGCACCACAACCGGTTCGGAGATACCTTTCACAGTCACCGCCGCATGCTCGTCGGTTTCAATAAAGTTTCCGGCCAGCGCCCTGGTTGAAGCCGTCATCAATACAGTTCCAGCTACGGCCGATTGTTCCATGCGCGCTGCCAGCGGCACCGTCGGACCCGAGGCGTCATACTCGGGATTGTCCGCATCGTCACCCACCTCGAGCACCACGACTTCACCTGAATGCAAACCGACTCGAATTTGAACACCGAGGTCGTGATTCTTTTTCATTTGAGCTGCGTATTTGCCAATACTGGCCTGCATATCCATTGCTGCGCGGCAGGCTTCCAATGCGTGTCGTTCGCTGGCGATGGGTGCTCCGAACATTGCCATGATGCCGTCACCCATGAAACGGCACACCGTTCCCATGTTGTTCTCGACTGCCTGGCACATGTGTTGGGTCGCGCGGTAGAGCAAGTCGTGCGCATCTTCTGCATCGAGCTTTTCGGTGAGTGCGGTAGAACCCACGATGTCGGCGAACAACATGGTGACCGGTTTGCGTTCTCCCGGGGTGCGTGACCAACCGGAGATATTCGCATCGTTTTTTGAGTCTGAACTTGATTCAGATAAAGGAACTTCAACACCCGCGGAAGAAGATACGATTGGCTCCGGGTTTAGGTTTTTGATCCCTTTAAGGATTTGCAGGCGATGCCCGGCAGAGGTGATTCCGATATCCTTTAAGGTCTCCTGATCGATTTCACCGAGTAAATCCCAATCGATATCATTCTCCGTGAACACGCCGGCATATTGACCAAGTCCGAGTTGTCCTAACCAGTCTTCAACCTTTTTTGACATTGCCGATTACCAGTGTGGATAATTAAGGTGACGGGTTAAATCGATTAAGGCGAGCGTGATGGAACCGGGCACATCATAAAGCCCGCAAAGCGTTGACGGTGAAGTGTCCACTGCCGCAAGTATGTTTATCGTTATCGGCTGTCGGGTGCTCATCGATACTTCCTAAGTCTAAAATTCTGGCGATTTTACCCCTAAACTGAACATTTTGCCTCTTCCAGGCCGAGTTGACGAGGAGTAGGCTTGGTCAGGTTAATCAGGAATAATTTGTTCAGACTCACGCAGAGCATCTTGCCAGGCAACTAGAATTCAGACGGGATTTGCCTAACTGTCACCTTAAAATGGAAATAACGAACCTTATGGAGTCAACGTCAATCGGCGTGATGGCCGATTATTTCAAAGAAATAATTAAAAAGAGGATAGAGCTATGGGAGTACGAATTGAAGATGTAGACGAGAGTAAACTCGAAGAACTAACCGGGAAAGTTGTTACTGATGTAGCAGGCTCGATGGGCCTGCTGATGGCTTACCTGGGAGATCAGCTTGATCTGTACAGTGCGCTCGCCGAGATTTGCCCGGCGACTAGCCAGGAGCTAGCTGAAAGTACGGGCATGAAGGAGCGCTATTTGCGTGAATGGTTGTCGGCAAACGTTGCCGGCGGATACATTGACTATGATCCTGCTGGGCAAAAATTCACCATGACACCGGAGCAGGCGATTATTTTCGCCGCAGAGGGCGATCCGCACTGCATGCAGGGCTTCTTCCAGGCCGTGGTTTCCGGGTACACCGATATACCCAGGGCAACCGACGCTATTCGTAGCGGAACGGGATTACCCTGGGGTGATCATAGCGAGTGCCTGTTCTGTGGCACAGAGCGTTTCTTCAGGCCGATGTACGCGGCAAATCTGGTCGAATCCTGGTTACCCGCTCTGGACGGGGTGATAGAGAAGCTCGAGTCCGGCGCGAAAGTTGCCGACGTCGGATGTGGGCACGGGTCCTCGACCATTATCATGGCCCAGGCTTTTCCAAAGTCGACCTTTCACGGCTTCGATTTTCATCCGCCATCGATCGAGCATGCCAGGGAGCACGCGCGCGCTGCCGGTGTCGCCAGCAACACGATTTTCGAAGTCACCACGGCAAAGGAGTATCCGGGCGAAAATTACGACCTGGTTGCGATATTCGATGCCCTGCACGACATGGGTGATCCTGTTGGAGCAGCTGAACATGTTGCCAGTACGCTTGCCGAAGGCGGTACCTTGATGCTGGTGGAGCCTTTTGCGGAAGACGACCTGGAGGACAATTCGCATCCGCTAGGGCAAATCTACTACTCGTTCTCGACAGTGGTGTGTGTGCCTAATTCCCTGTCGCAGGAAGTTGGGCTTGCGCTCGGTGCCCAGGCTGGTGAGAAGCGGCTAACCGAGGTACTCAATGAAGGCGGCCTGGGCCAGGTTCGATGCGCCGCAACGACACCCACCAATATGGTGCTTGAGGCTAGAGTCTAGACAGGCCCCTCAAAGGAGGGTGGCGGCCTTGCAGCCACCCGTTTTTCAGGTTGATAACCCTGTTAGTGCGTCATCGCAACTGCATCGGCATAGCTCGAGCGTTCGGCTACATGGTCGAAACCGATTGTCCCCAGTTCGTCCAGCAGCAGGGCCAGGATGTCCTGGCGCTCAAGTTTTACTGCAGCATCGACCAGCAGTTGGAAAAACAGGTCGCGTTGCGCGTGACTGCCACCCATTTGCCATAGATTCCGGCGCGCAGGCATCAGGATGTCGATGACTCGTTGGTAATCTTCCCTGCGATGGGCGATGGCAGCCTGGCTTGCGGGTAGCACCGCCATGGCGTATCTCGGGCCGAGGGACGCGTCGCCTTCGGCGATGAAGGCCTGCATCAACTCGATCAGTTCGTCAGCTTCCTGGCAACGGCCGGCGGCGGCCAGTGCCAGCGCGGCATGGGCGCTGGTAAACGGACTGGCGTGGTTGCCGATGCGTGTCTGTGCAAGCTCAGCGATCGGCTGCCAGCGGTCAGCAATGTCCACACCGCGCAACTCGAGCCGCTGCAGCAACGCGGTATCGTTCTGGATGTCGACATAGTAATCGGGGATGGCCTGCATCAACGGCGAGTCGAGGTCGCGTAGCCGGTGATCGTACAGGTCGAGTGCAGCGTCATAGTCGCCGCTCTCGGTGTGGAACAAAGCCAGGTGCCACCACAGATGATGGACGATGTGATTTGCCGCGGACCAGTTATCGGACAAATCGGATAGCCATGAGATACCGTCCTTCAGGCGACCCTGCATGACCAGAACATGAGCTACCGCGTGAGCGCCCCAGCAATCTGCGGCATCGTTTTCGATCGCCTCACGACCACACTTTTCGGCAAGTAGGTAGTCACCGTTCTCCTCCAGCCCGAAGGCACGGATTGACAGGTAGGCGGGATAGCCTGGTACCTCGGCTGACCACCGAGGAGCCGCCCGTTCGGAGATATCCCGCATCCATGCTACTTCACCGATCCAGAACAGCTCGGACTGGGCAATGCGCAGCGCAAACAGGTCGAGTGGATGATCACGGGCAATCTGTTCGAAATGGGTTACCGCCGTGGTGACATGATCGAGCAGGGTTGCTTCGAGGGCAGCCATGTAGTGGTTTTCACGCTCCGAGGCAGGCTTGCGGCCATTTGTTGCTGCCTCGAGTGCGTCGCGTGCCATAGAGTATAATTCCGGTTTCTTTAACCCTGCAATCATCAGGCCCTTGATAACATGCGGCAGTGCAAACTGCGGGTCGGCGGCTATTGCAGCATCCAGATGCAGCATCACATCGGTGTGAAAATCGGTATAGGCGTTGAAGGCGCGATCGAGTGCCTCGCTCGCGGTCGAGTCATCGGTTGTAACAGAGTAACCCCTTTGATCCTTCTGCATTCTGTTTAGCCTCGGCTTTTCGATTGGCACATCATCCGCCTAAATCGCGAACCCGTCCAATGTTCAGTCGTGGTTTAGTGTCGAATGAAGCGGTCTGTCAGTGAATATTTGTAGATCACCACCAGGAAAATTTTTAGCGCGACAAGCTGGTACGTAGCGATGCCGTAACGCAGCCACGATGCCCGATTTTCAGGTTGCGTCCACAGATAAGATGATACGAATCTACCTGGCTCACTGGTGGTAGTGGCTGCCATCGCGTTGCGGTACTCGCTGCTGGCATCAGGGTGTGATTCGAGGCCATCGGTGATATACCCGAGGTACTCAGACGTAGGACTCAGGTTCGGCGTGGAACGATTAGTCTGATAGAAATACAGTGTCTCCCCATCTTGCTCGACAACCGTACGTCGATATCTTTGGATAATCGGAACTACCTCGTAGAAATCCATTCGCGCAGCGTCCCTGCCGGAGAGGGTGTACAGAAAGCCATGCACGGATTCACCAGGTGCGTATTCAGCCGATGCGTACCCGCAACCGACCCATGGCGCCGGATGATCGAAGCGCAGGCCATGGTCCCTGAGGGTGAAATGCTTTACCGCGAGCGGGGTGATCCGCCGTTGCTTCATCACGGCGTCGCTCAAGTTGGCGCCAAAAGCCAGGTATTGAACCTGTTCGGCCCCGTGTCCAAACAGGCGCTTAATGTTACAGGCTTCAAACAGAAGCCTCCAGACAAGGTAGCGGATCATGGTGAACCTGATTTATGGGTGATCGTGGCACAATACCCAGTCAGGTTTACTGGGTCAATTGCTCTCTGCCCCGGTTTGCCCACTAAAGTGGCTGCATGAACAGGTCGTAATTCTCATTGTGTTAACATAGCCGCATGGAACGACAGCTCGCAGCAATCCTCTATGCGGACGTGGCTGGTTACAGCCGTCTCACCGGTCAGAATGAGGAGCAAACTCACCAGTTGCTGAATGCGGCGCTGACCATACTCACCGATTCGATTACCGCTTCCGGCGGATCTAAAGTACATGAGGCCGGTGACGCCATACTGGCTGAATTTTCCAGTGTGACGGCGGCCGTCGATACCGCATTCGAGTTTCAAAAATCGATGGTTAACTGGAAATCGGATCTGCCCGAAGATGAACGCGTCAGGTTCAGGATAGGTATTCATATCGGCGAGGTAATGCGTGATCGTGACGACATCTATGGAGATGGTGTCAACATTGCCGCGAGAATCGAGGAAATTGCATCACCGGGCAGTTTATGCGTGTCGAGTGCCGTGGTCGAGCAATTGGCAACCGGGAGCAAGTATCATTTTGACGATCTCGGCTATCGCCATTTTAAAAACATCGAGCGGCCGGTGCATGTTTACCAGTTACGGTCTTCTGATTTACTCGGCGGTAACCCTTTACAGGATATCGAGCGACGCGTTGCGCACCAGCCGTTGTTTGATGATGATATCGAAAAACCGCCTATTACCACGGGGCGCTGTGTATGTGGCACGACCAGGTACGAGGTCACCCAGGAGGCCGTGGGTACGGGCTATTGTCACTGCCGAATATGCCAACGCAGCACGGGGGCCCCCGTGTTTGCATGGACGGCCTTTCCTGTTGATGCGGTAAAGTTTACCCGGGAAACACTCAAGTATCACCGGGTGTCGCTGATAGCCGAACAGGGTTTCTGTGAAAATTGTGGATCACCATTGGTGTGGAGAAGCTTGAAACCTGAGCCGGCGAATTACGTGATAATTACTACCACCTCTCTCGAAAATCCCGAAGACTATGCGCCAACCTGGCACCAGGGGGTAGAAAGCCAACTGTCCTGGCTGGAAATTCACGACGATCTCCCCAGAACACGATGCGAGGAATCTCCAATGCTGCGCAGATCATGGTCGTCAATGGACGCCGCTGATCCTGATGACTGGAAGGCACTGGATTACGAGGAAAGCCTGGCGCTGGATGATGACCCTGAGCCAACTTAAAAGAATTGGCTCTTCGGAAAAATTAGTGGGGATATATCATAAATTTCGTCATTCCGGCGCATGCCGGAATCCAGCGGCGGAGGTAGCTCTGTCCTCTCTGGAGCCAGGGTCGCGCTGCGCTTGCCC
>PVMS01115035.1_pt1 | contig 10875 bp, 9 predicted proteins | sample 1853461 | NCBI WGS metagenome assembly PVMS01 (sample SAMN08582032, study PRJNA380276) | Marine sediment metagenome, whole genome shotgun sequencing project. | isolation source: ocean sediment barecode stripped | collected 2017
AGCACCGGCGCGGCGACTCGGAGATCGGGAAGATAGCGGTCCAGGCGATGCCGGATCTCCTCGTCGCTGCCGCGAAAGCTCGCCAACAGCAGGGGCTGCACGTCGTTCAGTGCGTCTGAAAGCCGGCCCTCGTCGATCGGGCCGGCGCTGGCGACCGGGAGCGGCTCCCCCTGCAGCGACCTCTCGACCAGCGACGCGGTCTCCTCCAACTCCTCGGCAAGGCGCTCGAGCAGCGCGTCGGAGCGAGCCACCGAGGCCGGAAACACCTCGTCACGAAGCCGCTCGGTCTCGTCTGAAACCGCCCCCAGGGCCTCTTCCACGGCGTTGACTCGTTTCTCCACCAGTCCGAGCCTCACGTCGCGGACCTCAGCCAGCTCCTCCTGCAGTTTCCGAACGGCGCTCTCGATCCGGTCGGCCCGTCGGTCGACCTCATCGAGACGGGCTCCATGATCGTCGATTTTGGCCTTCAGAGCCCAGGGAGTCATGAAGTAGATGCTCTTTGCCCACCGTCGGAGAAGGCCTTCGTGCTGCCCGCCTTGCGGCGGCGGGTCCAATGGCGCGGCGTGGTCGTCGCCGCTCATCTTCTACTCAGATCCGAGATCAGTGGTTCTGCCGGGTGAGATGTGCCAAGCTCTCGATGCTCTGGTGCCTGCGAAAAGCGGATGCATACCCGCCGGTATGTGGAGCATTTTCGCAAGTGGCCAGAGCGCAAGATCTTGGTGCAGCTCACCGGTGAGAATCACTCATCTTGGGTCAGAATCAGTGTCGGTCTTCGGAAGCTCGTCGGCATCCATCGACTCTGCTTCAACCTCGGGCTCAGGCTCATGCTCGGCCTCTGGCTCAGGCTCAGGCTCAGAAACAACGTGAAACGCGGTAGTCTCGATGCCCTCTTCGATCGCTTGCGCAACCTCGTCCTCTTCGGAAACCTCGAGAGCTCCCTCTGCCACGAACTCGGGTGCGGCGGCATTTGGATCTTCGCCCGGTCGAACCACCCGGACGGGGAGGGTCACATCGATGTCACGGTGGATGTGCACCACCACCTCGAAGGACCCGAGTTCCTTGATCGCATGCTCGAGGCGAATGCGCTTCCGGTCAATTTCGAAGCCTTTTTCCGCAAGCTCGCGGGCGATATCCGCCACATTCACCGATCCGAAGAGCACGTCTTTCTCACCCGCACGGCGCTCGAAGGCGAGCATGGTGCCGTCGAGTTGGCCCGCGAGCTTTTCGGCCGCACCGCGGCGCTCGAGGTCCATCTCCTCCCAACCGGTCTGCTCCTGCTCGAAGCGGCGCCGATTGCCCGGTGTGTCGGGGTAGGCAAGTTTTTTTGGCAACAGAAAGTTGTTGGCGTAGCCCGCCTTGACAACCACCGAATCACCCCGCTCGCCGAGGTTCTCGATGTGGTCGTTCAGAATCAATTTCATTGCGTTCCTCCGTCGTCGTCGTCGGCCTTTGGCCGGAGCGGGTGGAAGTTATCCGCGACGCCGAGCGCCGCTACCAGCAACGGCAGCGGCCCCTGTAAGCAGAGCAGAACCACGCCCCAGCGCACCAGCCAGCCTCGCCCGAACCAGCGCGCGAGGTGGGCCCGAATGATAGCCAAACCCTGGACAAAATACAAGATGAGCACCGCGATCAAAAAGTTGACGGCAACCCACCGAGCGGTGCCCCCGAGGAACAAGGTGCCGATTCCCGCCACGGCAAAGACCGCAGCCAGCCACTCGTCGTTGCGGTAGTCTTCAAAAGTTCCCACACCGTCACCCAGCCCGAGCAGCGCCAGACGCGGTCTGAGCCAGAAGAGCGCCGCTATGAGATAAGCCACAGGCAGGCTCGGCAGAACCCACGAGGCCACGCGCTCTGCAGCGTCGAGTGCCAGCGCTACCTCACCCTCGGCCAGGCCCCAGGCCGCATAGAGCTCGCCGGCATCGTCAGACGCCGCCCGCAACCAGCCGGAGACGGCTTCCATCGGCGTCTGCGGTCGAGCCGCCATTGCGGTCGCGGCGAGGCAGGCAACCACTCCGATCAAGGTGGCCACCGCGATCCACCGACCCTCACTCCACCGCCACCGCGTCCACGCCTCAGCCGTGGCCGCCGGAAGCACAACCAGTAGCACGTACGCAGCAAGAAGTGGGAAAGCAATGCCCGAGGCGCCGGCGCCCGAGGCCACCAACAGCAGGGCCACCATTGGACCCCATGCGCGATAACCCGGTGCGCCGCTCGATTGGAAATGGAGGACCGGGAGTGCGCTCAACGGTGCGATCAGCAAACCAAAGAAAGGAATGACGAACAACCCGCCCACCAGCAGCAACGACACCAGGCCGGACGCCGATGCGCCCAGCCGCGGGATGCGCGGCAGCGGCGCTTGTGCCTCCTGCGTTTCGGGTTGCTCGGTCGTCATGAACACATCACCGGCCGCAGAAGACCGGTATCGATGTCCGCGAACCTCAGGCGCCAGTGTAGGGCAGCAGCGCCATGAACCGCGCCCGCTTGATCGCCCTCGTCAGTTTGTGCTGGAAGGCGGGACGGGTCCCGGTCACCCGTCGCGGCAGGATCTTGCCGTTGGTCGGGGTGTACTCGCGCAGCAGCTCGATGTCTTTGTAGTCGATGTAGTTGATCTTCTCGACCGTGAACCGGCAGACCTTGACGCGTCGGCGAAAACGCTTCTTGTGATGTGGTCTCATGTCAACCTCCTCAGTCCTCGACGATTGCCGCGGCCGCAGCCTTCGCCTCGGCTTTTGCCGCTTTCTTCTCGGCCCGCGCCGCCAGCTTGGCGTCCATCTTGCGCTTGCGACGAAGCTCGCGGTCCATGTTGAGGATCAGCGAGCGCAGCACGACGTCGTGGGTGCGCATCTCGAAGTTGAGCTTCTCCAGCACCTCAGCACCGACGTTGAACGTCCAGAAGTGATAAACGCCGTAATTCTTCTTCTTGATCGGGTAGGCGAGCTGGCGACGGCCACGGGCGTCCTTGTCCACCATCTCGCCGCCGGCATCGGTGATGATGCCCTCGAGACGCTCCAGGGTGGAGGTCTCCTCCTCGGGCGGGGCTTCGGGATCGACAATGATCCCCAACTCGTACAACGGCATATGTGTCTCCTCTCGGCCTTCGGCCCCGAAACGCTGTCCGGAGCAAGGAGTTGTTTCCCCCGGTTCATTCCGGGACCTCGGATTGTACGGAAAAACCGGTGAAATGCAAGCCCATACTCGCTACGAACACAAATTCTCAGTTCTCAATTCTCAATTCCCACCCGTCCACCCCTTGGATCGGATTTCGACGGCGATCAATTCAAAATTGAGAATTGAAAATTGAGAATTCAACTGTCCGTTAGTAATCATGCGTTCCCATGTGCACCGGAACCCCGAACTTTTCCTCGAGGACTCGAGCCACGCCGTCGACGTTCATCGGACAGTTCATCAAGCCCGTCACCTTCTTGACACAGGTGCCGAAATAGATCTCGTCAACACCCACGCCGAGACTGTCGAGGACTGTCATCTGGAGATCGACCCTCGGTACAACCAGACCCGGGCAGTCGCCGCAGCCCGTCTTGAAAACAACGCGCACGTCGCCCTGGTCCTCGAAGACAAAAGTATTTTCGTTGACCGCCTTGTAGCATTTGGCGCAACCGACGCAACTCGCGTCCTGGATACGCTCGCAGTAAATCATCCCGATATGTTTGACCATCGCAGCCCCCTCTCATCGATTCAACAGAAACATCGTAAATCATTTGTTTTGAGAGAGAAAACTGCTCAAATGAACAGGCGCTCAGCCATTTCGGATTTCGGATTTCGGATTTGCCGTCCCCAATCCAATTCCTACTCCAGGAGCCTCCAGTCGGCGTGGCGCTGGCGTGGAGGGCCTCGTCGCGAGGGCCGCGAGACGTCGTGAGATGGCGGTCGCTTGCGACCGCCAGATTGCGGCGTATCGCGGGCCGCAGCAGAGGCCCGGAATCGGCGCGATCACACGAAAGGGGGGGGGGCGTCGTTCGGCAGGGAGTAGCCCGCCGGCGCGCCGCAGGCGCTTTCACCGGAGGTGCCTGGCATCCCGATATGACGTTGTCCTCAACGTCATATCGGCGTGCCTGGCATCCTCTCGCGGCAGCGCCTTCCCGGGGCACAAACACGGACACGGGTTCGGAAACGGGTGGCGCCGCGGTCACAGACCGCGGACGGCGGGCGGGCACGGGTCAGCGCAAACCGCTCGGGAAGCCTTCGGGCGGGTGATCGTACTCGACGCCCGACTCGCCCTTGACCACGTTGCCCATCGGAAAACCGGGGAAGCCTGACTCGCGGAGGCTCTTGAGGACCTTGTCGAGCTGCTTGGGCGGCACCACCAGAATCATCCCGACACCGAGGTTGAAGGTGCGCCACATGTCGTCCTCCGGCACCTGACCCTTTTCCGCGAGCAGGCGGAAGACCAGCGGGATGTCCCACGCACCGACCTTGACGATCGCCCGCAGCCCGCCGGGCAGCACCCGCGGCAAGTTGTCAGTGATACCACCGCCGGTGATATGGGCGAGAGCGTGCACCTGGCAATCCTCGAACAGCGGCCACACAGGCTCGAGGTAGCAGCGGTGAACCTCGAGCAGCTCCTCACCGACCGTCCTGCCGAGCTCCGGGGCAGTGTCGTCCGGACCCAGCTCGAGCTGCTCGAAGAAGACCTTGCGGGCGAGTGAGTAGCCGTTGGTGTGGAGACCGCTGGAGGGCAGGCCAACGAGAACGTCGCCGGTCCTCACCAATGATCCGTCGAGAATCCGGCGGCGCTCGACAACGCCGACGATAAAGCCGGCGAGGTCATACTCGCCGTCGCGGTAGAAACCCGGCATCTCGGCCGTCTCGCCGCCGAGGAGGGCCACACCGTGCTCCGAGCACGCCGCCGCCACCCCGCCGACAACGTCCGCGACGACATCCGGCTCGAGGCGCCCGGTCGCCAGATAGTCTAGGAAGAAGAGCGGTCGCGCACCCTGGACCAGGATATCGTTGATGCAATGATGCACCAGGTCGCGGCCCACCGACCCATGTCGCCCTGTGGCGAAAGCAACCGCTAGCTTGGTCCCCACTCCGTCCGCCGAGGCCACCAGAACCGGCTCCTTGAAGCCCTTGACAGGCATCCGAAACAGACCGCCAAAGGCCCCCTGGTCCGAGAGCACATTGTCGGTGTAGGTGTTGCGCACCATCTTCTTGATTTGGGCCAGCGCCCGGTCCTGGGCGTCAATGTCAACGCCCGAATCGCGGTATGTGGTCATCTTCCCGCCTCCCTCACAAATTCTGCGGGCCGAGGCCTGCGGCCGTGGCCCGTAGCATCCGAATTGGATTCTATACTGGTACCGAACCGCAGTTCCTGCTACAACCTCCCCATGACGCTGATCCGACGTTTTCGAGCCTTCGACCTGCCCATCGCCACCCACGACAGCTTGCTCCGATCGGCGCGCGACATCTTCGATGCCGAGGTCTCCGACCTGACAACCGAACACTGCTGTTACATTCAGGCCAACCGCGAACTCCACCCGGAGGAGCAGCGGATCCTCGACTGGCTGCTCGCCGAGACATTCGAGCCGGAGTCCTACGGCCCTACGAGCTTCCTCGATGACACCGTGGGATTGGTCCTCGAGGTCGGGCCGAGGATGACCTTCACCACCGCCTGGTCGACCAACGCGGTCTCTATCTGCCATGCCTGCGGGATCGAGGCCGTGATGCGCATCGAGCGCTCACGGCGCTACCTCCTCCATACGCCTGCGCCGATGTCGGCCGATGTTGCACTCGCCTTCCTCGCCCGCATCCACGATCGCATGACCGAGTGCGAATACCCCAAGCCGTTGACCGGCTTCAGCGTCGGCATCGAGCCTACGCAGGTTTCCACGGTGCCGGTGATGGCCCAGGGCCGCGCCGCCCTCGAGCGCCTCAACCGTGAGCTCGGCCTCGCCTTCGACGACTGGGACCTCGACTACTATACCGCCCTCTTCCGCGACCGCATGGGACGCGACCCGACCGATGTCGAGTGCTTCGACATCGCCCAGTCCAACAGCGAGCACTCGCGGCACTGGTTCTTCAAGGGGCGGCTCGTAATCGACGGCGAGGAGCTACCGCAGCACCTCTTCGAAATCGTTCGCACGCCCTGGGAGGCCAATCCGAACAACAGCGTTATCGCCTTTCACGACAACTCGAGCGCCATCCGCGGTTTTCCGGCTCCGGCACTGGTCAGCGCCGACCCGGAGGCGTGCTCGCCACTCATGGTTCGCGAGCTGGATCTCGACGTCATCTTCACCGCAGAGACCCATAACTTCCCCTCCGGCGTGGCGCCCTTCCCTGGCGCCGAAACCGGGACCGGCGGCCGCATCCGCGACGTCCAAGCCACCGGTCGCGGGGCGCTGGTCGTGGCCGGAACCGCTGGATATTGCGTCGGCAATTTGCAGCTTCCCGGCTATCAGCTTCCTTGGGAGGACGAAGGCTTCGGCTACCCACCCAACCTGGCCCCACCACTGACGATCGAGATCGAGGCGTCCAACGGCGCATCGGATTACGGCAATAAGTTTGGTGAACCGGTGATCGCGGGTTTCACCCGTTCTTTCGGGCTTCGTCTGCCCGACGGCGAACGCCGGGAGTGGATCAAACCGATCATGTTCTCCGGCGGCATCGGTCAGATCGACCACCGCCACATCGCCAAACAGGCACCCGAGCCCGAGATGTGGGTGGTGAAGATCGGCGGGCCCGCCTATCGCATCGGTATGGGGGGCGGCGCCGCCTCATCGATGGTCCAGGGCGATAATCCCGAGCGACTCGATTTCAACGCCGTCCAACGCGGCGACGCCGAGATGGAGCAGAAGGTCAATCGGGTCATCCGCGCCTGCTCCGAACTCGGAACGGCCAACCCGATCGTCAGTATCCACGACCAGGGAGCAGGCGGTAACTGCAACGTGCTCAAAGAAATCGTCGAGCCCATCGGAGCGAAGCTCGAGATTCGCGAGATCCCGGTCGGCGACGACAGCCTGTCGGTACTGGAGATCTGGGGGGCCGAGTACCAGGAAAACAACGCCCTTCTCCTGAGGCCTCGTGACGAAGCCCGCTTCCGCTATTTGTGCGAGCGCGAGCAGGTCCCTGTGGCATTCGTAGGCCGTGTAACCAGCGACGGAAGGGTCATCCTTCACGACGCGGCCGATGACACCACCCCGGTCGATCTGGTGCTCGACCACGTGCTCGGCCGGGTTCCACAGAAGACCTTTGGGTCCGACCGCCGGCCGGCGTCGCTGAAAGAGATCCGGGTTCCGTCGGATCTCGAGGTCGCACAGGCTCTCGACCGGGTGCTGCGGCTCCTGACCGTGGGATCCAAACGCTTCCTCACGACTAAGGTTGACCGCAGCGTTTCGGGTCTGGTGGCGCGGCAGCAATGCGCCGGCCCGCTGCAACTCACGGTCGCCGACGTGGCGGTGATCGCGCAGAGCCACTTCGCCGTCACCGGCGCCGCGACCGCCATCGGCGAGCAGCCGCTCAAGGGCCTCATAGACCCGGCCGCGATGGCGCGGATGGCGGTCGGTGAAGCGCTGACCAATCTGGTGTGGGCCCGGGTGACGGCGCTCGAGGACGTGCGCTGCTCGGCCAACTGGATGTGGGCGGCAAAGCTCCCCGGTGAGGGTGCGGCGCTGTACGATGCCGCGACCGCCATGCGTGACATCATGCTGGATCTCGGCATCGCGGTCGACGGCGGCAAGGACAGCCTCTCGATGGCCGCCCGGGCGCCTCTTCCGGGAGGAGGCGAAGAGCTTGTCAAAGCGCCCGGCGAGCTCGTGATCTCGGCCTATGTCACGTGCCCCGACGTCACGTCAACGGTGACACCGGACCTCGAGCTACCTGGGTGCGGCCGCCTCCTCTTGGTTGACCTCGGCGGCGGCAAACACCGCCTCGGCGGCTCGGCATTGGCGCAGGTGTTCAGCCAGATCGGAGACGAAACGCCCGACGTGGACGACGCAGACGTCCTGGGTCGCGCATTTGCGGCGATCCAGCAGCTCATCGCTGTCGGCGTGCTCACGGCCGGCCACGACCGCTCCGACGGCGGGCTCGTCACCACCCTGTTGGAGATGGCCTTCGCCGGCAACTGTGGAATTGAGATCGAGCTCGCTGCCGAGGACGGGGCCGACCCCATCCCCCACCTCTTCGCCGAGGAGCTCGGGATGGTGATGGAGGTGGACGAGACGGATCTCGAACGCACCCTCGAGATGTTGCAACGGGCCGACGTGCCGTGTCGCCACATCGGCAAGACCCTGGCCGAGCCCGAGATTCGCATTGCGGTCGGAGGCCGTGACGTTCTGCGTGCGGACATGCGCGACCTTCGCGACCTGTGGGAGGCGACTTCCTTCCGACTCGAGCTCGAGCAGGCGGACCCCGGGTGCGTTGCCGCCGAGCGCGGCGGGCTGCGACGCCGAATGGCCCCTCCCTACCACCTGTCGTTCACACCCCAACCGACGGCACCGGAGATCATGGATCGTGGCTCCAAGATCCCGGTCGCAATTCTCCGCGAGGAGGGCTCCAACGGCGACCGGGAAATGGCGGCGGCCTTTCTCGCCGCTGGTTTCGATCCGTGGGATGTGGCGATATCCGATCTGCTGGCCGGCCGCATCACCCTCGAGCGGTTCCGCGGCGTGGCAGCGGTGGGCGGTTTCGCCCACGCCGATGTCCTCGATGCGGCGAAGGGCTGGGCGGGATCGATCCGCTTCAACCGCGATCTGTGGTCGCAGTTCGAGGCCTTTCTCGACCGCCCCGACACCTTCAGCCTCGGAGTCTGCAACGGCTGCCAGCTGCTGGCCCTCCTCGGCTGGGTGCCGTGGCGGGGCCTCGACGGCGGCGCGCAGCCGCGGTTCGTGCGCAACGCCTCGGGCCGTTTCGAGTCCCGCTTCGCCACCGCCACCATCCTCGAAAGCCCGGCCATCATGCTCAGGGGAATGGAAGGGTCAACTCTCGGGATCTGGTCCGCGCACGGCGAGGGCCGCGCATTCTTCCCCGACGAGGCGGTTCTGAGCCGAATCGAGAACGAAGGCCTGGCCCCCGTCCGCTTCGCCGACGACTCGGGGAGCATAACCGAGGCCTACCCGCACAACCCCAACGGTTCGCCCCGCGGCATAGCCGCCCTGTGCTCCCCAGACGGCCGTCACCTGGCGATGATGCCGCACCCCGAGAGAACCTCGATCACCTGGCAGTGGGGCTGGATGCCGCCCGCATGGAGTCGCGATCTCGAGGCATCGCCGTGGCTGAAGATGTTCCAGAATGCTCGGGAGTGGTGCGAAGACGTTTGAACGTTGAACGTTTCAACGTTTGAACGTTACTTTGGAAGATCGTGGTGTTCGAGGTGGGCTCCGTCACCGTCCAGGATCACCCGTAGCATCTCGTTGCGGGTCACCGCCGTCACCGGGATGTCCTCGTCCACGGCGCTGCGCAGGGTCTCGCACACCAGATTGGGGCAGTTGTTCTCGGCCGAGAGGTGGAGGGCCACGACCGCCCTCAGAACGGACGATTTGACTTGATCCACTGCTTTCAGGCTCTGATGGTTGGAGAGGTGGCCCTTGGAGGAGCTGATGCGCTGCCTCAACGACCACGGGTAGGGACCATGGCGGAGCATATCCGTATCGTGGTTGGCCTCGAGTAGGAGCAGCTCGCAGCCGAGCAGACGCTGCTGGAGCAGCGTCGTGAACCTCCCGGTGTCGGTACAGAAGGCGGCGCAGTGACTCCCGTCGTCAAAAATGAAGGCCAATGGTTCGGCGGCATCGTGCGAGGTACTGACCGTGGTGACCCGCAGATCTCCATAAACCCGCGTCTGTCCGGACTCCAGCTCGCCGCCGCCTTTGCAACGCACGTCGAGCCGCGACCAGGTTCCATGGGTCGCCCACACCGGAGCCTGATGGTGACGGCGGAGGAAAACGTCGAGGCCCCGTACGTGGTCTGAGTGCTCGTGGGTCAGGAGCACCGCACCTACCTCCTCAGGAGTGCGACCGAATACCTCAAGCCGCCGCTGTATCTGGAGGGCCGACACACCGACATCGACCAGCAACGAGGTCCCACCCGAGCTGATGAGGGCGGCGTTGCCCGAGGAGCCGGAGGCAAGGATGAGCACCTCCACGCTCAAACCCCGGTCGAACCGAAGCCGCCGTCACCGCGTTCGGACGGGCTCAGCTCGGCAGACTCGACAAAGACGGCGCGGGTCACCGGAGCAATGACGAGCTGTGCAATCCGTTCCCCGCGGCCGATGGTCGCCGGCTCCGACCCGAGATTGACCATCAGTATCTTGAGCTCGCCACGGTAGTCGCTGTCAATCGTACCGGGAGCGTTGACCACGGTCAGCCCGTGGCGGATGGCGAGCCCCGACCGCGGCCGCACCTGGCCGTCGTAGCCGTCAGGAATCTCCAACACGAGGCCCGTCGGCACCACCGCGCGTTCCCCTGGCTCGATCACGAGGTCACTATCCACGGCAGCGCACAGGTCGGCCCCGGCAGCGCCCGCGGTGGCGTAGTCGGGAGGCATCAATCCCTCGGCATGAGGAAGACGGAGGATGCGGACCTCGATGGTCATGGGGGGATGATACGACAGTACGATTTCGAATTTCGAATTTCGAATTTCGAATTTCGAATTTTCCATCCGCCAACCCCAGTGGGATTTTAGATTTCGGATTTCGGATTTCGGATTTGACGTCCCGCAGCCTACATCCCCACCGGGATGCTCCAGTCGGCGTGGCGCTGTTGCGGAGGGCCTCGTCGCGAGGGCCGCGAGACGTCGTCAGCTGGTGCGCGTTAGCGTGCCAGATGGCCGCGTATCGCGGGCCGCAGCAGAGGTCCGCAGCAACGGCGGCGGGAGCGGCGAAGCCGCCGCGCCGACCCCTGGTGCTGAAGGACTGAACGAGGCCGA
>PVMS01175994.1_pt1 | contig 10875 bp, 9 predicted proteins | sample 1853461 | NCBI WGS metagenome assembly PVMS01 (sample SAMN08582032, study PRJNA380276) | Marine sediment metagenome, whole genome shotgun sequencing project. | isolation source: ocean sediment barecode stripped | collected 2017
CAATGATTTTGTAGCCGGAGCTGTGGCTTCAGGGAAAATAACGATTCTAAGCGACGGAACCCCATGGCGGCCGTTAATTCAAATCAGAGACATGGCGCGCGCCATCGAATGGGCCATCAGCCGGGATGGGGCAGATGGGGGTGACTTTCTGGCCGTCAATGTCGGCTGCAACGAATGGAATTTTCAGGTCAAAGATTTGGCGAGCGCGGTTGCAGTAGTGATTCCCGGTATTGCTGTTTCAATAAATCAAGACGCTCAGCCGGATAAACGCTCCTATAAGGTTGATTTTAGCCTTTTTAAAAAATTGGCACCCCATCATCAGCCAAAGCTGGATCTACCAACGACTATTGAAGAATTGAAAGAAGGCCTTGAAAGTATGAACTTTCAGGACAAAAATTTCCGCAATTCAAGGTATATGCGATTGAAGATTTTAACTCATCTGAGGGAAGAGAATTTACTGACCGATAAGCTGGAATGGACATAATTCATTTAGCGTTTTATTGGTTTAATGGGTTGAATTGGTTGCAGGTGTGTGGAGGAAAAATATCTTTTTTTTGAAAGGTTGGTATGAAATTTACCGAAACAAAATTAAAAGGTGCCTTTATTATCGAGATTGAAAAGTTAACGGATGATCGCGGGTTTTTTGCGCGGTCGTGGTGTCAGAAAGAATTTGAAGATCATGGCTTAATTTCTCGGCTGGTTCAGGCCAATGTGTCCTATAACCGCAATAAAGGGACTTTGCGGGGGATGCATTATCAAATTGCACCTTACCAGGAATGCAAACTGATCCGCTGCACCCGGGGAGCCATTTATGACATGATCATTGATTTGCGGTCGGATTCAGCCACGTATAAACAATGGACCGGTGTCGAGTTAACCGCTGATAACTACAGCATGCTCTATGTGCCGGAAGATTTTGCACATGGTTTTCTAACGTTAACAGACAATACCGAAATTACGTATCAGGTATCACAATTCTATACGCCCGGATCTGAAAAAGGAATCCGCTTCGATGATCCGGCCTTTAACATCCAATGGCCGCTGGAAGTTACGATAATATCCGATAAGGATAGAACCTGGCCCGATTTCGGGGATTAGTACCTTAGAAATTATTTTTTTGCATTTTGTGGCAAAACATTTACGCCACCAAGACACAAAGATGCAAAGATGAATATTAACCAAAAAGTTACGCGTTTCGCTTTGTGTCTTGGTGCCTGGTTTGTGGCAATTTGTTCCGGCTTGTCCGGGTTAGGTTTGAACTATTTATTCACGATGCCGGCTTTGAGCCTTGAGCTTTGAGCAGGATTTTTTGATTTATGATTTTAATCTGCGATAATCTGCTCTCCGAGCCGTAGGCTTGTACCCACCGGCCTGTAAGCCCTATGGGCTGGAAGCGGAGCCGGAGGCGTAATCTGTGGACTGATGGAGACCTTATAAATGATTATTGTCGATCGTGCTTTAGAAAAAAGACAGAAAGAAGACAATCCGGTGCGCGTTGCAATGATTGGAGCCGGTTTTATGGGAAGCGGGATTGCGCTTCAGATCCAAAACAGCGTGCCGGGCATGGAGCTTGTGGCTATTGCCAACCGTCACCTGGATGGCGCTAAAAAAGCGTATCAAGAGGCCGGCGTTAAAGATTTCAGAGCTGCTGAAACCCTTGCGCAGCTGGAAGATGCGATCGCGCAACGTCATTATGCGGTCACCGAAGATGCCCAGCTTGTATGCCAGGCCGAAGGCATCGATGCCGTTGTCGAAGTCACCGGAGCTGTAGATTTCGGAGCCCATGTCGCTCTCAAAGCGATCGAAAACGGAAAGCATGTCATTTTAATGAATGCGGAACTGGATGGAACGCTAGGGCCGATTCTTAAAGTCTATGCCGACAAGGCCGGCGTTGTCATTACTAATGCAGATGGCGACCAACCCGGCGTGATCATGAATCTTTATCGCTTTGTAAAAGGGCTGGGCATAAAACCGGTGCTGTGCGGCAATATCAAGGGATTGCATGATCCTTACCGTAACCCGACGACCCAGGAGGGGTTTGCCCGCAAATGGGGACAAAACCCTTCTATGGTCACATCCTTTGCCGATGGCACCAAGATTTCTTTTGAACAGGCCATTGTGGCCAATGCAACTGGAATGCAGGTGGCCAAACGCGGTATGTTCGGACCCACCGTTGCGGCCGGAACTCCGATACATGAGGCTGCCCAGGCGTTTCCTTTGGAAACCCTGTTAAATGGACCCGGCATCGTGGATTATGTGGTGGGAGCCGAACCGGCCCCGGGTGTCTTCGTGCTGGGCACTCATGATCACCCGGTGCAAAAGCATTATCTAAACCTTTACAAGCTGGGTGAAGGCCCGCTGTATTGCTTTTATACCCCTTATCATCTTTGTCACTTTGAAGTACCCAACACCGTTGCGCGAGCAGTGCTGTTAGGAGATGCCACCATCACGCCACAGGGTGCACCGCTGGTTGATGTTGTTGCAGCTGCAAAGGTTGATCTAAAAGCCGGCCAGGTATTGGACGGAATGGGCCATTATTTGACTTACGGACTGTGTGAAAACTCCGATGTCGTCAGTAATCAAAATCTCCTTCCGATTGGGCTGGCCGAAGGATGTTCGCTGAAACGAGATATTCTGAAAGATCGGGTTTTGAGAATTGATGATGTCCGCATTCCGGAAGATCGCTTGTGTGATCGTTTACGGGAAGAGCAGAATAAACACTTTTATGGTCCTTGACGCACCTTCCTTTAGTAAGAGTAACTTCTGAAATGCCAATCAAAAGACAGAAGCAAAGCATTCCCTATGATTTGGTCGGTATAATTCCGGCAGCCGGCACTGCCAGGCGGCTTGGTCCGTTGCCTTGCAGCAAAGAGCTGTTACCCGTTGGACTTCATGGTGCGGCTAATGGGGGTGGATACCGGCCGAAAGTGGTCAGTCATTACTTGCTGGAACGGATGCGGCTAGCGAACGTGTCCAGGGTCTATATTATTTTGCGAAAAGGCAAATGGGATATACCGTCATATTTTGGCGATGGCAAAATGCTGGATCTGCACATTGCCTATCTGATAATGAATCTTTCTTTCGGTGTACCCTATACTCTGGATCAGGCATATCCATTTATTAAAGGGCTAACGGTTGTCTTTGGGTTTCCTGATATTATTTTCCAGCCAAAAGATGCCTACCTGCAACTACTCAACAAACTGGCAGATACCGGCGCAGACATCGTGCTGGGACTTTTTGCGGCCGACCAGCCTCACAAAATGGACATGGTAGAGCTGGATGAGGACGGCAGGGTCCGTGGAATCCAGATAAAGCCCTCCCAAACTCATCTGGGCTATGCTTGGATAATTGCTGTCTGGACTCCAATGTTCACGCAGTTTATGCACCAATATCTGACTCGTTTGCAGAATGGAAATCTGCGGCATAAAGCTGGTTATAATCAGTTGGGGTCCCGTGAGTTATTTGTAGGAGATGTTATTCAAGCTGCGATTGACAATCACCTCCATATTGAAGCTGTCCCCTTTTCAGCCGGTACTTATATTGATATTGGGACCCCTGACAATTTGCTTAAAGTCGCCAGAAACAGTTCCTTACCGGGAAGGTAGAATTTCCTCCTGTCACATTTGTTTAGATAAATCTCAACCTATAGAAGCGAAAATAAAAAAGATACCGAAGCCGACTAATCGATGAGATCATAACGTGGGTGGTTAAAGCCAAGGCCTTTCTTTTCAAATTCAAGTTGGACCTTAAGCAGCCTTTAGCGCAGGAAAAGAATGACAAAATTGATAAAGATCTTATTGCCCTGTCTTGCAATTGCTTTTATTGCTGGCGTGCTTGTAGGGAGGTCCCGAGGAATACCTTTTGTGAAAAAAGAGAGAAACGTTTGGTCCATTGGTATCTATATGGGAGATTCTCCCTTCAGTTTATCTTCTCCCGGGCGGATAAAGAACCCAGTTCTCACAAATGAGGATGTTACAGATGTACATGCAAGATTTGTTGCCGATCCTTTCATGCTTAAGAAGGATTCCATCTGGTATATGTTTTTTGAAGTCATGAACGCAAAAACGGGCCATGGTGACATAGGTCTTGCCATCAGTACCGATGTGGTGAACTGGACTTATAAACAGATCGTACTTGATGAACCCTTCCACTTATCATATCCATACGTTTTTGAATGGAAGAACCAGTATTACATGATTCCGGAAAGCCGTGAGGCGAACTCTATTCGGATATATAAAGCAACCAAATTTCCCATAGAATGGTCTTATGCTGGAGACCTGTTGGAAGGAGATTTTGCTGATTCGTCTCTGTGTTATTTTAAAGGAATGTGGTGGATATTTGCAGAAACAAACCCAATAGGGCATGATACACTGAGCTTATATTATGCGGATTCCCTGATGGGTCCTTACACTGAGCACCCTGACAGTCCAATCATAATGGGAGATGCAAATATAGCTAGGCCGGGGGGTAGAGTTTTTGTATTCGAGGATCGAATTGTCAGATATACCCAGGATGATGATCCTACTTACGGAAAACAGGTCCGAGCTTTTAAAATAACCAAGCTTACAACAAAAAGTTATGAAGAAGAACTGGTGAGCGATGAACCAATATTGAAACCATCGGGAGTTGGTTGGAACGGGAAAGGAATGCACCACATTGATCCTCATCAGATTGAAAACGACACATGGATAGCCTGTGTTGATGGCTATGGCGATATCTTATCATTTGGATTCCGATACTAAATTCAATATTTGGTTGAATTAGCGTCGTTCTTGACTTTGAGAAACCTGGGTATAGCCTTTTTAGTAAGGATTTACATCTGAAAAAACTATGAAGCGTTTTATTAAGTCCAAATTCGAGAATTACAGGGAAGGATAGAACATGAGTAGCGACTCAGTTACCTTTATTAAACCTAAATCCGGATGGCAGGTCATAGATCTAAAAGAACTGAAAGAGTATAGAGACCTTTTTTATTTCCTTGTCTGGCGAGATATTAAGGTCTTGTATGCACAAACCATACTTGGATTTTCCTGGGCCATATTGCAGCCACTCATTCAGATTCTCATTTTCACCATTGTTTTTGGTAAGGTTGCTAAAGTGTCTACGGAAGGCATTCCCTATTTCCTGTTTTCAACTGTCGCAATTATTCCGTGGACATACATGTCGCAGTCCATGACACAATCGAGTCAAAGCCTTGTAACCGGACAGCATATGCTCGGTAAGGTGTATTTCCCAAGGTTGATATTCCCGCTAACTTCCGTTTTAGCCAAACTGGTGGATTTCGGGGTCTCTATGTTTATTATACTGGGGGCAATTCTTTATTACCGTGTCGTTCCGACATGGAATCTATTGCTCTTTCCAGTGTTTATGGTGATTATGGTAATCATTTCCGCTGGCGTTGGCACGTGGCTGTCTGCGATGGCCATTCGATTTCGTGACGTAAAACACGCAATGCCTTTTGTTGTTCGAATGCTTATATACACAGCACCAATCGTCTATTCGGCATCAGCCATCCCCGAAAACTATCGTATCATCTATTCTTTAAATCCGATTGTGGCGGTCATAGAAGGTTTCAGGGCTTGTTTGCTAGGCACGCCTGTTCCGTGGCTTTATATCTGGCCCGGAATAATCACGGCCGCCATTCTCCTCATCAGCGGTACATTATATTTCAAACGAATGGAGCGCGTATTTGTAGATGTAATTTAGGAAATAAAGTTAATTCCCTGACAGGATAACAGGATTTGCATGATTCCTTGTATCTCTCATTTCTTGAGCATCATGTTTTCTGGTCAAACAGATTCTAAAAACTTAAACGGTTGTGGAAGAAGAGAATGAGTTCTGAAGACATTGTAATAAAAGTAGAAAACATAAGTAAGCTTTACCGTATTGGAATGAAAGATGAAATGCGGGATAGCTTTGCCCTTGCCATATTTGACTTCATCAAGAGGCCCTTCATAAATTATCGGAAGTATCGTTCTCTTTATAAGTTTGATGATATTGAACTTGATCACATCCAAAACTCAAAGGACGCTCCTTCCGACATCATTTGGGCTGTTAATGATGTTTCCTTTGAGGTCAGTCAGGGAGAAGTCCTGGGAATTATTGGAAGAAATGGGGCAGGCAAATCGACTCTTCTCAAGATCCTTTGCAGGATCACAGATCCAACAAGAGGATATGCCGAAATCCGCGGCAAGGTTTCCAGCTTATTGGAAGTCGGAACCGGTTTCCATCAGGAGCTTACCGGCAGAGAAAACATATATTTGAATGGGACCATTTTAGGTATGACTAAAAAGGAGGTGGATCACAAATTTGACGAGATTGTGGGTTTCTCAGGTGTAGAAAAATTCATTGATACACCCGTCAAACGCTATTCCAGTGGAATGATGGTGCGCCTCGCTTTCTCGGTAGCGGCTCATCTGGAGCCTGAAATACTGATCATCGATGAGGTATTAGCGGTAGGAGATGCAGATTTTCAGAAAAAATGCATAAATAAAATGGAAGATGTGGGGGAAAAGGGTCGGACAGTTCTTTTTGTTTCACACAACTTGCCTGCTATTACCCGTTTGTGTAAACGAGCAATTTTGCTGGATGAAGGCAGGATTGTAGAGGATGGTCCAGCAGAACAAGTTGTGAGCGCTTATTTGACATCTGACTTAGGTACCAAAGCTGCTCGTGAATGGCCTAATCCTGCAAAAGCGCCAGCCGGTCCTGTCGTGCGACTGCGAGCAGTTAGAGTAAAAACCGAAGAAGGCCATATAACAGAGACATTTGATATCCGCAAACCCATAATCTTCGAAGTGGAATATGAAGTTCTCGAGTCCGGCCATGTGTTGTTGCCTCATTTTGCACTCACCAACGAATTCGGTGAGTGCGCATTTATAAGCATCGATCTAGACCCTGCCTGGCGAAACCGTCCTCGCTCTATAGGAAATTACATAAGTAAGGCTATTATCCCTGGCAATTTTTTGTCTGAGGGGCTGATGTTTATAGGTTGCTATTGCTTGACTCTCAATCCGGACTCGGTTCAATTTTCCAAAGATAAGGTGATTACATTCCATGTGGCTGACAGCCTTGATGGTGATTCAGCTCGCGGGGATTACGCAAAAAAAATGCCTGGAGTGGTAAGACCGATATTGGATTGGAGGACACAATATGATTCTAACCTTCGTAACGGCACTGAACCTTTAGTTGATAAGTAAACAGGTATCACTACCCTCTGATTAGTTTATAAAAAAATAAAAACAAGTTTATGAAAAAAATCGTTAAACAAATTCTAAGAAAATTTGGAGTACAAATTAGTAGGTACAACCCAAAACTGCACGAACAAGAAGTTATAACTCTGAAACCGGAAAATGAGAGTCACGGCAATACCCTTCTCTCTTATATAATCGAGCCATTCTTATTAAAAGCTAGTGAGCCTGTGCCTAATACGCACTCCCATTTCTGGCGGTCTTTGCAGATAGCTAAAACCTTTTTAGAGCTTGGCTTTTGTGTTGATATTATCAATTATACAAATAGCAGCTTTATTCCTCGAAAAGAATATTCATTTTTCATTGATGTTCGGCGAAATCTTGAAAGGATTGCACCGCTGGTAAATAAAGACTGTGTGAAGATACTGCACATTGACACAGCACACATTGTGTTCCATAATGCTGCTGAGGCCGGCCGGCTGCTGGCTTTGCAACGAAGGAAGGCTGTGACATTACGGCCTCGGAGATTTGAGATACCTAACCAGGGAATTGAACATGCCGACTATGGCATCATTCAAGGGAACGAATTCACTATAAGTACTTTCAGGTACGCAAACAAGCCAATCTATCCGGTTCCAACCGCGCCTGTTGTCCATATCCCATGGTCTGAACATAAAAACTTTGAAGCTTGCCGAAATCGTTTTCTGTGGTTCGGCAGTGGCGGATTTGTTCACAAGGGATTGGATTTAGTTATTGATGCTTTCGCTGAAATGACTGATTACCATCTTACTATCTGTGGCCCAATAAACAAAGAAAATGATTTTGAGAAGGCCTATTACAAAAAACTTTATCAAACACCAAATATTCATACGGTCGGGTGGATTGATATTAGCAGTCCTGAATTCATGGATATCACAAATCGATGTGTCGGACTTATATATCCCTCAGGTTCAGAAGGCCAGTCCGGTGCAGCAGTTACATGCCTGCATGCGGGCCTTATTCCAATCGTTAGCTATGAAAGTGGTGTGGATGTCGATGATTTCGGTGTGATTTTAAACAATTGTTCAATAGAAGAGATTCAACGCTCGATAAAACGCGTATCAAGACTTCCGGTTCCAGGAACTTAAAACTATGAGTCGAAAGGCATGGGAGTTTGCACAAACCCATCACACACTGGAAAATTTTGCTAAGGAATATAGAACTATAATAAAAAGAATAATGAATGATCCCCTAAAACGCAATATTTCTTCGCAACAGATCATGAATGTGGTGAGACCATCAATTCCTTTAAACCCGAACCTAAATAAAGACTGATTTAAGGTATACCTCGTAGTGCTGGGGCATGATAAATTGCTGCAAACAGTGTCTTAAAATGAAGATTGGTAAACCTAAAAGAATGTGGGCTCGTTTCTGGATGCGTTATGCTGGCTTAAGCCCTTTTGGCCGAATTGCCACTCGTCTTGCTATATGGTTTGCCCCGCCGTATTATGGACGTTGTTATCTCGCTCGTCTTAATCCAAAGGGATATATTGCGCCCAGCGCAATAGTTAGCCACAGTAGTGTACATTTCGGTCATAATATTTTTATTGGCGATCGTGTTGTTATCTATCAGGATAAAGATGGTGGCCCGATCGAGTTTGGTGAGTTCGTCCATGTGTATGGCGAAACCTTCATCCAGACCGGCTCCGGAGGGAGCGTAAAAATAGGTGATAATACACACATCCACCCCCGCTGCCAAATTTCAGCTTACAAGTCAGCCATTTACATTGGTAGCGAGGTGCAAATAGCTCCGAATTGTGCATTCTACCCATACAATCATGGTATTGTGCCAGGTAAACTAATCCAAGAACAACCGCTACATTCAAAAGGGGATATTATTGTGGGTGATGATGCATGGTTGGGCTTTGGTGTGATAGTACTAGACGGAGCACGCATTGGTGCCGGTGCTGTGGTTGGAGCCGGATCAGTTGTTGCGAATGACATCCCGGACGGAGGAATTGCTGTTGGAGTGCCTGCACGCGTTATTAAAATGCGAAACGATGACAATATGCTTAACAAAAATGAAAAAAAAAATAGGGATAATTAAAATAGGGTATTGAATTAAGAGGCTATACTTAAGAATATTTTTGTTATGAATTTCTATAACTTGGGAAAAATATATCTTCAGAAAAATATATTAGCAGCCTGTCGGAGAGCCTAATATTTTTTAAGAGGCTTCTCATAACACTACAGTGCTGAAAATATTAGATTATAGATAATCTGGTCTAACAAAATTTAGGTTAAAGACTATGAATAGTTCACTTACTCCAAAAGTTAGCGTATGCATCCCAGTATATAACGGCAGTGATTATATTGCCAAATCTATCGAATCCGTACTTGCGCAAACGTATAAAGATTTTCAACTCATAGTGGTTGATAATTGCTCCACCGACAATACTGAAGAGATTATCCGCAATTTTCACGATCCACGATTAACTTATATAAAAAATAAGCAAAATATTGGTCTTGTTGGTAACGAAAATCGTTGTCTTGAACTTTCAAAAGGAGATTATATATACATATTCCATCATGATGACATAATGTTACCTGACAACCTTGAACTTAAGGTCAATTTATTAGATGAACATCCACAGGTGGGTTTTGTTCACTCAAATATACTGCTCATTGATGAAAAAGGTGAGGTTGTCGCTGACAATATTTGGTATGAATACTCAAGAAGAGACTATATAAAAAAAGGCAGAGAGATTTTTGATAAATGTCTTGCCTATTTACACTTCGGAGCGAGCATTTTCATTGGTTCTGTGTTGGCTCGGAGAAAATGTTATGAGAACGTAGGAAAATTCAGTCCTGAACTCCCACATTGTCATGACAGCGAGATGTGGATGCGAATGTCACTATTTTACGACGTTGCTTGCATTGGAACTCCACTCGTTAAGTATCGAGTGCATCAGAACACCGCGTCGAGTGATTGGGGTAGTGAATCTACCGTTCCGTATGTGACAGAGCATTATTTAGCAGCAATGATGATTTTTAATAAATACAATAATCTTATTCTTGAGGCGCACAAGCTCAAAAAACGGGTTTCCTTGTCTTTTGCAAATCGATCCATCAAATTGGCCAAAACTGCGATCGTTAATGGAGATTATTCCACTGCTAAAAGCTTTGTTAAGGAGGCTATCAGAATGTCCCCCTGGATACTAAAAAATCCTTTCTTTTGGGTAGTCGCTGGAGGAGTTTCAATCGGGCCCAATGGTTTCAGATTTTACAAATCCATAAAAAAGGTTTTTGGGAATAGAAATACTTAGTGACTATATATACTCATCATTTCTCCCTATCATAGATGGGAAGGTAAGCTATTAAAATTGCTTTCCTGCTTCTACAAGATAAACCCTTCCAGATTGTACATAAGAGCTGATTAAAGCCCTAATGCGAGCGTTTTATTTGTTTTCAAGAAAGATTTAGGTATTCGATCATGAAGCATAATAAAGTGTTCATCATAATACTTAATTGGAATGGCAAAGAAGACACTCTGGAATGTTTAGAATCAGTTCGAAGTGTTGATTATCCAAATTTCGATACTATTGTTGTCGATAACGGATCAGGCGATGAATCCGTAAAAGCGATTCGAAAAGAATTTCCGGAAGTTAAGGTTATTGAAATAGGAAAAAACCTTGGATATGCAGGC
>PVMS01065585.1_pt1 | contig 10874 bp, 11 predicted proteins | sample 1853461 | NCBI WGS metagenome assembly PVMS01 (sample SAMN08582032, study PRJNA380276) | Marine sediment metagenome, whole genome shotgun sequencing project. | isolation source: ocean sediment barecode stripped | collected 2017
CCCTTCCTGGGTAGAAAACAAGAGGTGGGGCCTAGCGCTGGTTCGCACTCTCAATCAGTATATTAAATTTGGATTTCTACCATGCTAGGGGTCGGGGGTTCAAATCCCCCGGCCCCTTTTGTCTTTTAGGCTATTTTTCCAGGGCGCTTGTCCACCCAGCAGGGAGATTGTGTGACCCTCCGTCTACCATTATCTCCTGCCCGCTGATATAATCTGATTCAGGAGATACTAAAAAGAGGACGGCGTTAGCCTGCTCTTCGGGGTCAGCGGCTCGCGGTTTACCCGCCTTTTTTAAAGGTACCGCCTTCAACTGGCCTGACAGTAAGTCGGGGTGTGCCTTGAGCAATTGTTGCACTAGCGGTGTCACAGTTACACCGGGACTTACCGCGTTGACATTAATATTATATCTTCCCAACTCCAGGGCTAATACAGAGGTGAGCTGAAGTACTCCAGCTTTGGCAGTGCTATAGGCCCCTAGCTTAGGAATACCTTGGCCTGAGTGACCTGCTAGTGATGCAATATTAACAATCTTTCCTTGCTCTTGTTTGATCATTTCCTTAGCCACGGCTTGGGAACATAGGAATACTCCCTTAAGGTTAATATCTATTTGTCTATCCCACTCAGACTCGGGTAAGTCCACGATTGGGGTTTCCACGGCAACTCCGGCATTATTAACCAGTATATCTATTTTCTTGAAGTCAGCCACTGTCTGCTTAACCATTTGGTTGACCTCGCGGCTATTAGTAACATCAGCCTTTATGGCTTTGGCTTGTCGGCCTATGGCTTGAATCTCACCCACCACCTTGCTGGCTGCCTCGAGGTTTACATCATTGACAACTACTTTGGCACCCTCTTTAGCCAAAAGGAGAGCAATAGCCCGACCAATGCCTTGACCAGCTCCCGTAACTATGGCTACCTTTCCCTCTAGTTTCATTCAGCTCCTCCTCCTATTAAAGAATTTTAGTTTCATGTTTCGTACGATATTCCGCTCATTATCTATCATTAATTTTCAAATAAACGTCAACAACTTTTTCATTTCCTTTTTCGCTTCATTCTTTGCAAAAATCGGCGGAAAGTGCACCACCTATGTTAAAGAGTGTAAACATGCCAGATTAGTGTAGACTAATACGATTAAATTCCAAGGTATGCTTTCCTAACATGCTCGCTATTTCTTAATTGTTCGGGATCGCCTTCTAGAGCGATCTTGCCCTCTTCCAAAACGTAAGCCTTCTTTGCTAATGTAAGAGCCATAGTTGAATTCTGTTCTATTAAGATTACTGAGTATCCTGCCTTAACGAACTCCGTGATATGATGAGCCATCTCAGCAACTACGATAGGAGCTAACCCTAAGGAAGGCTCATCAAGAATAAGCAATTTCGGCTTACAAAGCAGCCCACGTGAAATAGCAAGCATTTGCTGCTCTCCACCGCTTAGATTTCTTACCTGCTGGCGAAGTCTTGCTTTTAAAACTGGGAAGCGCTCGTAGATCATTTCTAGATCCTTTTCTATCCCGGCCTTATCGTTTCTCAAGTAGGCTCCAGTCATGAGATTATCGTATACGCTCATCCACGGGAAGAGCCTACGCCGTTCAGGAACGTGAGCAATCCCTAGTGCTACGATTTTTTCAGGGGCCATTCCATCTATTCTCTTATTCTCGAACCAAATCTCCCCTGAAGTGAGCGGTACAAGTCCTGAGATTGCTCTCACGCATGTACTTTTACCAGCACCATTAGCTCCAATTAGAGCCGTGACACTCCCTGCCTCAGCCTCTAGTGATACACCTTTCAAGGCTTCTACGCCTCTATATGATACTACTATGTTTTTTAAAGTTATCATAACTCTGCACCTAGGTAGGCTTCTATTACATCCTTGTTCTTACTTACTTCTTCAGCTGCGCCTTCACTAATCTTCTTTCCAAAGTTCAGTACAGTAATCTTATCGCAAATGTTCATAATTGTCTTCATATCATGCTCCACCAGTAGGATGGTAATACCAGATTCGCGTAGCATTCTCATTCTAGCTACCATGTTTGCTTTTTCAGCTTCGTTCATACCTGTAACCGCCTCATCCAGCATAAGGAGCTTGGGTCGAGTAGCCAGAGCCATTGCCACTGCAAGAGCCCTTTGGTGGCCGTGCGGCAAATCTGTAGCAATCTCATCCTTTAAATGAGCTATACCCATGGTCTCCAGAATGCTCATAACATTTCTCTCTATAGCCTTTTCCTTCTCATATGGCTGTCCTATCCGGGAAAACTGCTTCCATATTCTAATATTAGTGTGGAGATGACAGGCCATGTTCACATTTTGAAAAACGGTCATTTGCTCAAATAAGAGATTCTGTTGAAATACACGGGCCATACCCATTGATGCCATAATGTTAGGTGATCGCCCTGTAATTTCGTGGCCTTGAAACATGACTTTTCCTCTCGTAGGGCGGATGAAACCGTTGATGAGATTAAATAAGGTCGACTTTCCCGATCCGTTAGGTCCGATTACTCCAGCTATGTGACCCTCTTCTACGGTCATGTTTACATCATCGACTGCAACCAGTCTACCAAAATGCTTTGTCAAGCTTAACAATTCAAGCATACTCATAAACAGTTACTCCCCATAACCGCCGTCATCGGTGTAACAACGTGAATTTGGGGCATTGTCATTGTTGTTGCCCCTTGGGCCTAATGGCAAGTATTGAGCGTTCATGCAACCTTTCACAATTTCAACCGTTGGGATTGACGCCCCCTTGGCCTGACTAGGCTTGCCAAACCCCCTGGCATAGCTAGTACCACAGCTATGAAGAGGGCACCGTAAACCATAATCACATTTTGCCCGAGCGCCCTGACTAAGGGATCACGTATGAAAGTCATAAGAATGCTGCCTATTATGGGCCCAGCAAAGCTGCCTTGGCCCCCGATCATCATAAAAATGACAACATTCATGGAAGCATTGACAGTAAAGGGATCCTGCGTAACTCCATTTATATAATGGGCAAGTAGAACACCGGCTAAACCAGCAAAAGCTGCGACTATACTAAAGATTGCCGTTTTGTATCTATTTGTGTATATGCCTAAGGATTTGCACAAATCCTCGCTTGCAGCAATACACTTGAGCGTATTACCTATCCTTGAGTGCTCTATCCAGTACATTGTCAGTAGGCTAAACAAAACAAAACCGAGCGTAAGATAATAATAGTTAATGACGCCCTCAAAAGAAATTCCCGGCAACTGGGGGCGGGGGACCAATCCAGTTCCTTGGTAACCAAGCGCTAATATAAACGCATATCGAATAGCCTCGCCAACGGCATAAGATGCTAAGAAAAACTGGCCCCCGGCAAGCTTGAGGAGCGGGAAGCTGGTAAGTAGGCCGATAACTGCCGAACACAAAACTCCTATGGGCAAGGTGAGCCAAAAGGGCCAATCCATGTGTATAGCCAGTAAGGCCGAGGTGTAGGCTCCAATTGACATAAAACCTATCTGAGCAAAGGACCAATATCCCATGGTAGTTAATAAACGGAAGCTCGCTACCGTAATGAGGATAATTAGGGCACGAACCATAGTATCAAGGTGATATGGTGTAAGGAAACCCGGTAGCGCATAAGCCAAGCACACGAGTGCGATGATAGCTGCGGGGACGGAAAATAGTTTTTGTTTCATGCTTCACCGCGGCCCAGTAGACCTTTCGGTCTGATCAATAAGATAATAATCATGAGCATTACATCTGCGAGCACGACGAACCTTGGGTCAGCCGCACTAGAAATCGCGGTATCCAGAAAGCCAAAAATAGCCGCAGCCACCAAGGTTCCGGCAACGCTACCTGCACCCCCTGCAATTACTACCACAAAGGATTTTAAGATGAGCAGAGTGCCCGAAAATGGTCCTAATACTTGGAACTGAAATACTAGTGAACCGGCTAATCCAGCAAGGCCACCAGCTATGCCCATAACCATCGTAGACATTTTGTTGCGGCTTATTCCCTGTAAGGATGCTGCCTCACTATCCTGCACACACGCACGTATTGCCCGCCCATGCTTCGTTCGCCCCAAGAACAACCACACCGCGACGATTACAGCAATAACTACGGCTGCTATAGCTAGCCTTTCAATAAAAATAGGGTAACCACCTATTGATATTTGTCCTGGAAAGGCTAGCGGGGTACCCTTATCCCTGGGGCCAAAAACTAGTAGCGCAATAGACTGTAGAATATACATTAGCCCCAACGACAAGAGTAAACCCCCAAACGGTCTGGTACGGACGGGCTTAAACAGACCCCGTTCGATCAATATGCCAAATGCCGCAATAGAGGCTATAGCTATTAGCACCGCCGGGATGAAGGGAACATCCAAACGAGAGAATATGAACCACGTTACAAAGCCACCCCACATAACCAATTCGCCGTGGGCAAAGTTGAATATTTTCAGAACACCAAACACGAGCGTAAGCGGAACTGCCAATATGGCATATATCGAGCTCAGCACAATCCCATTGATGAGTATTTGTAATGCCATGCTTTTCCCTCTGGATGCACTCAGGAACACTTCAAGAAGATGGAACTCAAATTAACACGTTCGTTAGCCCTTTTCTTTGCCAGTCAATTTCCCGAACTAAGCCCTCTTTACCATCATACTTTTTTTATCTTTTCTCACTCACCCTGTTCATCTGGAAATTACCGTGGCTTACCAACATAGTCTATTAGAAGTTTGACTCGACAATTCTATGTCTGTTGGGAAGGGTCTACGTAAAATACCTCTTACACTAGCATATAGATGGGGCGGCGATATTTAGACGCTGCACAAGCCAATGTCTAAATATCGCCGCCCCTTATTTCGTCTCTTCCTACTTAGTATCCGAATTCATCTACGGCTACTCTTCTAACATTCCCGCTTCCATTAGGACATCCCTGGTAGTATCAACGTAAGTTGTAAGGAACGGGTCTATGGGTAGTGTAGTGATAACCTTCGATACACCTCCCCTTATTTCGGCATACCAATATGGATTCGCTAAGAACCTGTCCACTCCCCAAATGGCTTCACCCGTCATGACACATTTTCCAAACACCGGATGGTCAATATTATTCTTGTTAGCAGACAGCCAGGCAAGGATGTCTTCGGGGTCAATGCTATTGGCTCCTTTTATTGCTGTCTCCAAGAAGGGACCTATAATGCAACCGATTATTTGGGCATGATCAGCCCATTCTCCCGGCCATTTCTCCTCATAGGCGGTATATAGATTGTAAGGTATCTCCCCATCCGCTGGCGTTGGAAACTGTGGATTCGGATTGCCTAAGCCCTCGAGGTAGGACTCTGGCATCTTGTCTAGAGCGGCCGTCAAATCGAAATTCGTCTCAAACTTTAACCCTTCATAGCCGAGTTCGTAAAGTGCAGCTTCCATGGCTACCTCTTGTAACGCTCCCCCGGCATTAACAAAGATTAAATCAGGGTTGTATGACATCGCTTGTTGCATTACCGAACGGTAATCTGGAGCGTCCAGAGGGAAGTTCATTTGCGCCAAGATTTCGATTCCAGCAGCCCTGGCTCCAACCGTCGCCCAGGTCTTGGAATCGAGACCAAAAGCCGCATCAGGCGTCATGTTGACCATCGTTTCCACGCCTAGTACTTCCTTGTAATACAACATGTAGGGAGCTGCGTTTATTGCCCAATAATTTGTCCCAATAATATTAGGATATTTGGGGCTTATTGCCGGACTGACACCCCACAAGGTATAAAGCGTGTCCGGTGCGTTAGCTTGGCTCCACTCGGCAATGGGCTCATTGATTGCTTGCACACCAGTCGACATCCAAAACTTAGTACCGTCTCGTTGATATCCCCGCTTGAACGCCTCCAAGCTTTCTGCAGGCAAGAACCCTCCATCATCGTATTGAATTGCCTTGGCCATGTAAGTGACGCCACCGATATCGAAACCGCCGCGGGAATTAACGTCGTCAGCCCATAATTCTAGGCCACGCGCAATATCCACTCCCGCTACCCCCATTGGCCCGCTTATGGGAGCCAAAACCCCAAAATTGAGAGTTTCTACCTCCTCTGCCGGTGGTGTGGCTGGTGCACAACCAAAACCGGCTATCAGCAGACCCAGAATTAGCACAACACTAGCTACCATCCATTTTCCTTTCTTCGTCATCAGTTCCTCCTTTCTTAGATATATTTTACAATGGACAATCACTAATTGCCTTAATCATTTTTAGCCATACCGCCACCTCCTTCGAATGTAAATAGTTTGCTATTGTATCGCTCCATTAAGAAAAATTAATCGTACATTATCGTCCATAGCATAGTAGAATAACTAAAATTGTATAGACCCGCGGTGGGGAGAGGTCGAAAAGCCGCCATCTATAGTTATGGTCGCACCGGTTATGTAGCTAGAATCGTCACTAGCCAGGAACAAGGCCAACTTGGCAACGTCCTCCGGCGTACCCACTCTGCCTATGGGCGCGAAATATTTGACAGACTGAGCTTTGGCCGCTTCAACATTAGGTGCGGTTTCCAGCGCGCTTTTTTCCATCATCTCCGTCCAGATGGTACCGGGACAGATGGCATTAACACGGATGTTTTTATTAGCATACTCCAGGGCTACTGTCTTGGTAAGTCCTACAACCCCGAATTTGGAGGCAGTATAGGCTGCCAGACCCGGGAAGGCAACCAAGCCAAATACGGAAGCAGAGTTAATTATTACGCCACCTCCTACCTTGAGCATCTCGGGAACGGCATACTTTGTTCCCAGGAAAACGCCCTTGAGGTCAATACTCATACTTCTATCCCAGTCCGCTTCTTCCATGTTGTGTATGGGGCCATGTTTCTCTACGACGCCGGCATTATTATTGATGATATCAAGCTTGCCATATTTAGCTACCGTTCCCTTAACCATATTCTCGACATCTTTGGCTACTGAAACGTCAGTCCTAATAAAGAAGGCTTCGCCACCGGCTTTCTTTATCGTTTTTACCGTCTCTTCACCATTGCTGACAGTGCGACAGGCAACCACTACCTTAGCTCCCTCCGTGGCGAAAAGAAGCGCAGTCCTTTTTCCAATGCCCATGCCGGATCCAGTTATAATGGCTACCTTCCCGTCTAATTTACCCATTTTTGCGCTCCTTTTTAGTTTATTTTGGTTTACTAAAAATGCTTCCTCTTCGCTCCGCATCGTCCTCCATATCACTTGTGATTTTGGTACAAACATGAATTATATGTTATTCCCATTCCCTTGTCAAGCAGTAGTTCAGCTCACCTCTTTCATCACAAAATCCCTGCGTAAAATTATCTTTGTGTTCTCCATCAAGCAGACTAATGTCGGTTCTCAATTTGCCTCTGTAGATTGTCAGGATAAAAAAGGTGGTTAGGACACTTGGCATAATGGACGCCCTGGGGCTTGCCCACGCTTCACTGGTAGCGATAAAATATCATTTCGAGATGGCGACGAGCAGTGTTTTCTGAGGTTAAAGGCGATCCCTCTAGGCTGAGGCCATTTCCTAACAGGCCGAACAATTGATTCGAAATAACAAGCGCATTATTGACCACAAGTTCTTCGCATAGCTCAAAAAAGCGTTCGGTAATTGCCCATCCGGGTAATCCTAGCTCCTCCATGTCTTTCGCCCACCTAGCTGGAGTGTCCGGTACCATAGAGGCCCACTTGGCTCTCTCCTCCTCGCTCATGTAGCTGATAGTGACTCCTTCTGCATCTAGTTGTTCAATGTAGTCAGGGAGATTCGCGACCACATACGAGTACTTCTCGTGTTAAACCACTCCAATGTAATGCGTGGTGCTCCCATTCTTAGTTTTTGGCTCGATTCTAACCTACGAGGCGTACTATGATTTCGTGTTGACTTTTTCTATGTATCCGAGAAGTTATTCAATTATCCCGAACATCTTCTGCGCATCACGGTGACTGGGAATCGTTTGAATCTCCACAATTAGACCAATAGGTAGTTGCATATAAGCGGTTTTCCCCCAGACATTCGCCCCAACCACCATCTTGCCTCCAGCACCCTCTATTTTGTCTATCATCGCCTCCCAGTTTAACACCTCAAGGCCTATGTGATGTAGGCTTCCACCACTATTTTTGGAAAATATATCCAGTATTGAGCCACTTGACGTCGGCTCAAGAAGCTCCAGCAGGGTTCGCCCTGCTAATAATGTATCGCTAACTCTAACATTAAGGCTATCACCTACTATCATCACGTCCTGCGGCAGAGAAACATCTCCAGTCCACCAAGTTTCATAGCCGAGTATTTTGTAAAGTTCCTTGGCCTGTTCTGTGTCTTTTACCACGGTACCTATATGGCCACCGCCCAATGACACTTGCGGCAGGGATTCTTTCCTCAATGTTTTCTCGGCTTCAGCATGAATATGCTCGCCAGCAAACTCAACAAGTAGGCCAGTAGGTAACTTCATATAACAGGATTTTGTACCGAGAGTATTCGCACCAAAAGTCATTCTACCACCCAATTTCTCCGCTGTATCTACCATCTCCTGCCAATTTGAGACCTCATAGCATATATGGTGTAGTCCCTCACCATTTTTTGTGAGGAAATCGGACCATATCGAAGGTCCAATCGGCTCGACAAGTTCTATTGTTATGTTCTCTAACAATCTTGCGTGGGCTACCTTTACCTTAAAGGCTTCACCTACAATCATCTGGTCTTTTCCTATTTCAATTACTGCTGACCACCATGGACCGATACCAAACAGAATTTTAAGTAGTTGCTTGGCTGCATCTATATCCTTTACTACAACTCCAAGGTGGCTCACTGAAGCTGTGGCTTGGACTCTGGCTTCGTCTTTAATCATCTTGCATCCTCCCGAATAATTAATTTATGGTGCTAAGCAAACCGGATTGTCTTGTCTATCATCTATCGTATAGGCATAAGGCAAAAAAAAATCAACGAAGAGAGAACGATAACCCAAGCTTAGGTCCTTTACTTTTTCCCCTTGATTACTATTTCGCGACCAAGAAAGAATCGAATTGAAGACATATCAACAAATTTGTGCTCATCGTTACGAAGTTCGTCTCCAGCGCCACCCTTCTTTAGGTAAACCTCGTTATAAGTGTCTATCCAGTCCTCCAAGCTATTGAAATAAATTTCGGCTACCCCGTCGACGGTTGTGTCACGACGCAAGATATTACCGCCCTCTACCTGGTCTATCAGTGGGCTATCCTCGGGCAATGCTTTAGAATGGTAATGGACCTGGACATACCGCGTCATTTTAGGGAATACTCTTGTCACCAACGGTCCGTGCTGCTTTTCCCAGTATTCATCAAACTCCTTTACTGATATACCCGGTTTTCGCCTAAAGTGAACCACAATCTTTAATTCGGCCATGTTTCCTCCTTTTTACGAGATTATGACTGGTATCATTTTAGGGGTATCGCTGATGTCCTAATATTACCTACATCTGGTTATTATATTGTTCTGACATTTAATAAAAACTGCCCGTATTTAGGCAATTCCATAGCAGGTCCTGCTTCTTACTGTGCCGTATAGCCTCCATCCACAGGTAACGTTACCCCAGTTATGAAGCTAGCTTCGTCAGAAGCTAAGAACACAACCGCCTGGGCAATTTCCTCCGGCTTACCAAACCTATTAATAGGCATCGAACTAGTAGCATGCTTTTTTGCTTCTTCAATGCTCTGGTTTTTTCGCTTGGCCTCATCTATCAACGCGCTCTCCAGCATCGGCGTCCATATGAAACCGGGAGCTATGCAATTAACCCGTATATTCTGGTTGGCATACTCCAAGGCCGCTGCCTTGGTTAGCTGTATTACACCGCCTTTACTGGTGCAGTACGCCGCTCGATGTGGAACACCAACAAGGCCAGCTAGGGAGGCAACATAACTATTGCGCCACCTCCTCCCTTAAGCATCTCAGGTATAGCATACTTCATTCCCAGGAACACACCATTGAGATTGATATTGATGATCCTGTGCCACTCAGATACCTTAACTTCATGCGTAAAGGCCAATGTGTCTGCAACACCAGCATTATTGAAAACAATGTTTAACTTGCCATATTTATTCACCGCTACTTTCATCAGCTTCTTGACATCCTCTTCTAATGAGACATCGGTCTTGATAAAAAGGGCCTCACCACCGGCTTTCTTTATCGTTTTTACCGTCTCTTCACCACTGCTTATGACATTATCAGCAACTACTACTTTAGCTCCCTCTTTGACGAAAAGGAGGGCAGTTGCTCTTCCAATGCCAACGCCACCTCCTGTAATAATAGCTACCTTTCCATCTAATTTCATGCAATTTCCTCGTTCTTATAGAATTTCATTTTGCCTTTCACAAGTAAGTCATCTCCTTTCGTATTATTGGATGTCGGACTTTGCTAACTAGACAACTTTCTCCAACTCAAATGCACATCGCCACGAAAGTATAAATCCGTTACAACAGCAACGATTATGAAAATCCGCTTCGCCAACAAGTGAAAAATTAGAATCTGCACCCAGAGTTGCTATTCCGTTACTCAATACCTGAACCAATAATATCCCGCCGATCAGTCCATAAATCCTTCCCTTTCCACCAAATGTGCTTATGCCACCCCTTCTGAATCACTACATTACGACGAACTATGCAATTATCCCGAACATCTTCTGTGCATCACCAGACTGGGAATCTTTTGAATCTCTACAATTAGGCCAATGGGTAGTTGCACGTAAGCGGTTTTGCCACATCAATATCGTATCTCTCTTTTAATGCTTACCATTTTTAGTAGCGCCAGAATTTTGATTTATTGTATTTGCCCGACAAGGAGAAAATATCTGCCTTTATTGGTTTAGCTCCCTCTGGCAGTGACCGCTTCTTACCGGGCTAAAGCACCTGAGTCTACAGGCAACGATACTCCGTTTATGAAGCTGGGGTCGTCACA
>PVMS01006878.1_pt1 | contig 10873 bp, 5 predicted proteins | sample 1853461 | NCBI WGS metagenome assembly PVMS01 (sample SAMN08582032, study PRJNA380276) | Marine sediment metagenome, whole genome shotgun sequencing project. | isolation source: ocean sediment barecode stripped | collected 2017
GAGAAGGCTGGGATGCTCTCGAAGATAGGTGATCAGACCCGGACTCGCTTGAAGGCCAGACAAAACACCGCCGATAGTTTCAACCGACTCGTTTATGGCAAGAGCTTCCAGGCTAAGCAACACAGCTAGATCTAATTGCGGTCCGCGAAGAGTAGTAGATTGGGCGGCAAGCTGGCGTGACAATGCTAATTCAGCCTGTTGATCGGCCCTGTCTCGTTCAACTTCCGCATCATTTCGCGCCAATTCAGCGAAGGAGGCTTCCTGATTCGCTCGTAAACGTTCGGCTTCGGTGGTTGTCTGGGCTTCAATCGCTTCGGCAGCCCGGGTGCCGCAAGATTCGAATTCTCATGTGCTTGAAACTCCGCAGTCGTCCGGACGATAACCTCGGTTGCCCGCGCATTCGCCTCCTGTTCTGCGTCCTGTCTCTCACCAACGGCAACAAAGGCCGCGACTACCGCCATAACAAACACGACAGCCAGTATCGCGGTCAAATATCTGAAGCGACGAGTGGACCGTAATTGATCTTCCGCCCTCTGATGCTCAGACTCCGCCCTGAGACGCTGTTCCTCGGCGAGATTCTGCGCGGATTCGAGTTCTTTTTGCCGCCTTGCTTCTTGCTCCGCAGCCTGCCGCTCTCGCATGGCGACACCTGCGTCAATGTATTCACGCTCTGCCATTCCGAGATCGCGTTTCTGTTTTTGTAACCAGGCCTCAGCCTCACCAAGCGGGACTCCGCGGAGCAATGCACCATCATCCCTGTCGCTTTCATCCCACTGTCTTAGAGCGACCCTCAGCCTCTCCTGCCACGTTCGGAACGCTCTTTCCTGGTTCATCCATTCGCGCAGTCTACCCCAGCCTCGGATTAAAGCCTCATGTACCACCTCTACCGTCTCGACTCCATCTGGCGTCAGTCCAGTAACCACCAGGCGTGCATCGGCAAGTTGTTGAGCTAGCAGCCAGTTGTCCTCGCCAAGCTCTTTTCGGGTTGCCAGCCGGCGGGTATCCTCCGTGCCCTCACCAGGTCTTACCATTTGGGTAAAGGCGTGGCGTGTCCGGCTTTGATCAGTGGCGTTTAGCTGCTCATAAATCTCGTCGGCATAGCGGGCGAGCGACCCTTCGACCCTGCCAACAGCATCGTAAGCCGCATGGGTAAGACGACGACCTGTTCGGCGGTCCCAAAGTAATGTCAATGCAAACTCAAGCAGGGGAAGGTTTCCGGGCTCGTCGCCTACGTCATCCAGTATTCTATCGACCAGGCCCGCCTCAAATATGACGTTCTTTTTGCCCGCAGGGCTTTCTATAGCCCTGGCTAACTCCGCCCTTGTCATTGGACCGAGTTTTACGTCCGAATCTTGGAGAGCGTCGGCGAATGGCCGGTTGGCCAATGCTTGCCCCATGAAATCCGCTCTTAAGGTGAGTACGAGTGTGAAGTCTAGGTCCTGGCGATTCCGGCTTGCGGCAATGGCCTGAAACAGCACATTTGGATAGATACGTCTGATCTCTTCGTCGGTGCACAGGGTATAAAGCTCTTCAAATTGATCGATGACCAATAGCTGATTCGTGCCGGTTTCTTGTTGCTTCACCAACCGGTCGAGGACATCATCTAGCTCCAGATCGCCGGTTCTGAGGGCGTTACCCATCTTCTTGATCTCGAGCAAACGCTCGGTCTCACCACTATTGCCATCGAGCTCAGTGACCAATGCCTCAGCCAGAGAATGGAAAGGCCTGCTACCGGGTCGCACGGTAAAGATATTCCAAACACCGGCATCTCTAATTCGTGGAAGAAGTCCGGCAAAAACAACGGAAGACTTCCCGCTGCCCGATGGACCGATAACGGCGGCCATGTGGTGGTTTGTCACGGTATCTACTAATCTTTCTGTGAACAGCTCTCTACCGAAGAAATATGGGGCATCCTCCTCCCTAAACGCATATAGACCGCGATATGGGCTGGACAACAACACCTGACTCATAGGCGTTATCCCAGCATAGGTAGAGACAGGTGACATCTCCTGGCTATCTGCTGAAGTAGCTATAGGCACAAACTGTGGTTCTTGTCGCTGCGGCCCGATTGAATCCCCAAGTGCCCGCATCAATGCCCCTGCAAATTCGCCGGCTGTCTGATATCTATCTTCTGGATCTTTGCGTAACCCTTTGAGTAATACGCTTTCTACTTCAGGCTCAATGGAATTGTTCAACTCGCTTGGCATGGGGACTGGGTCGGTAACATGCTTGGACATAATCGCGTACGAAGTATCTGCCTCAAATGGTACACGCCCGGTCAGCATTTCATATGTTATTACCCCTAGGGAATAGGTGTCCGATCTGGCATCGACTCTTGTTCCTTGCACCTGCTCGGGCGACATGTAGGCAGGCGTGCCAGATAGAGCACCTGTCTTGGTGTGTCGAGTCGAATAGACCATCCTGGCCAGCCCAAAGTCAGTTAGCAGTACATCACCATCGGATGAAAACATGATGTTTCCCGGTTTTAGATCCCGGTGAATCATGCCCCTGGAGTGTGCATAGTCGATAGCATCGGCCAGGGTCCCGACTATCCTCGATACCTCGTCAAGACTAAACTGGTTCTCCCCATCTTCGTTCGATCGCTTTCGTCGTTCGGCAAGCTCAGCCTTAAGCGTAGGTCCTTCGATGAACTCCATGACGATAAAATAGAGATCATCTTGATCGTCGTAGTCGTAAACTTGAACGATATTGGGGTGCCGCAGCCGAGCCACGGCTGTGGCTTCCCGTTCAAATCGTTCTATGAAGTCACTTTCCTCAGCCAGATGACCATGCAGAACTTTTAACGCGACGTAGCGATCAAGGCTTGCTTGATATGCCTTGTAAACTCTGGCCATCCCCCCACGCCCGACACGAATCACTATTTGATACTTGCCAAGCGTTTTACCTATCAGTTCACTCATCAATAACTTCCTTGGAGGCATCTACGTATAGATGGATATGAGTCCAGTGACGCTGAACAATCAACTCGAAATCTTGCGCATCGAGCAGGTAAGATTGTACTGAACGCCAGATTGGTTGTAAATAGACGGCCGATCTCCAATTATCCATTAGACTCTACGGAAGATGAAGAATATGGTTTCGTCGAAGGACTGATACCGGGGGCTCTATTGTTGTGCTGGTCAGTCGCCGCTTGTGACCTTGCCGCGTGTCTTTAGAAGATATATGCCCAGGGTTGAAGCTACCAGAAGAGCGGCAACAAGTGCATACAAACCATAATAGGCTTCAGAGTCATTTTCGTCTGCTGTAGCCTCATTAATCAAACTCCGTCCCGCAAATGTTTGCTCTGAATTGCCCGGAGTGGCCGTCGATTTGGCTTCAATTTCGCCAGCTGATGATAACTCATTGGCTGTGTGAGTTGGGTCAAGGCGTGGTGTAGACAGGGAGGTAGCAGCAAGCCTCGGCGTACTGATGATTACGGGCGTCTCGGACGCTACGGGGGTTATTGTAGAAGTTGGCGTATCAGATGGCGTAGGGGAAAAGGTACTCGGTGGGGTAGCGGTCGCGAACAAAACCGCGGTCGGGCGGAATCCCGGTATGGCGACAGAGGTTTCTATCTGATCAATGTCCTCTACCCGATGTTGCTCCACGACAATAATGGGCGCTCCGCCAATTAAGCATTCCTCGTGACATACTGCCCCTTGTAGTAATAGTTGGTAGCCACCATCGCTGGCTTGAATAACGGCCGATTCGCCAAGATAATTCACGAGTCGAGCTTGATTATCTAGAGCCGGCATCGAGAGGACCACATCCTGGGGGGTTCGAGCCCAGGCTATCCTTGTTACGAACTCCCGACCGGTAAATGTCGCAACATAATAATGAGGGTGTTGCTTCAGGCTCACATTATTAAACCCTTCCAGGTATTCGATGGTCGTCGCGTAAGCTTGATATGCAGGCCGCTTGCTGAAATCCTGCCGGATCAGACCGAATGACTCTGCCCCAGTCGGAAGCAAAACATCCGCCAACTTATATACAGCGATTCTATCCGCCCCTGTAGCAAAGCCGAGCGCGTGGGCCTGAATGATAAACCAGGCTTGCTGTTCCAAATCTACCTTAAACGCAGGCCTGTCTACGGGCCACTGTGGATCCATGTTCGGGGGGGCGTTTGTCTCATTCACCCAAATACTTTTCTCTAATCCATATTCGTCCAGCAATTCACCAACTGACTCGATGATGGAAAGCACAGTATCCGGTCGAAAATAGATGTGCAGAGATATTACATCGAAGAACCAATCATTCGAATTGGCCTCAGGGTCGGCTTTGGCCACCTCTAAGAATCTGCGCAGGAATGTTTGATCATGCCACCAGGTGACTCCTGCAAGGTGGATAGTTGCCTCAGGATCTTCTTCCTTGATGACTAGGTAGGCCACTTTTAATAGCCTGTAATATTCCTCCACCGAACCCGCAAACTCGAAACCGTATACATCGGATGGAATCTCTGGTTCGTTCCAAATAATCCAGTGGTGAACGTCTCTTGGCCCGTAATAGCGGGCTATTCGACGGGCGTAATTTGCCCAATAGTTTCCGGGATCGTCGATTGGCAGTTCCAATCCAATGGGCACTCCAGCTTCTGTTCCATCTTCTGAAGCCCAGGGTGCTGTATTCTTTAGCAGACCAACAACCATTCGGCCATTTCGCTCCGCTTCAACTAACCACTCTTCACGCACATGTAGCGTGTTCCAATCCTCTGGTCCCAAAGGCTGAATTTCTCTCCAGTAAAAGAGGATGCGCTCCCAGCCTACGTTCAACATAGCCGCCTCTTCTGGGGACCAAAAAGCTTCGGCAACGCCAAATCTTGGATCTGGTTTGTCGTCAGAGGTTACTGCCTCCAGATTGGTCGCAAAGAGGGCAATTGAAATACAGGCAATGACAATGGCCACTAGATTTCGAGGCGATGGAACCATCGCCGTTCGGGAGAATATTTTATACAGACTCATGGATTTTTACCGAAATTTCTTGGTGAACATCGCCAATGATACCATCCGAAAACCTTGGCGACAGCCGTATTACATTTTTGGTATACTCAGCCTGATGCGTCTACGCGAAAGTCAGGCAGAAATTCTAAAGTATCAGCATGGCCGGTTGGCCGTCAGTGCCGTTCCGGGAAGTGGAAAGACGTTCATCCTATCGCTCTTGGCCACAGAACTGCTGGCAGATTCACGCTTAGATGTTGAAACGGGGCAGCAAGTATTAATAGTGACCTACTTGAATTCCAGCGTTGAAACATTTCAGGAGAGGATTCGAGCCAATCTTCAGGAGCGGAACTTGCCCCAGCTCGGATTTGACGTTCGAACCCTACATAGCCTGGCCCTCGAAATCGTCCGCGCCGGGCTCGGTAGTTCTTCTGTCGAGGTTGACAATCTTGTCATCGCCGATGAGTCTCAGACAACCTCATTTGTATCTCTGGCGGTAATAGGTTGGATAAATGCGAATCGGCCGGCTTGGGACGAGCTTCTTTCAGGTGAGAGTCCCCAGGATCGCGTTCGATGGCAGGCAATTATTGAGAAGATTGCCCGGACATATATTCGAGAGGCGAAAAATTCACGATACAGTCCGCGAGACGTTTTGGAACGACTGAATCGCGACGAACCCCGTGTCGAGGATTATTTGCCAGCTCTTCCCCAGATTAGAGAGCGAGGTGAAGGCTATACAGTAACGGAGTTTCCACTGACAGGTATGCTGGCGGATATCTACTCGATATACCAGTCTGCATTGATGCAGCAATCGGCTCTGGATTTTGACGATTTGATATGGCGAGCGGCCGATTTAATGTCGTCTAATCCAGCGTTACAGCGAGAACTTCGGAAAAGGTGGCCGTTTGTACTTGAAGACGAAGCTCAGGATAGCGTGCCATTACAGGAGCTTCTACTGGATTATCTGACCGGCGAAAGTGGAAATTGGGTTCGGGTCGGCGATCCAAATCAGGCCATAACGAGCACATTTACCGCAGCACATCCTCGCTATTTCAATAACTTCCTCGATCGCAGCGACGTTAAAACCCTGCCACTTCCTCGATCGGGTCGTAACGCTCCTCGGATCCTGGGTGCCGCTAACACGTTAGTGCGATGGGTATCGGAAAACCACCCAGTTTCCGAGGTTCGCGATAACGCCTTTCGTCGACAGATAATTTTACCGGCGCCAGAGGATGATGCCCAGCCCAACCCGCCAGACGATGAATCAAATATTCAGATCAGAGTTTTCAGTCATCGGGAGGAGGAGGAACTGCCGGGAATTGCGCAGCTTGCTCAGCGGTATGTAGAAAAACACCCAAATCAGACACTGGCTATTCTAGTTCCAACAAACTACATTGGGCATAAAATGGCCCAATGCTTGGATACGCGAGATCTCGTCTACGATAATCTGCTTCGCAGCAACGTGAGGATCAAAGAGATAGCGGCTTCTTTTAACGCCTTGATCTCTATGCTTGTCGATCCGCTCAATACGAAAGCCTTGGCCGAGACGTACTCAACGCTAGAGGAACAGAAAATACCTTCCGCTGTCGATGAATCAATTGATGCAGATCGAATCAGGACTATCCTGATTAGTGTCCATCGGCCCGAGGCATTCCTATTTGCCGAAAACTCAGAGCAATTTAACCTCTCGCTACCAAAGAATATTGCGAATGAGGAGGAAATACGTTTCCTTAGTCAGTTTGCCAAATACCTTCGCGCAATCTTCCAATTGCGACCTTTAGCATTCGACGATCTAATTCTGTCCATAGCCGATGAATTATTTGCCTCATCGAATGGGCAAGAGACAACCAAGGGCAGCCTCGATTTAGCCCTCGCCTATCAACTTGCTGGAGCCGCCCGTACATGGCTCGATATCCATCCTGAGTGGCGGCTTCCGGAAATAAATGCCCAGCTTTCTAGTATCGCCCGGGGTAGTCAAACTATTTTTATATCTGCGGTTCAGGGTTATAAACCGGAACCAGGACGAATCACTCTGTCAACTCAGCATGGAGCCAAGGGCATGGAGTGGGATGCTGTCTTCTTGCTAGGCGTCGATAGTCAGTGGATACCAGGCAATCTGGATGCCCATTTTATCGGTATTTACGAGCCGGTTGGGGGCGATCCATCGGCAGAAGCAGTAGCACAGCTAAGACATCTAATGGACGGAGATGCAGGGCTATTTCCCGGTAGAACGGCTACTCAAACTGCGCATATTGAGGTTATCTGTGAGAGGCTCAGGCTTCTCTATGTAGGAATAACCAGAGCCCGCCGTTTTCTCCATATTAGCAGGAGCAGGAAAACACGATACTTCGAAAAGGAAATCGCCTCAGAGCCGGCGACCGTTATGGCAATCCTATACCAGTATATTAGCCAAGGAATTGCAGGATAAGGGTGGGTTGAAATGTTACTTCTGGATAAATCATTGAGGAGAGAGCTTCGCGATTTTCAGCGTCCGTAATAGAATATCTTTATGAGCATCTATAATCCGTTCTTTCACCGGGGTGCAATTCGGCGAGCCGAGGAATTTCACGGCCGTTTTGACCAGCTATCTCAGATTCTGGGCCTCTTTCGGAATGGCCAGAGTGTGTCGGTCGTAGGACCACGCCGGATCGGCAAGAGCTCGCTGTTATTACACCTCAGAAGGCCCATCACTCAGCAGGAATCAGAAATGGCTCCAACTAAAGCCGTGTACGCCTTGGTCGATTGCCAAGAGCTTGGTGACTCTCCACCTGAAGAGGTGTATGAGGCCCTGATGACATGCATAATGGATTCCGCCGGTATGCGAAGCAGTGCTTCATCGCAAATTGAGAGACCGGGAACATACCGCTCATTGGACGTGGTCCTTGGAGAACTGTTCCGAGAAGGCTCAAGCGTATTCGTACTTCTTGACGAATTCGAACTTCTGGCCGCAAACGAGCGGCTAACCCCATATTTTTTTGCTCGGCTTCGAGGTCTTACCACCAAATACGGGTTGGCTTATCTAACTGCCAGTCAGCGACCTTTGTTCGATATCACAGCCGATGAACAGATTCTCAGTTCTCCCTTTTTTAACATCTTCGTCACGCTATCACTCGGCTTATTTTCCAATCAGGAAGCAGAAGAACTTTTCCCAAGAAGGTTGGTCGACACAGGGGTTGAGTTTTCACAGGATCTGTGTAATTACCTGATATACCTTGTCGGTCCCCACCCCTTCTTTCTCCATATCGCTGGCTACCATGCATTTAATGCAGTTGCCGAAGGGAGCATTGGCGGAGCAACAGTGCCTTTTGATAAACTTGATGCGCAGATCGAGATCGAAGCTGACTCACATCTTGGATATCTCTGGCAGAATCTATCCCAGGAGGAGCAATACTGCCTGGCGACGCTAAATGGACCAGTCGACCCAATGCGCCAACTAGAGCAGCAGTGCCTTGTTGAAACTGGCGATTCTGGTTACACATACACAAGCGAGATTCTGAAGAGATATGTTCGTAGACAGATAGTACAGGGCATCATTCAGGCCGGCCCCTTTGTTATCGATCAGCAGCGACACCAGGTGCAGGCTGATGGTCGAGAGCTAAATCTGACTATTTCACAGTTCGACCTATTGTCTCGATTAGGCCAACAAACAGGACAGGTGGTTCCTGGGTCGCAGTTGGAGATAGCGGTTTGGGGGGATACATTGCTTGACGATCCGGACAGGCTCAAGACCTTAATCAAACGACTAAGAAGAGCCATTGATCCTTACGACAAATGGATCGTTAGCGAACGTGGTGTAGGATATGCTCTTCGAGAGCCATCGTCTTAAGAGGGTAAAGTCGGCCCTTCGTCAATCTAAGCGCCTGCTATTAGCTAGCGCACTATTTGTGCTGTCGGCCATCACTTTAATGACAGCCCCTAGCCATTCTCTCGCCCAATCCTCTACTCCCGTCTACTGGCGATACGACGCGCCGGATAAGCTCAGCCATATTGAGACCGCGGATGTAGATAACGACGGGGTTGAAGATATCGTTCTGGTTGCCGGTGATTCGGATGTGATTCTTATCGGCGCGGATGGCCTGGCCCGGTGGCCTGCTCCTTACCGGGTCTCCACACCAGTACTTGGTATTACGACCTCCAACTTGCATGGCAAAATGGAGCCTTTGCTCGAGATTCTGATAATGACTGAGGCAGGGTTAACAACCTTAGACAGTTCTGGCGAGCAATTATTCAGCGTTTCATTACCTGATCCGCCGGCCGCATTTTCCCCAATTTCGGCCGGTAGTGATGGGTCGAAAGATATACTCTTTGCCCAGAACAATGGAGAGATCAAGAAAATCGATCGCAATGGTCAACTGATTTGGGAGCATGCGTTTCCTGATGCGGATACACTGGAAGCTAATCCGAGATTAATCGTGGCTGACATCAACCGCGATGGTCAGGATGAGATAATCTACAGTTATTTTACTGGCGAAGGTTTTAGCAGACTGGCGCTGCTTGGGCAATCCGGCGACCTATTATGGGAGCGCTCTAACAGCGGAAATGTTACGGCATTGGCAACCGTGGAATTTGATCCTGATTCACCCCTAGAGATTGCTTTGGGAACAAGTTTAAATCGTGTGTACCTGTATACGGCCGATGGTGAGCGGCGCTGGCCATATCGATCCCCGAACAAGCCGATTACAACCCTGACCGAAGCCATTCTCAATGACACGCCTGCTCTTGTCGTTGGCACATCTGTGGGCAAGTTGATTGCTTACGATGAACAAGGACGTCGAATATGGGAGGGATCTTACAATCCTACACCCGAGCGACCAGTTCTTGCGGTCTCGTCCACGCCCGGAGCGCGTTCCCAGGGAAATCCTGTCGCTCTTGCTGTCCTTCTTGGCCAAACACCAGAAGATGCTGAGCCTCCCGAGGTAATCTTGCTCGATGGAGATGGACGTCGACTTGAAACGTCATTTCCGCAAACTGATAGCGCAGCTCTTTCAAGACTGGTCGATGTCAATCATGATGGAGTAAACGAATTGCTGTTGGCAGGATTCGCTACCGTCGAATTACTGGATCCCGGCATCGGTGCGCGTCAATATTCAGGTGCCTGGGATTACAGGCTTGGAGCCAGCCCACAGGCATTCCTGGTTGCGGATATCGACCAGGACAATAGGCAAGAGTTACTTCTCGGCACCGATGATGGAAGTCTACATGCCTTACGGAGCAATGGAACAATGATGTGGGCCATCGATCTTGGGGGTGTCGTGAACGATATCGGCGTCGCCGGAAGTAGTGGCGAGTCGGGATCGCAGATCATCGTGGTTCATAATAACAGCTCGATAACTGACGATGGACTGGGGACGCTTGAGGGATGGTTGGAGGTACTGGATTCAACCGGTCAAATCCAATGGTCTAAATCATTCCCATCAACCATCACCTCTATGCTTGTGGGAGACATTAACCGAAGTAATCCTGCTGAAATTGTCATAGGGACCTCTGACGGACAGATCATCGCTTATTCGCTTTCGGGAGATGAGTTCTGGCAGTCAACAGTGAACGCCAGCGTCGATCATCTAGTCCTTGTCAATGATGCCGGCGGAGTTGACATTCTTGCGGCAACCGGTGCAAACAAGATTGACCGATTTGACTACAAAGGCACCGGCTACATTCGTAAAGCCGAATACATGGAGGAGATAGTTGATGTCTTCGACCTAACTCGGGATCCTGAGTTGGTTCTGGTTCTGGTCGTGGCTATCGAGGATGGTACGCTGAGGGGGATCAGCTCGGGAGGGAATCAGCTGTGGCAAGTGGATTTGCCCGGATCACCGGTGCTCTCGATTCCGGCCGACAATTCGATCCTGGTCGGTACAGACGAGGATCAACTGTTGCGGGTTAATATCGATGGTGAAATAGTCTGGCGGCAATTGGATCCTGGCCGGATTACCAGCCTTTAC
>PVMS01069561.1_pt1 | contig 10873 bp, 14 predicted proteins | sample 1853461 | NCBI WGS metagenome assembly PVMS01 (sample SAMN08582032, study PRJNA380276) | Marine sediment metagenome, whole genome shotgun sequencing project. | isolation source: ocean sediment barecode stripped | collected 2017
AGCGTTTCCAGACCGGTGCTGGCTAATGCCTTTGGCCTGGCTATCGGATTATCAGCCCTCTTCTTTTCACCTTTGCTTATCCATACCCATGTAGCTGCGGTGATGTGGGTAGCCATGATTGTTTCATCGATGGCGGCACTCTTCCTGATACCTATATTCTATACAAGAAAAAAGGTTAACGAAAAACATAGATAACCCATTGATTATAGCCGTTTCTGTTGTTACAATCGTGTAAATACACAAACAACAGGTGGGAGGCTTAGATGGTTAAGTACAGAAATCCGGTTCTGGTTATCCTGTTCTCGATAATAACCTTCGGCATCTATGGAATCTACTGGCTGGTATCAACAACCAATGAGCTTAGAAGATTGACATCGGTTGCCCCTGATCCTTTGGCCCTTTTTCTTTTGCTCATACCCGTATTGAATATCTTTGTATGGATATGGTATTACTGGAAGTACAGTAATGCGGTAGAGGAAATTTCGGGGGTTCAGGCCGTACTTCTTTTTCTCTTCTGGATTTTGTTCTCACCGGTATCGATGATAATTACTCAGGTAGAGTTGAATAAAAAAGTCCAGTAGAAACATTAAACAATGGCGGCAAGGATTAGGATCGCTTGGACACTAATATAAAAATAGCTAGCAGGGTTTCCTCCCTGTATCTAAAAAAGTTATGTGGTTAAATAACGGGTAACATTGATTTATATACTTTGCACCTCCGGCATAATTGAATCTTATCACGCCAATTTTTTTGTACCTTCCCCTGGCAGAAAGTTCCGTTGACAAACCAGCAAAAATAGCCGGCTTTGAATTCCCAGGCCGTGCATTTATCTCTTTGTTCAACAGAGCAATTAAGAATTTTCCAGCAGGGACCGGCATCCTTACCCGATGATCTCTTCATGGATAGGAGGAACAGCAATTGCCGTTCGGTATTTGCAGGAATGTTCCTCCACCCCTGTTCAAAACTCTGTACAGCCCTTGGAGAAATGCATAAGAGGCGCGCCAGCTCTCGCTGGGTTTTTCCTAAATAGTGCCTTATGTGCGCTAATTCATTGCTATCCATTGCATAAAAACCCTAGCATTTTATTGAGTATAACATAAATGCAGCAGGATGCGATTGGAAAATATATCACAATGTGATACAATTATTGAAAACAATTATAATCTAGTATTTAATTACATTGGTATTCATAATGACTGAGATTAGGCAAAATGAAAGTATTTATTATTTATTATGAAACGCAATGATATTGTAGTTAAAGAATTGTCCGGAAAAGCAATAAATGCAGATAAAATAGTCAGGACCTGCATATACCCTGTAAGTGAGGCGACCAGATGAAACTATATCAGATAGTGCTGAAAGATATAATACGCAGGAAAAAGAGGGTATTGTATGCTGCGCTGGGTGTGGTTATCGGCACTATGACGGTCATCGGCATATTGACCATTGCCCTTGCCGGAGAAGCGCGGATCTATGACCAGCTGGAAAAGTACGGGCCGAATCTGACAATCATACCTTCGGTAAGTAACCTAGATATGCAATTAGGCAACCTCAGCCTCGGAACTCTTTCAGTCGGGGAAAATTATATTGACGAAGCAAAAATAGAGGAAATCAGGGAAATTGCCGACAGCGAGATAAGACAGGCGCTGAATATAACAGATGATGATAGCAATATTACTACAATTGCACCGAAACTGTATATAAATACTGAAGTCAAAGAGATATCCGTGATGCTCGTCGGCATAGAACCCGAAGAGGAATTGAAAATCAAGACATGGTGGCAGATACGGGAAGGGGAATACCTGACAGGTGCAAACCAGGCTCTGGTTGGTTCGGTGGCTGCCGAATTATTGAGGCTTAATATCGGTGATCAAGTTTCACTTAACGGAAGCGATGTGGCGGTTGTCGGTATTCTCGATGAGTCCGGCTCAGGTGATGATTATCAGATTTTTGTTCCGCTAAAAACATTACAGAAGGCATTTGGCAAGGAAGAGCTGGTTTCTTCAATAGACATACGCGCTTTATGCAATGCATGCCCCGTAGAAGTCATCGCGGGGGCTATAAATGATACTATCCCGGGAGTTAGAGCGATTGCCGTGAAGCAAATAGCTGCTACGGAAATGGAAATGATGGAGAAAGTGAATAATTTCATGCTGGCTTTAGCTGGAATCACCCTTGCCGTCGGTTTTTTCGGGGTGATAAATACGATGATATCTTCGGTTAATGAGAGAATAAAGGACATCGGAATAATGAGGGCTGTGGGCGCATCAAGAAGCCAGATAATCAAGATATTCATGTATGAAGCCATTATAATTGGCATTGTCGGCGGCATTTTTGGGTACTTGGCGGGAACCTTACTGGCATATGTAGTGGGGCCATTGATTTTCGAAGGTACGGTCATCACCTATATACCTCGTTATTTACCCCTGTCCGTAGCCCTGGCTACCGTTATTGCTACTATGGCTACCTTATATCCCGCATTCCATGCTACCAGGATTAAGGTAGCCGACTCTTTCAGGTCTCTGTGAGGTTCTTTAAATGTTACAGATTAAGAATGTATCAAAAACTTATGGCGAGGGTGCCGCTAAGGTTGTTGCGTTGAACGATGTCTCCCTCCATTTGGATAAAGGCGATTTTATAGCGGTTATGGGCCCGTCCGGAAGTGGAAAATCTACTCTCCTGAATATCATTGGTGGCTTGGATCATCTCTCCGGAGGTGAAGTAATTTTAGAGGGGAAACGTATAGATAACCTGGATGAAAATGCCCTTGTTTCTATCAGAAGAGGTAAAATCGCCTATATTTTCCAGCAGTACCACTTAATTCCGTCTCTTAGTGCCCTTGAAAATGTGCTTCTGCCTTTAACGTTTTGCAGAGAAGACGGAGCAAGAGAGAAAGCCGATGACATATTGCGAAGGGTAGGATTGGAAAGAAGGGTTGAGCACAAACCCAGCGAACTGAGCGGTGGCGAGCAACAGAGGGTGGCGATTGCCAGGGCTTTGATAAGCCAGCCATCGCTTATCCTGGCGGACGAACCAACCGGTAATATGGACCAAAAAACAGGCAAACAGATTTTAGATCTGTTTGACGAATTGAATAAAGACGGGCACACCATAATAATAGTCACCCATGATGCCGAGGTAGCCAAGCGCACAAAAGGCACGATATTCTTACAGGACGGGCAAATAGTTAACAGGACTGGTGAAAAAGGAAGTATTAAATAGAAGCATGACATATACGGTAATACCTTAAATATGTTAAGTAATTACAAAAGGAGGCAACGGATGTTAAAAGTATTATCCGGCATTTTATTGGTCGTCATAACTCTGGGCATTATTGCATGCGGTGGTGGTGGTGCGAGTGGAGATATACAAACTGTCTGGATAACGCCCCAGGTAGCGGATACAACTGTGTCTGCACAGGTAGAAGACGTAGAGAATTTCAAAATGACGCACTTTCGGGTAGGTACATCTTCCGGCAATGAAGCCTTTATGGCTTATGAATTTGATGAAAACATTTATGTACGGGCTAATGTTTGCCCACCTTGTAACTCTGTTGGTTTTTCACTTAGTGAAGATATATTGGTATGTGATACGTGTGGAACAAAATTCTATGCAGAAACAGGGGAAGGAATCAGCGGTGGGTGTGTCAATTATCCCAAAAAAGATGTGCCATACGAAGTTACCAACGGCTATATAGTAATGACTATGAGCGACCTTGAGGCAGCTTATCTGGAAACCCTCATACCCGGTTTACCAAGATGATGCTTATATTGGTATAAATATTGACCAGTAACCTGTTCCTGTAGGGTATCCCACTTCTTAAATTGGTGGAACAACCCCCCTTTGCTCGATAAGACTTGGAAGAACAGTTCGATGAAACGTTTCATAGAACTGTTATTCCAAGTCTTATTATTGAAAGTTGATTAACAAAACATGCTATGGCGGCCTTTATCATTTGTGCCGTATGTTTTTCTGTGACCCTCTTGATTATCAGAAGGAAGATAACATCTTCTACTTGCACCTTTTTGCGATTACAGTTAAACTCTAAACTATCTCATCGTTTATGGGCCACTCTATAAAACAAGGCGGCAAAAGGTGATTTAAATGTTAAGCAAAACTCCTGATACTCTCTTTTTTGCCAAGCTGCCTTGAGATATTGAAAAGATTAACAAAAGTCACTTACAATAGACACCATAGAACTTACAGTTTAATAAATGACGGAGAGATATTCTATGAGAAGAGTTTATCTGGACAATGTATCCACGACCCGCCTCATCCCCGAAGTATATCAGGTTATGAAGCCCTATCTTGAGGATGAATTTGGGAATCCATCCTGTGTTCATGAGTGGGGAGATGCCGCTAAAGAAGGTGTAGAAAAGGCCAGAACCCAGGTGGCTCAGCTTATCGGGGGCCAGGCTGAAGAAATCATATTTACCGGCAGCGGCACCGAGAGCAACAACTTTGCAATCAAGGGCCTGGCACTGGCGCAACAGAAGAAAGGGAAACATCTGGTCATTTCGGCTGTCGAGCACTTTTCGGTGCTGCATTCGGTTAAAACGCTGGAAAAATGGGGTTTTGATGTAAGCCTGGTTCCGGTGGATAAACACGGATTGATAGACCCCGAAACTGTGCGGCGGCAAATACGAAATGACACGGTGCTGGTGTCTGTCATGCATGCTAACAGCGAAGTGGGCACGATAGAGCCTATAAAGCAGATATCTCAGATAACAAAGGAGAAAGAGGTTGTATTCCATACCGATGCAATAGCCACAGCCGGGACTATTCCTGTAAACGTACAGGAATTAGGAGTGGATGCCTTAAGCCTGTCGGGAAACCAGTTTTATGGGCCCAAGGGTGTTGGCGCTTTGTGGTTGCAGCAGGGAGTGCGTATTACCCCTCTCCTTGATGGTGGCGTACAAGAGGGAGGAAGACGGGCAGGTACAGAGAATGTGCCCGCTATTGTCGGCCTGGGCAAGGCTGCCGAGTTAGCCAGTGCCAATATGACGGCTCGCATTAAGCACCTGACACATCTTCGTGACCGCTTGCTCTCCGAATTGCCATCTGCCATTGACCATGTTGTGATTACCGGTCACCCGGAGCATCGGCTTCCCGGCAATGCCAGTTTCTGTATAGAGTTTATTGAAGGTGAAGCTATGCTTATGCTGCTCAACAGCAAAGGCGTGGCTGTCACCAGTGGTTCGGCCTGCACTTCACGGGCACTCAAAGCATCACATGTGCTTATCGCTATGGGGATTTCGCATGCACTGGCGCAGGGTTCTCTGCTTTTCGGTTTTGGGGTAGATAATTCCGATGAAGATGTTGATTATTTACTGGAGGTGCTACCCCTTGTTGTAGACAGGCTGCGGCAGATGTCGCCCCTTTATTCTAAGTTTCTGAAAGGGGGTGAATAATATGCCGGTTTATAGTGAGAAAGTTATGGATCACTTCATGAACCCCCGGAATGTAGGCGAGATCGAGAACGCTGATGGTGTAGGCGAAGTCGGCAATCCTATATGCGGCGATATGATGGCGTTTTATATTAAAGTAAAAGACAACCGCATTGATGATGTTAAGTTTAAGACTTTCGGTTGCGGTGCAGCCATTGCCGTTTCCAGTATGGCCAGCGAAATGGCTAAAGGCAAAACGCTGGACGAGGTGATGAAAATTACCCCCGAGTTAGTGGCGAATGAACTCGGCGGATTGCCCAAGCAGAAGTTTCACTGTTCAAACCTGGGCGCCCAGGCGTTACATAAAGCCATCACGAATTACCGTGAGAAAAATAAGGAGGTAATGAATAATGGTGGAAAGTAGTAAACTCTCGGAAAAAGAAAGCCCGAAAACAAAAGAAGAGGCTAAAAAAGAGAAACTCACCCTGATTGTTTTCAGCGGTGACCTGGACAAGGCTTTAGCCGCTTTCATACTGGCAACTACCGCCGCCAGCTCCGGCATGGATGTCAGTATGTTCTTCACCTTCTGGGGGCTGAATGTCTTAAAGAAGAACGAAGGTGGCATTAAAAGCAAGGGATTGATGCGGAAGATGCTGAACTTTATAAATCGGGGCGGTTCAAAGAGGCTGACCCTTTCAAAGTACAATATGATGGGTATGGGTACCTGGATGATGAAAGGGCTTATGAAAGATGTTAACATACCGTCGATAGATGAGTTTATCGCTATGTCGCATAAAATGGGAGTAAAGATGATAGCCTGCACCACCTCATGCGGAGTGATGGGTGTACCCGAAGATTCATTTAGAAGTGAGGTTGAAATTCTGGCCGGTGCCGCCTATTTTCTGCGTGAAGCGCGGGATGCGGATATAACTCTCTTTATCTAGAGATGTCAACCGGCGAAACAAGGAGGCAAAGATGAAAGCAGACAAGAGTCTTGATTGCATCGGGCTTTATTGCCCTATGCCTATTGTAAAGACGGCGGAAATAATCAAGCAGCTAAAGACGGGAGAAGTGCTGGAGGTGGTGGCTGATGACAAGGGGATAAAGCAGGATATGCCCGCCTGGTGCGATTTAACCGGACACGAGTTTCTGGGAGTGGAAGAGGATGGGGAAATAAGGGTTTATGTTAAAAAAACACATGATTAAAAATACTTACTCAAAATCTCTACAGGGGGACAATAAGTAAATGTGGATATTTGCAGTAATCGGCATGACAGCATTAGTTTCAGGCATACTTATAATCCGGATGATTTTGAAGGGGAAAAAGGTAGCTAATATGATTTATAAACCAGGATTGAAGATGTTGCATATTCCGCTTTTTATTATGATTATCGGTGCTTTGGTCATCTCTCCATTGCTTGGCAGTTGCAGCAGTGGACCTCCCGTTATTCAATATACCCTTACGATAAATACAGATGGCGGCGGCACATTTGCCGGTGCCGATGCCTACGACGAGGGAACCGTAGTATCTATCAGTGCCAGTCCTGATGCCGGATGGGAATTTGTTGAGTGGCTCGGTGAAATAAGTACAATCGACGCTCGCCTCTCAGGCAGTACCACAATAGAAATGGATAGAGATTACACCATTACAGCCAACTTCAGGTTAGAGGTGGTTATCCCTACTAATATATCTAATGTGGTTTACAATCTCCCCTGGCCAGCGACACTGAACTATGGTGAACAGATAACCTTTGAGTTTGATTATTATATAGAGGAGAGAATTCCTGTACATATCATCCCACGCCCATTTTCTAACGGAGCCATTGCCCCCGGATATCTTGCCAGCGGGTCTAACCAGTATGATTTTTATCAGGGCAAAGGAGAAAGTGGTTTCACCATCAATCCGCAGTCCGGACAGGTTGTTGTTGACCAGATAAGATTCCAGATAACCAATGTTTACCAGAGTACAATTCTTTACGAATTCTTTGTTCCTGTCGACTACACCTTTCAGCAATAGAACCATATTTCCCAATATATGTTATCACCCTGTATAACTACGGTAGGGTAAGGAATGAATACCTTTCTGCTACGGATAATAGTAATTGGGTCTGTCCAAAGAGAAATTGAGTTAGTAAACCTTCACATAAACAAGCACACAAAAGCAGCAGCGGTTGGATTTGAACTAAAAGACAGCGTCCTACTTTTTATTGGCGCAATAACACTCAATAGCTTTTGTGAGGAATGCGGATAAGTCCTCGTTTATTTCGCCGAATATCTTAATAAATCTTGGATGCTGGCTGTAAGCACGCCCTAGTCCCAATACGGCTTCATCCGAATACTCAGCAAAGTTATCCAGCCACTTCCTCCACCTGACGATCTGTTCCTGCACTTTATCACTATCACATCCTTCAGGCATACTGTCAGCGATGGTTTCGAAGATGGAGGCACCCTCTGCCTGAACTGTGGCAAAGTCTTCTTCACCCATTTCGTTTATACGGTCTTCACTCTCTTTCAAAGTATCTTCAACCTGCCTTTCGCTTACTTCCCGTCGCTATCTTTCAACCTGTCTATCACTAAATCCGTTATAGAAGAAATAATATACATTTTAATACCAGTAAAAGAATATTATTATGGATGTTTTTTAGCCGGCTTCCTCAACAGTTCACCCTGTTCTATAAAGCTTTCCATGCTATAAGCCGCTATAACTTTTCCGATTACCGGTAACGGCAGGTCTTCCAGCTTCTTAAAACGCACACATGATTTTGCCATGTCCAGTTTCTTGCCGGTTGCCGCGTACTCTTCAACAAAACGTTTTTTTACCCCTTCTTCAATATAGATTCCAATTAAGTAGACCGCCATATGGTTTTTCTGGGAGGCTAGTGCGGCATACATAAGCGGTTTATTATTGTAAGTATCGGGGTAAACGGAAAGGGGTACCTGATATGTAATCATTCCCCAGTTCATTGCCTCTTCGTATCCTGCGGGCAAGTTGTCCAGAATCACCTTTCGTACAGCTTTGATTGCTGTTCGACGTTCCGGGGACAATTCTGATAAATATTGTTTCACACTTGTAGCTTTGGATCTCATTTATTGCTCTTTCTATTTGCTGACTTGCCGTTTAATATTATATTATCTCCGGCTTCTGGTCTGGCTTTGCGAATCCGTTAGATTACAAAGCCTTTCATAAAGCTGCTGTTGTTCTTCCGGCGAACCCTGTTCCCAGCGGCTAATGATGCCGTTATATCGTGACCGGTCTATATAGCCTTGTTCTACAGCATTATCCAATTTAGACAAGAAGGCGTTTTCCAGCCTGGCTTGGCGTTGTTCAGACTGAATCATATTACAAACACGCTTGTATAGCTGTAACTGCTCCTCGTCAGATTTGCCGGACCATATGCCATGTATCCTATTTATAAGCTCTTGATCAACAAGCCCTCTATCAAGTGCTTGTTCTAATTGCTGATTCAGGGCATTTTCAAGTCTTACCGATTGCGGGGAAGAGGGATCATCCTGGGCGATAATGATTGAAGTAACGCTAATTATTGCTATCAGGGTTAGAGAAACGGCGAGCAGAATATATTTTTTCATACTTATCCTCCGACAGTTATTTCCATGTTTAGAAGTATAGTTCTCAGTTGAAATTATTTCAATAGCCCCACCAAACCTTGATATGCATTTCCAGGGGGCTTCTTCTTGCCTTACAGGGCGTCCCGGGGGTGGTGGTATAATTGATCAGGATTGTTAATGGAAAAAAGTAAAACTGTTGAAATTAGCGGCGTGGGATTAGTTTTATTTGAACGCAGCAAGCCAGCCAGACGCATAAGTATATCGATTAGGCCGTTCCGGGGGATTCGGGTAGCTGTTCCTTATGCATCGTCCTTTAAGAAAGCGGAGGAATTTGCCCGTACCAAGAAAGCATGGATAAAGAGACACCTCGAAAACATGAAGCGGTATGAGGGAATATACAATAACAATCCCGTTAACGCCGGTTGCATAGATAAAGCAGAAGCAAAAACAACACTGGTTAAAAGGCTTAAATGGCTTGCGGGCAAATATGGATTCTCCTATAACAGGGTATTTATTCGAAATCAAAAGACAATATGGGGCAGCTGTTCGGGTAAAAATAATATCAGCTTGAATATGAAACTTGTTCAACTTTCCGATGAGCTGGTTGACTATGTTATTCTGCACGAGCTTGCCCATACAATAAAAAAAGACCACAGCAAGGCTTTCTGGGCAGAGATGGATAAGCTTGTGGGAAATGGGAAGAAAATGTCGAAAAGGCTGAAGAATTATGGCATGGAATTATATTAGCCGTAATAAAAGTTACACAGGGTGCGTAACCTGTATAACCAACGAATAGTTTCCCCTTTGCTTGCCATTGATGATATTACAGCGCTTCTATGGTAAGCCAGAGCCATGCAAATATTATACCTAGTGCCGCCCCAATGATTACTTGAAACGGTGTATGGCCAATCAATTCTCGCAGGTCGGCTTCTATCTTGGTTAACGGTTCCCTAATCCTGATCTCGTGTACAATTCGGTTGAGCACTATTGCCTGTTGGCTAACTGCCTGTCTTACACCGGCTGCGTCATATAATACTATTGATGCCAGAATAGTAGCAATACCGAAAGCAGCCGAATTGAAGCCTTCGACCATGCCTGCCGTTGTAGCTAATGCAGTGACGATTACCGAATGAGAACTGGGCATTCCGCCACTGCTGAATAAGTAACGGAAGTCCAGCCCCTTACTCTGGAACAATGCTATTATTGTTTTTAATATCTGTGCAAGTGCCCAGGCGCTGATAGGAATTATCAGGATATTATTGGTTAGTATATCAATAATCACTATATTCTTTTCCGCTCGCTTATAATCACTTTACTCACCGTGACCGGCATAAACGCTCATGCTCTTTCAGGCTTGTAATCAGATCCGAACTTTCCCTGACATATAAAACGTAACGCGGAACATGGGCATCGTAACTTCTTGCCATAAAAGGTTCGCCCCAGAAACTAACGAGAGCTTCTGCCTTTCCCGCAGTATCGGTTCCAACCAGTATGAAAGACATATTCTCTTCCAGATTAGACCAGATCGGTTCTTTTACTTTTTTACGGCCTGCACAAACAGCCACTTTGGGAAGTATATTGGTATCCCAGCGCTCCTTTTCTTTGGGATTAAGTACGAATTGTATAGAAGTGATATCGGTATTTTCGATGAATGGGCGTAGCATGATATCGAACGGGTATCGAGCTTTGTACATACGCAAACATATGTTAAAAAAGATTACCTCTCCCTGGCCTCTCTTGGCAAATCGTACACTTTCTGCCTGCAACTGGCTGGGCCCTATCAAAGTAACGTCAGGAGGGGTTAAAGAAGATTGTAGAGTTATGAGGCTGTTTTCAATACGGGCTTCAACTAAAGCAAAATGATCTGCTTGGCTTTCGCGCTTTATATCCCGGATAAGAAATATGGCTAATAATACGAT
>PVMS01096873.1_pt1 | contig 10873 bp, 9 predicted proteins | sample 1853461 | NCBI WGS metagenome assembly PVMS01 (sample SAMN08582032, study PRJNA380276) | Marine sediment metagenome, whole genome shotgun sequencing project. | isolation source: ocean sediment barecode stripped | collected 2017
TCCAGAAAGGCGCCGAGTTTCTCGTTGACCATGGTCTCCACCAGACCCTTGATCTCGCTGTTGCCGAGCTTGGTCTTGGTCTGGCCCTCGAACTGGGGCTCGGGAAGCTTCACGGAGATGACCGCGGCGAGACCCTCCCGGATGTCGTCACCGGACAGTCCCGCCGTGACGTTTTTTACCAGGTTGTTGGAGATAGCGTAGTGGTTGACGGTCCTTGTCATGGCCGCCTTGAACCCCACCAGATGACTGCCGCCCTCCTGGGTGTTGATGTTGTTGGCGAAAGAAAAGATCGTTTCCTTGTAGCTGTCGTTGTACTGAAAAGCGATGTCGACAACCACGTCGCCCCTGGAGCCCTGTATGTGAACCGGCTTGCGGTGGATGGCGGTGCGGTTGCGGTTCAGATGTTCCACGAAATGGACAATACCGCCCTTGTACTGGAACTCCTGCTTCCTTTCGGTCCGCTCGTCCTCGATGGTGATCTTCACGCCGGCGTTGAGGAACGAAAGCTCCCGCAGGCGTTGGGAGAGAGTGTCGAAGGAAAAATCAGCTGTCTCGAAGATCTTGTCGTCGGGCAGGAAGGTGATCTTGGTCCCCCGTTTTTTCGTCTTCCCGACGTTTTCAAGTTTGGTGACAGGCTTTCCCCGTTCATAGGACTGGATGTAGACCCTTCCGTCCCGCCAGATCTCCAGCTCCAGCCTGGCCGAAAGAGCGTTGACCACCGAAACACCGACACCGTGGAGCCCACCCGACACCTTGTAGGCGCTGTTCTCGAACTTACCGCCGGCGTGCAGGGTTGTCATGACCACTTCCGCCGCCGGTTTTTTCATCTGTTTGTGACGGTCCACGGGGATACCGCGGCCGTTGTCTTCCACCACGACGCTGTTATCGGGCCTGATGGTCACGGAGATCTTGTCACAAAACCCACCCATGGCCTCGTCGACGCTGTTGTCCACCACTTCATACACCAGGTGGTGGAGGCCCTCCGCCGCCGTGTTGCCGATGTACATAGCTGGTCTCTTACGGACCGCTTCGAGGCCCTCCATGACCTTGATCTTTTCGGCGGTATAGTCTAGTTCCTTTTTTTCAGCTCCCTTGCCGGCTGCGGACTTCGCTCTGCTTTTTTCGGCAGCTGGTGTTGGGCTTTTCTTTTTCTTCTTATCGTCGCTCACGTGACGCTTCCTCTCTTAAGCAGGCTGTTTGCTGTCCGCTTTGACGCTGCTGCCAAACGGTTTCAGGTCGCCATGGTCAACGGTCCAGATCTTGCCCTCCCCTGCCGGGAGGAACATGTACTCTTCTCCGGTGGTGGAGATGAGGAACTGAGCCTTGATCTCCATGACCAGACTGCCCAGCGCCTTCCTTCTGGTTTCGTCCAGCTCAGAGGCCACATCGTCAAGCAGGACAAGGGGCCAGGCCCCGTGAGTGTCATGGTAAGCTGTTGCCAGGGCAAGCTTGAAAACCAGGACCGCGCTTCGTTTTTGTCCCTGGGAACCGTACCGCGCCAGATCTGTCGGGTGGTCCGGACTGCCGAGGGTGAACAGGATGTTATCCCGATGGGGGCCTGCTAATGAGTGGCCTACCCGCGATTCCCGAGTGCGAATTTTTGCAAGTTCGTCCAGAATCGCGTTTTCCAGTTTACGGCGGTGTTCCGCCGGGGTATTCGCACCGCCAGGCATGGCACCGGCGGGGAAGGTGAAGCCCGGACTGTACGTCAAACCCAAACCGGAACCCAGCCCCAGCCTTTCACCTAACTCCTCCATCTTCGGGTTCAGGGCGTGGAGAAGCTCCAGCCTTCGGTAAACCAGGGCCGCTCCTGCGGCAGCGAATCCCTTGTCCCACCCTTCCAACTCCCCGGCTCGCCCCCCTCCCCTTCTGAGCAGAGCGTTTCTCTGCCTGAGGGTCGACAGATATCTCCGGTACTCTCTGACATACTCGGGGACGATCTCGAATACGGCCCTGTCCACAACCTTGCGCCGCCAGGCCGGCGAGCCGCTGACAAGGCTAACATCCTCAGGGATGAAATGGACCACCTTCAAGGCCTGAAGATACTGTTCCGGTGAACTGATCCTTTTGTCGTCAATGTACTGTCGGCGTCCACGATCAGTCAGGGTAAAGGAGAGCAAGCGTTCCAATCCACCGGAAGAAACGGCTCCAGTGACCCGGCCGGCCGACTCACCGTGCCGGATCATTTCAACCCTGCCGGCGGACCGGAAGGACCGGAGGCTTCCGAGATAACCGATAGCCTCAAGGAAGTTCGTCTTTCCCTGCCCGTTTAGGCCCAGCAACAGGTTGAAGCGCGGATGGAGCTCAACGGCCTGCCGGCCAAGGTTCCGGAAACGGTCCGGCTCCACCCACAGCAGCCTCATGCGTCAGATGCGCATAGGCATGATGACCGAGATGTAATCCTCCTGCCCCTTCTGGGATATCACACAGGGGCTGAGCTCATCCTTGAGTCCCAATTCCACCGTTTCAACGTTCATGGAGGAAAGGGTGTCAAGCATGTATCGGGCGTTGAAAGTGACTTCCACATCATCTCCATCGTATGTGACGGGCACCGTTTCTGTGGCGGTCCCAAGGTCCGGGTTGTTGATGTGAACCGTCACCTTCCCGCTGGTGAAGGCGAACTTGATGGCCCTGGAACGCTCCGAAGACAACAAAGAGACCCTCCTGATGGCATGGATCATCGATTCGCGATCAGCTTCGGCCACAAAAACCCTTTCTTCAGGGACAACCTGTTTCCAGTTGGGGAAGGACATGTCAATGAGACGGGTGGTGAGGACAATGGAATCCTTGCGGAAAACGCCGTGTTGCTTCTGAAAATCCACCTCCACCATTTCGTCGTCGCCTTCCTCCAGAAGCTTGCGGACCTCGTTGAGGGATTTTCGGGGGATAACAACACTTTCTCCTGGCCTGATGTTTCCTTCGGCACCCTTTTCCACCTTGGCCATACGATGGCCGTCCGTAGCGACGAGCCTCAAGATCCCCTTGCCGTCTTCCCCTTCCTCCATTTCGAACAATATTCCCGTCAGGTTATAGCGGGTCTCGTCCGTTGAGGCGGCATAGATCGTTTTCTTGATCATGTCCTTGAAGTTTTCGGCGTTCAGGGTGAGAAAATTTCCTTCCTCGTAAGTGGGGAGGCTCGGGTAGTCGTCGGCAGGCAGACCTTTCAGTTCAAATGATGAACTGCCACACGTTATCTCCGAGATGTTGTCCTCCTTGACCTGGACGGCGACAGAGGATTCGGAGGGAAGCTCTTTGATGATCTCGAAGAGCTTTCTGGCCGACAGGGTCACTGATCCCTGACTTTTAACGGAAGCCTCCAGGAACCCGCTGATCCCCACCTCCATATCGGTGGCCAGCATCTTCAACTTGTCGCCGGTACCGTCGATAAGAACGTTGCTCAGAATCGGAACCGTGTTCTTGCGTTCAACGATATTCTGAACCCTCGACAATCCCTTGAGAAACTCTTCCCGGTTGATGGAAAAGATCAGCACCTTCAAACCTCCTGTTCTGGGGCCGCTTGGGCCTTATGCACCGGTCCCCTCCTGCATCGGATTAAAAAATTTTCGACTGCAGAGTGGCTTTCGGTCTGTACGAACACACCGCTACCTGTTTTCTGGTATATCTGGAGCCGGAAAAACTCCCCTGGAACCGCATGGGGGCAACCATATTTTACATGAAGGGAGGACCGTAAAGCAACACTTAACACTTTTTATAAACGAACGGATATTCGTTTATAAAAAGTACGATGAGCCAAGGGCTAAGAACTAAGTTTTTCTGTAGAATTTTCCAAATTATTTTGTCCACTATCACATTCCTGTATCTCATTTCCCAAGCCAGGGCAATTTTACACAGGTCTTAGCACACAGTTCCTGGCTCTTGGTTCTTAGTTCTTTCTTTAACCTAGTAGCAGGAGTAGTAGGGCCTGGGGTTTCAGGGGAATACCTCTTAAGTCCTCGCAAGGAAAGAAAAACAGTTGTGGACCATGCTGTGGAACAATCGGTGGAGATGTCAGACTAATCCACAAAATCAGTTTTCCACAATTAAAACCACAGGGTTATGAACAGGGTTGTAAACAGGAAGGTGTGGAAAAAACAGTCTCAGACACAGTCTCAGACACAGTAAAACTTAAAAGACCTTATCTGAGTCTGGGTCTGTGTCAGTGACTCAGCCCTGGTTGTTCCCCTCCAACTCCCTGGTGAGTTGCACAATGGTGTTGTCGGTGTCCGGGTCGTTCTTAACGATATTCTCCAGCTTCTGGACAGCGTGGAGGATCGTGGTGTGATCACGACCACCGAAATGACGTCCGATCTCAGGAAGGGAGAGGTTCGTTAGTTGGCGGGTCATGTACATGGCCATGTGGCGGGGTTGGATAAAGACCTTGTTTTTCTTCTTGGATTTCAGGTCCGATACTTTGACGTTGAAAAAAGAGGAAACCTTTTTCTGGATATCCTCCACCGTGATGACCTTTTTTTTCTGCTCAAGAAAGTTCTTCAGGGCATCCTGGACGAGTTCCATGGTGATGACCTTTGTTCGTGAAAAGGCGGCAAAGGCCGTTACCCTCTGGAGGTAGCCTTCCAGTTCCCTTATGTTAGAACCAGTGTTTTCTGCCAGGAACAGGGCCGCATCCTGCGGCAGGGTCGTGCCCGCAAGGTCTGCTTTCTTTTCCAGGATGGCGATCTTTGTCTCCAGGTCCGGGGCTTGTATGTCCGCGATAAGACCCCACTCGAATCGGGATCTCAACCTTTCCTCGAGATCGGGAATCTCTCTGGGGAACTTGTCTGAAGATACGACGATCTGTTTGTGGGAATCGAAGAGGGTGTTGAAGGTGTGAAAAAACTCCTCCTGTGTTCTTTCTTTACCGGCAATGAACTGGATGTCGTCCACAAGGAGGATATCCATGTTCCGGTAGGTCTCCCTGAACTGGGGCATGCGGTCGAAGCGGAGACTGTTGATCAGTTCGTTCATGAACCGCTCCGAGGAGAGGTAGCACAGGCGGATATCGGGGTTCCGGGACTGGGCGTAGTTGCCTATCGCGTGCATGAGATGTGTCTTGCCAAGGCCGACACCGCCATAGACAAAAAGAGGGTTGTAAGAGCGAGCCGGCTGTTCGGCCACGGCGAGAGCCGCGGCATGGGCGAACTGGTTGCTGCTGCCCACGACAAAAGTGTCGAAGGTATATTTAGGGTTCAGGGCCGAGTGGGTGCTGACCTGGGTGTGCGGGGGCGGGGTGGCAGTCGGCCCTGTTTTCGCCGGGACAACCGGCAGCGGCTCCGGGATGGCGGCAGACACTTCCGGCTCATTGATGTTTATCCTGATGGAAAGATCCATGCCTGTGATGTCGCGGGCTGCAATGATGAGGGCGGACAGGTAGTTCTCTTCGATCCAGTCCCCGATAAACGCATGCGGCGCTTCCAGGGTCAGGTGATTGTTGTCCAGGGCTGCCGGATTCAGGGTGCTGAACCAGGTGTTGAAGATCTGGGGGTTGACCTCATCCTTGAGGGTGGCCAGAATTTTGTTCCAGAGTTGTTGGGCTTTCATTTTGCCTTAAATTACGAGACCTTGGAGTTGCCAGTACCGTCCTCCGGCACATCCGGTTTACACACAGGCTTTTCCACAGGTGTGGAAAGGTAGAAAAACCCTGTAAATACGGACGGTTGTGTGGCTAGTTTGCAGTAAGTGTTGGTCAGGTTCCAGGTGCTGTAGATTTGTGGAAACAACGGGAGAAAGTACCATCTTAACAAAAACTTAACCGGTTTCCCTTGTAGTGGAAAAGCCCCCTTAACTCTTGCCCGGTGATCCTTGTGAAAAGTCCACAAACGGGACCTGGAACCTGAGAACCGTTCCCCCCTGAAGAACGAATGATTTGTATAGCAGAACGCCCATGAAGGTGGCAAGGGAAAAGCGAAATTGACGGTTTACAGTGATGGAATTTTCGCGAGGTTGTCAAAAGGAGACATTTGGCAATGGTAAATAACCGGCGCCTGCAGTTTGGCGGCTTCTGTATGTCTCATGCAGGTGTATTCCTTGCAGGATTGCAGGAGGGGACCGTGGTGTATTGAGCCAACAGCAACGGTTTTTAAGTAAACTGTGAACCCCTCGACAAGCTCGGGGCAGGCGGTGAACGGTGAACGGCATACTAAAACCTATTGTAAATATATTGAACAATGGGTTTTTCTTTGTTATATAGGCACGTTCCACGCCGGGTGCGCGAACGGTTTTCAAACGGACCACCGGTAAGGGTCAGGAATAACATGAAAGACAAAATACGCTCTCGAGACAAGGCAAGGGGGGCTGAAGGCAGGAGGAAAGGCTTTGAAAAGAACATTTCAACCCAGCAACGTTTCCAGGAAAAGAACCCACGGGTTCAGGCTCCGCATGAGAACCCGGAGCGGGCGCCTCGTCTTGAAAAGAAGGCGCGTCAGAGGAAGGAAGCGGCTAGCGGTCTGACCGGGGAAAAAACTGATCTGCGTTTTCCCCGCGAGGCCAGGATCCGATCCCGGGCCGAGTACCTCAAAGTCCAGAGTGCAGGACTAAGAACGCGGGGACGAAACCTCATCATCTTGTCCATCGACAACAGCCTTCCCATCACCCGTTTCGGCATCACCGTATCCAGGAAAACAGGTAATGCAGTCACCCGGAACCGGATCAAGAGGCGTCTTCGCGAGATCCAGCGTCAGAACCACAGCCGTTTTGTTTTCGGGAAAGATATGGTGGTCATTGCCACGCGGCAGGCGCCAGGAGCTTCCTACGCTGAGTTGGAAAAAGAGTATTTGAAACTGGCGGACGCGGCGGGCCTGACGGAGGGCACAACCTCGGTATGAAAAAAGTTCTTCTGACAATTATCGGTATCTACAGGAAGTGGATATCTCCGGCACTTCCCGGGAGGTGCCGCTTTGCGCCCACCTGTTCCGCCTACGCCCACGAGGCCCTCGAGAAACACGGCCCCCTGAAAGGGTCGGTGCTCACCGCAAGCCGCCTGGCCCGTTGCCACCCGTTTAACCCGGGTGGGTGGGATCCCGTTCCGCCCGTATCGGACTATCGGAGTAACGGAGTAACGGTGTCAAAGCTTAGTGGGCGTGCTAATAATCAATTGACAACTTCCGCCCGCGAAAAAGACCTGGGCGGTCAAGAGGGTTCAGGTTCGGTTCTTCACCCCGACACCTCGACACCCCGATACCCCGATACCCAACGAGGTTAATTCATGGACGATCAGGGAAAAAGGCTGCTACTTGCCCTGGCGATCTCCTTCGCCTTTCTGTTTTTTTACCAGAACTATTTCGTTCCTCCCGCCCCGGTCCAGGAGGAGGGCGGCGTTATCGGAACCGTGGGGGATAATGAGATTCCGGCTTCTCCCGAGGAGACGATCATCGCTCCGTCCATGGACGCTTCCACTCGGACGCTTGAGGCCATCACTGCCAAGGGTGAAGAGACACTTACCGTCCTTACTCCATTATATAATGCCACCCTGTCTAACCGGGGAGCCGTCATCAGGAGCTTGACCCTCAACAAGTACCGTCAGGAGCTTAAAGAGGCAGATTCCCACGTGGAGATGGTGCACGCCGGTGAGGTGGAACCGATCCTTCCTCTTGCCGCCGAGTTCGTAGCCGCAGGAGGACCCCTTGGTTTTTCCAGAGCCTTGTTCCGCACCGAGGGGAAAGATCTGGAGCTTGGACCGGGAGAGGACGGGAAGGTGGTCTACCGGTACAGGACTCCCGAGGGACTTGAGATGGTCAAGACCCTCACCTTCAAGGCCGATACGTATGAGGTGTTGTGTTCCGTCCAGCTTCTCAATCGTTCCATGCAACCTCTGGGAGGGCGGGCCGAACTGATGTGGGCGCCGGGACTCGAGCCGGCAGCCGGCGCGAAGGGTGGAAAGAAATCAGGCATGGGGCGTTACGGGTACCAGGGGGCCCTTTACCTGGACGGAGGCAAGGCTGACAAGATCAAGGGCAGCAAGCTGGAAGGGACCGCCACTTTTGAAGGTCCCATGCAATGGATCGCATCCGAGGATATGTATTTTGTCGCGGCCCTCATGCCTACAGGGAAGGTGACCGGAGCGCTGGCGCGAAAAGGCACCGGGGAAAGAGTTGAAGTGGGGATTTATACCCAGCTGCGCATCCCTCCCGGCAGCGTAGCCACCTTTGGCGCAGCTGTCTATATCGGACCCAAGGAGATGGCCTCTTTAAAGAAGGTATCGCCGGAATTGATCAAGACCATCGACTTTGGCTTTTTCGGTTTCATAGCCAAGCCCCTGCTCGAGATGCTCAACTTCTTTTACCGCTACCTCGGCAACTACGGGCTCGCCATTATCGTTCTGAGCGCCCTGCTCAAGATCGTCTTCATCCCGTTCTCCACCATCAGCCAACGCTCCATGAAAAGGATGCAGGCGCTGACGCCCCAGATCAACGCCCTGAAGGACCGTTACAAGAAGGACAAGGACAAGCTCAACCAGGAGATCATGAAGCTGTACGGGGAAAACAAGGTCAACCCGGCCATGGGATGTCTTCCCATGCTGCCTCAGCTCCCGGTCTTTTTCGCCCTGTACCGGGCTCTCCTCGGCGCCATTGAACTGCGCCACGCTCCGTTCTACTTCTGGATAGTGGACCTCTCAGCCAAGGACCCACTTTACATAACACCCATCTTCATGGGTGCCACCATGTTCTTGCAGCAGAAGATGACCCCCACAGCGGGAGACCCTCGCCAGGCCCAGATCATGTTGTTCATGCCCATCGTTATGACGGCCCTGTTCCTGAGCTTCCCCGCGGGCCTTGTGATCTACTGGGCCGTCAACAACGTTCTGACCATCGGTCACCAGTGGTGGATGTACCGCGGCACGGATGTTATTGTGGCGGTTGAAGACGAAGAGAAAAAAGGAAAGAAGAAGGGGAAGAGGAGGAAGTAGGGACGCGGTGACGCGGAGACGCGAAGACGCGGAGGATCCTTGAAATTCCCCGTGTCCCCCCGTCGCCCCTTCTCCGTGTCATGACAGCCACGGAAGGACTGAGCCGATGATCGATGATCTGGATAAAGCAAAGGTCACATCATCGGTTCGTGCATTTGAGGATACGGTGGCTGCAATAAGCACTCCCCCGGGACCTGGGGCTGTTGGTGTGGTGCGCATCAGCGGTCCGGCAGCGGTCCAGGCGGGCCTGAGGATCTTCACACCCTTAAGCAGTCCCTCAACAGACACGCCTCGCCCGCGTCATGCAGTCGTGGGCAAGGTTCATCCTCCCGGCGACCCCGAGTCTCCCATCGACCAGGCTGTCTGGCTTTTTTTCGCAGGCCCTCGTTCCTATACGGGTGAGGATACCGTGGAGATCACCGTCCACGGAGGCCCCCTCATCATGGCCGAACTGTTGGAAGCAGCGACAGCAACCGGAGTCCGGCTGGCTGAGCCGGGGGAGTTTACCAGGCGCGCTTTTCTAAACGGGCGCATGGACCTTTCCCAGGCGGAGGCTGTGGCGTCTCTTATCTTTGCGGGCACCAGCAAGGCCCGTCGTGTCATGCTCGACCAGGTGGAGGGCGCCATGGGCAGGGAGGCAGCCCGTATCCGGCAGGCCCTTCTGGATGCCAAGGTACTCCTCGAGGCGGCCATCGATTTCCCTGAAGACATAGAGGATGATGCGCCTGGGGGGTTGGAGGGACTGCTCGAGCAGGCCACTCAGATCGCCGGCAGCCTCCTTGCAACCTCACGTCAGGGCATCGCCCTGGATGAAGGGCTCAAGGTCGTCATCGTAGGCGCTCCCAACGTGGGCAAATCGAGCCTGCTCAACGCCCTCCTCGAAGAGGAGCGGGCTATCGTCCACGAAGTTCCAGGAACGACCAGGGACTTTATCGAGGGACGCATCAGTCTCGATGGCATTCCCATGGTGGTCGTGGACACAGCCGGGATCAGGGGGCGTGTGCCTTCCGTGGAAGCGGAGGGGATCCGCAGAACCCATCAGCTTATGAAAAAGGCCGACCTCCTCCTTGTGGTCCTCGACGGATCACGGCATCTGTCAGATGATGAGATCGAACTCCTCGAGGACACGGCCGGGTTGCCGAGGGTCGTCATTGCCAACAAGTCCGACTTGCCGTCTCCAGATGAAAAACAGTTTCCGGCAGGGGCGGTCCACACCTCTGCCCTTACGGGTGACGGTGTGGAGAAGTTAAAGGAAACCATTTACGGGGCCTACGTCGGAGGCGATCCGGCACTGGAGGAGGCCGGGGGGGGTGGTGACCTCCCTGAGGCAGGCCGATGCTCTGAAGAAGATCGGGGATGGCTGCCGGTTGTCCCTCGAAGGGGTCGCTGCCGGTCACGGGCCGGAACTTCTGGCGGTGGGGGTGGATGAGGCGCTGCTCGGGGTAGGGGAACTCACGGGCGAGGTCACCACCGACGAAGTTTTAAACGCCATCTTCGAGAGGTTCTGTGTAGGGAAATAAAACAGTGTCCATTTCCGCCTGCACTGTTTTATCATGCAAGCTTCGCTTGCGAGGAACCAACCAGGGGGATTTTCGTACTGAACTTCCACATGCTGATCGCGAAGCGATCAGCATGTTTCACGTGAAACAATCGCCTGCTGCGCAGGCTCAAGCCCAAAATCCAAAGTCCAAGGGAAGGGCGCCTGGCCAACACCAACCTTTGGCCTTTGGTCTTTGGGCTCGAAACCTGGACCCCAGACACTGAGAGTTTATGAAGATGACTACAGGAATGTCAGAAAACTCGAAACGCTTTCGAGACCCCACGCATTACGACGTTATCGTGATCGGCGCCGGACACGCCGGTTGTGAGGCGGCCTGGGCCAGCGCCCGCATGTCGTGCAACCCGGCGGTGGGAGGGCTTGCCAAGGGGCACCTTGTCAAGGAGATCGACGTCCTGGGCGGCCTCATGGGA
>PVMS01082040.1_pt1 | contig 10872 bp, 6 predicted proteins | sample 1853461 | NCBI WGS metagenome assembly PVMS01 (sample SAMN08582032, study PRJNA380276) | Marine sediment metagenome, whole genome shotgun sequencing project. | isolation source: ocean sediment barecode stripped | collected 2017
GAATGTCCTTGCGCAGTGCCATGAAGCGCTCCTTCTGCGCCACCCCGAAGCGCTGCTCCTCATCGACGACCAGGAGCCCCACGCGAGGCAGTTGGATGTCCTGGCTGAGGACGCGGTGGGTGCCGATGAGGATATCGACCTTGCCCTGGCGCGCCGCCTCGATCACCTGCTTGATTTCGGCAGCAGTGCGAAAGCGCGAGATCATGTCGACGTTGACGGGAAAATCGCGCAGGCGCTCACGGAAAGTCTCCAAATGCTGGTCTGCCAGGATGGTGGTCGGCGCCAGTACCACCACCTGATAACCACCATCGACCGCCTTGAAAGCGGCCCGCATCGCGACCTCGGTCTTGCCGAAACCGACATCACCACAAAGGAGACGGTCCATCGGGCGCTCGAGTTGCATGTCCCGCTTGATCGCGGCGGTCGCCTCGAGTTGATCGGGGGTTTCCTCGTGCTCGAAAGCGGCCTCGAATTGACGCTGCAGATCGCTGTCTTCCGGCATCGGCGGCGCCCGCTGCAACTGCCGCTCCGCGTAGAGCCGACGCAGGTCGACCGCCAGCCGGCGCATTCCCGCCCGGACCCGGTCCCTGGTGCGCGTCCAACTTGATCCTCCCAGCCGGTCCAGCCGCGGCGCCACGCCTTCGATGCCGCTGTACCGCTCGATCAGATCCAGTCGTGACATCGGCAACAACAGGCGCCGTTGATCGGCGTACTCGATCTCCATCACCTCAGCGCTGGTGTCACGTGCCACCTCCATCGCCGCCAGCGAACTCGGCAACGGCGCCCCGGCGTCCTCACCCGACGATAGGTTGCGCAAGTTGATGAAGCGGCCGATCCCATGCTCGGTATGGACCACATACTCGCCCACCTTGAGGTCACGAAGACCCGAAACGAAAGGATCTATGGTGGCGTGGCGCCGTCTGATCGGCGGGCCCACATCGGCGAAGAGCTGGGTCTCGCTGAAGACCACCAGGCCGGCAGCCGGCAGCCGAAACCCGCGCTGCAGTTCGCCCTCGACCAGGGTGACTTCATTCCGGATCGAGCGCTCCTCGAGGAAAACCTCGGCCCGCTCGCGATGATCGTCGCCAACCACCAGCACCACCTTCTCACCACGCGAGCGCGCCATCTCGATCTCACGCGGAAAGCGAGGTAGCTGGCGGATGAAAAGGCCGGTCTCGGAAGCCGCGAAATCGATCACCTCCGAACCGGTCGCCAGCGAATCGATCGCGATGGACGCTCCCGCGACCCGATCGACCACCGTCTCGAGCGGCCACTCCACTGTCTCAGGCGGCGGAGCAAAGCGCCCGTCCTCGCTGGCGACCCCCTGATCGGTGAGCAACTGCCGCGCGTGGGCAGCAGCGGCATCGAGGAGTTGCTGCGGCTCCACCGCTACGACCAGCGGTGACTCGGCACCCACCGTCGCCAGCGACCGGGTCTGCGAAGCCACCAGCGGCAACAGCGCCGTCCAACCCGCGAAGTGCCCCCGACTGCGCAGCAATTCGAGATTCTGCCTACCCTCGTATCCCAGAGCGTCCACTTCCCGGGAGAGCAGATCGAGCAACCTCTCCGCCTGATCCGCACCGGCGCCGAAAAGCGTCAAGGGCACGATCGAAGCACTTTCCAACTGCCCCTGGGAGAGCTGGCTGGCAACATCGAAGGGGCGGACCGCCTCGATGGTGTCACCAAAGTAGTCGAGCCGAACGGCTCCGGCCGGCCCGGCCGCGAAGATGTCGAAGACACCTCCACGCACTGCGAACTCCCCGACCTCCACAGCCAGCTCGCTGCGGTGATAGCCGGCGTCGACCAGATCGGCGGCCAATACCTCCATCGGCATTTCGAGTCCCGGATGCAGATCGGTGGCCCTCGCGAGCAGGTCGGCAGCCATCGGCAGGCGTTGAAACAGGGCCTGTGGCGTGCAGACCATCATCGTCGCGGCTCCCGAAACCCAGGCTTCGAGCGCCACCACCTGCTGAACGCGCTCCGACAAGGCGGTTTCGGCCGCCTGGTACGGCGTCAGCTCACTGACCGGGAAGAAGGTGACGTCGGCACCCGCAAACCGGGCGCTCTCGACCCAGGACAGGGCTGCCGGCTCGTGCGGGGCGACCACCAGAACGGGTCGACTCAGATCCCGGGCGACGAGGGTCGTGACCCAGGCGGCGGCCGCAACGGGAAGTCGCGTCGCGCGCCCACCCTGCAGCAGTTGCTGGTACGGCGCCGAGGCTTTCAGCAGCCCGCTCGCCGCCTCCCAGATCGGCTCGTTCGTCATCGGCGGATTCTACCGCTACCGCCACGGCCCCAGCCTCGACAGCAATGTGCCGCGCCAAGATAGACTACGGAATCTTTTTGCGAGCCTTCTGAAGGAGACCTCCGCGATGCGACGAGCGTTCCTGGCCCTGGCCTTGCTGGCACTCTTCCTCACCACTCAGCCGATCGGACTCTTTGGTGACAACACCGAGGACACCGTCGCCCTCAGCCAGGCCGAAGGTGGGCACGATGACGACCAGGATGTCGGCGGTCCGGAGACAGCGGCGACCGAACCCGACCACAGCGCGGAGTCCCACGAAAGCACCGGGCACCAGAGCCCGGTAACGCCGGTGCTGCTGGGCCTGGTGATCATCCTCGGCGCCGCCAAGATCGGCGGCGAAATTGCAGAACGGGTCTCGCAGCCAGCGGTGCTCGGAGAACTGATCGCCGGCGTCATCATCGGCAATCTCGGGCTGGTGTTCGGCTTCCACGGCCTGGAGTTCCTGGCCCAGAACGAGGCCATCGCGATTCTGGCGGAGCTCGGCGTGGTGCTGCTGCTGTTCGAGGTCGGCCTGGAATCGAACGTCCACGAGATGATGTCGGTCGGCAAGTCGAGCCTGCTGGTCGCGATCGCAGGCGTTATCGCCCCGTTCTTCATCGGCTGGGGAATCTCGAGCTGGATGCAGCCCGACGAAGAGATCCTGGTACACCTGTTCATCGGCGCGACGCTCTGTGCCACCAGCGTCGGCATCACAGCCCGGGTGCTGTCGGATCTCGGCAAGACCCAGGCGCGCGAGTCGAAGATCATCCTGGGCGCCGCCGTTCTCGACGACGTTCTCGGCCTGGTGATTCTGGCCGTTGTGGCCGGAGTCATCACCGCCGCCAACACCGGTGGAACGTTGGCCACCATGGACATCGCGGCAATCATCGTTAAGGCGGCCGCCTTCCTGGTCGGGTCGATCGTGATCGGCACTTGGCTGTCGCCTCGTCTTTTCCGCTTCGCCTCGCGGCTCCGGATCAAGGGTCTGCTGTTGACCGTATCTCTACTGTTTTGCTTCTCACTCGCGTATCTGGCCAATCTCATCGAACTCGCACCGATCGTCGGCGCCTTCGCGGCCGGACTGATCCTCGAAGATGTCCACTACAAGGACTTCCTCGATCGCGGCGACCACACCCTCGAGGACCTGTTGATGCCGATCAACATCTTCCTGGTGCCCGTCTTCTTCGTCCTCATGGGTATCAAAGTCGATCTCTCCACCTTCAGCGACACCAGCATCATCGGTTTCGCGCTGATGCTCTCGGTCGGAGCGATCATCGGCAAGATGGTGTGCGCCTTCGGGGTGGTCGAGAAGGGCCTCGACCGCCTGTCGGTGGCGATCGGCATGGTGCCGCGGGGTGAGGTCGGACTGATCTTCGCGGCGATCGGCGCGGCGCTGGTACTGCACGGCAAACCGGTGATTTCCGCTTCGACCTATTCGGCGGTGGTGATCATGGTGATCATCACCACCCTGATCACCCCACCGCTGCTGAAGATCACGCTGGCACGGGGCGACCGGATCAAGGCGGCGCGGGCGGCGAGCGGCGAGTCTGGTGGCGGATAAGGGTTCTCATAACAGGGGCCGGAGGGTCCGGGGGTGCCGCTCCGGGCACGGCGGGCTTCTTCTTCGAATATGGAGGGTGGGGCCGCCCACCTCTCGCTCTCAGCTCGCCGGGTCCATCCAGGTCAGCAAGAAACCTTGCGCGCTCGCTTCGAGAGGTCCCTTCCGCGGCACCCCCGTACCCTCCTCTCGTCTTCGCGCAAGAGAACCGATTGCACCCTATGACCACAAATGTCGTCCTTGACTGGACCATTTCCCTGATCCCGAACCCTCAGCACCTCGGCAACAGTCGCTGAGCCAGACGAGGTCCGCACGTCTCCCCCAAAAGTTGTGAGTCTCTAGCCAGCAGGAATAAGGAGGACGTGCGGGTGGCGCGCAGGGGCCTCTCGAAGCGAGCGCGCAAGACCCGTCGGAAACCTGGGTCGACCCGGCGAGCGGAGAGCGAGAGGCGGGCGGCCCCACCCTCTGCATTCGTAGAAGAAGCCCGCCGGACCCGAAGCGCCACCCGCACGTCCTCCGACCCCTTCAGAGAACCCACCCCTACGCCCCAACGCCGCTACGCCAAAGCGCGCTACCAGCCGTCGCCAGCCGGCAAGACCAGCACCAGGTCGTCCGGCAGCACCAGCCCGCGCTCCTCCCGAGCCAGCCGCTCCAGCGTCGCCGGGTCGTCCCGCAACAGATCGACGCGGCTCCCGAGCGCCTGCACCCGTTCGTAAGCCTCTTCGATCCGTGTCTCCAGCCGCGCCTCCCGATCCTGGGCCACCGACAGATCACGGTAGCTCTTGAGCCCCGCCACGATCACCAGCATCATGCCGGTGAACATGAGCGCGCCGAAGAGCGATCTGAACGGATTGACGGTGGGCGACATGGGGCGAGTGTGGCTGGTTGCCGGAACTCAGAACGAGGCGCGCGGAAAGGCTCCGATTCCCGGATAGGTCGCGGCGCCCGCCAACTCTTCTTCGATACCGAGAAGACGATTGTACTTTGCCACCCTGTCACTACGGCAGGGAGCACCGGTTTTTATTTGACCGGAGGAGGTTGCGACGGCGAGATCAGCGATCGTCGTATCTTCCGTTTCGCCGGAACGATGGCTGATGACAGTAGCGTAGCCGGCCTGTCTGGCCATCTCCACCGCGCCCAGGGTCTCGGTCAATGTCCCGATCTGATTGAGCTTAACCAGCAGCGCATTGGCGATCCCACGGTCGATCCCGCGCTTGAAGATCTCCGGGTTGGTGACGAAGATGTCGTCGCCGACCAGCTGGATGGCTTCACCGAGCTCCGCAGTCATCGCTTCCCAGCCGTCCCAGTCGTCCTCGGCCAGGCCGTCCTCGATCGAAATCAGCGGGTAGGCCCCGACCCAGTCCGCGTAGAAAGCAATCAGGTCGGCGCTCGTCAAGCCAGATCGTCCCTCGCCCGGCAGGGCGTATCGCGTTTCGCCTTCCCCGCCGGCCGCATCCACCAACTCGCTGGCTGCGACATCCAGGGCCAGCGCGATCTGGGAACCGGGTTCGTACCCGGCGGCCTCGATCGACTCGATCAGCAGGTCGAGCGCTTCGCGGTTGCTGTCGAGATTGGGCGCGAATCCGCCCTCGTCGCCGACCGCAGTCGCCAAGCCGCGCCGCTTCAGCACCCCTTTGAGCACGTGGTAGACCTCGACTCCCGCCCGCAGCGCCTCCGAGAAACTGTCGAAGCCAACCGGCACGATCATGAATTCCTGAATGTCGACCGAATTGTCAGCGTGGGCACCGCCGTTGAGGACATTGAGCATCGGAATCGGAAGCATCGTGGCGCCACTACCCCCGATATGGGAGTAGAGCGGCGACCCGGAAGCTGCCGCCGCCGCTTTCGCGACCGCCAGCGAGGCGCCCAACAGCGCGTTGGCGCCCAGCCGGCTCTTGGTGGCGGTGCCATCGAGCGCCACCAGAGTGCGATCAACCAGCGCCTGATCACGCGCATCCATGCCGCGCAGCGCCCCAGCCAGTTCCCCGATCACGTTCCCCACAGCCGTGAGCACGCCCTTACCGCCGTAGCGCTCCCCCCCATCGCGCAACTCGAGCGCTTCACGCGCGCCGGTCGACGCACCGGAGGGCACGGCGGCACAACCCACAGCGCCGCCTTCGAGCCGACACCTCGCCTCGAGTGTCGGGTTGCCGCGCGAGTCCAGAATCTCACGCGCTGTCAGATCTTCGATGGTGAACACGCCTTGCCCCCTAGTCGCCGCCCCAAGACCACAGCAAGCCTGCCGTAAATGAGCCTCCGGCGAGCCGAGGCCAAGAGGCTCAATTCAGATATCCAAGTGCTCGTAGCTCTTCCAGATGCTCCGGTTGGATCTCGCCGCTGAGAGCAGGTCGTTGCTGTCGGAATCGGGAATAGCGATCCAGCAACCAACGTTTGAGTCGCTCCGCTTCGTGGCTCTGCTGGTAGGCCAGATTCCTCAGCTCGGCGGGATCGGTCGAAAGGTCGAAGTATTCGTCCGGCTCGGACTCGTGGTAAATGTACTTCTCCCGTAAATTCTGTACAGCCAGAACCAATCCAGGTTCCCAACCCTTTGCCGCGCGCTTCTCGTCCATCGGTCTGCGTTGGGCGTACACATATTCGATCTCTACAGTGGCCTGGGGTGAGGCAAGCAGGCTGTAGAGCGAAACGCCCTCGATCGGCCCACCCACCGACGGTGCGTTCACCAAATCCAGGATCGTCGGATAGAGATCGACCAACCGCACGAGGTGACTCACCCGCGCATGTGGCCATACGGGGGGCTCAGCATAGACGATCAGAGGAACCCGTAGTTGCTCGGTATAGAGATGAGGACCATGGCCCATTATTCCGTGGTTTCCGAGGCCCTCTCCGTGGTCCGATGTGACTATCCACAGAGTCGACCCAGCATTGTCTTCTTCGACCGCCTGAAACAGACGATCGATTTCGCTGTCCACATAGGCGAGCCGCGCGTCGTATTGCAACAAGTGCCTCTTCTGCCGCTTGGAAAGTGGATCACCAAGATACACACGTTCCAGGTACTCTTCAAAATCGCTCGAGTCCGTCGCCATGTACTCGCGAAGACGAGGCAGAAATTTTTCATGAGGCCCCTCTCGCTTACTGTGCGCGTGTACATCGTACAGATGGATCCAGAGAAAGAGGTCCGTCCCGGGTTCTCGATCCAGCAGCCACTCGAGTGCGGCCGAAACGGTCTCTCCTGACGATCGGAATGCCCTCTCGCCCAGCTGAAACTTGCCGTGGTCCAGATAGTCGAATCCCCCGGCTATTTCATCCAAGAACGACACGCTCGTGAAAGCGGCGGTCTCAAACCCCTCCAGAGAAAGTGCGTCAGCAAGTGTTGTGAACTGCCCGGGCGGCAGCCTGGCTCCGTTCCTGAGCACTCCATGCGCCTCCGGATAGAGAGAAGTGAACAAGGAAGCGTGCGAGGGAGCGGTGTGTGAAGAAGACGAATAGGCATTCTCAAAGACAACCCCTTCCGCAGCCAAGTGGTCGAGAAAGGGTGTCGTCGGTCTCGGATAGCCGTACGCTCCTACGTGGTCGGCCCGCAATGTGTCGATCGTGATCAGGACAACGGTCCTAAAACCCGGCTTCGGCAAGCAACCGGCGCATCCGATCAGAATGAGTAGGACACACCAGATACCCCGTCGGCGAAAAGGCTTTCGGTTTCTGGCGAGACCAATCATCGCGCGAATTTGCCTTGCAAGTCGAAGAAGACTGAGCATAGTAAAGTTTACAGGATGCGGCTTCCGCTTGACTTCTCCTCACCTCTGATCCTGCTCCTCGCGTCTCTCGCCTCGTTTTGTTGCACCGGCGATCAGGACTCCCGCAGCTTCCGGGGAAAGATACGCTTCGAGGAAATCCAGGAAGATCGGGCATTCGATCTGGTGGGCGCCAGCTGGGGTCTGGCGACCGGCGACTTCGACAACGATGGATGGATGGACCTCTACAGCAGTAACCATGGATCGAAGCCCAGCCTGTTCCGGAATCTCGGAGACCGCTTCGTAGACGTTACAGCGCTCATATTGGGGTCGGGGCGCGGCGACTTTCATGGAGCCGCATGGGCGGACTTCGACAACGACGGCGATCAGGACCTATTGCAGTTGGTCGGGGCCGGAAGGGGCCAGGGACACGGTTCGAACCGCCTGATGGTGAACCGGAGCGGTCGGCTCAAGGATGAGGCGGCAGAACGGGGTGTCGATGACCCCCTTGGTCGAGGTCGCACCCCGCTGTGGCTCGACTGGAACGGCGATGGTCGACTTGACGCACTGATCAGCAATGCACCTCGCCAGGAGGCGCCATCTCGACTTCTGCTCGGAGGCGATGACTACTTCATGTTCAACGACTCTACCCCGCTACAGCCTTTCAACAGTCAGCATGCGGGGATGTTTCTGCTGGGAAAAAGACTAGTAACTATCGTTTTCGGGAAGCCCGCCCCCCAACTGTTCCAACAGTCGTCGCCGTCGCGCTTATCGACGGCTCGCGCCCTTGACATACCCATGCCGAGCGACTGGGCAGTTGTGGATCTTGATGGCAACGGGCAGTTGGATCTGATCCTGACCAAGGGTTCCGGAACACCCGTGGTCAGCGAGGTCGGTCAGAGGCAACTGCAGGCTCACCTTCCGCTGGTTGGCGAAGAGATGGTGATCGAGTTCGCAACGCCTGGACCCGTGACCTTCGAGCTCAAACCGGCATCCAGACGCTGGTGGCGCCCCGATCACGTGTGGATAGGATCGCGGGGAAGTCACCCGTCCAGGATGCAGTTCACCCTCAGGAATGAAAAAGCCGCCGGTCATCCGACGGTACCGGTCGAAGAGTCGAAGTCGATAGAGATCCACTACGATTCCGATACGCTGACCTGGAGAGTCGCCGCGCGAGCACAAGATCACGAAGTGCTGAATCTCATCGTAAAAAGCGAGGCACTGATAGAGCGCGTCCAAGTTTACGGGTTCAGCCCGAATGTCGCTGGCGGCTGGATTCGGTACTTTTCTGGCCCGAGCTTTCGCGACCGAACGGAGCAAGCCCTCCTCTCTGAAATTCGGGGCTGTGGCTCGATCGGGGCCGGCGACTTCGACAATGATGGGGACATCGATCTCTATCTCGTGTGCTCCTATTCCGGCATGAATCGACCCAATATCCTGCTCGAAAACTCTGGACGTGGGAGCTTCAAACCGGTGACCGACGCTGGCCATGCGGCAGGAAGCAATGATGGGACAGGCGATCGCGTTGTCGTAATCGACTTCGACCGTGACGGACTTCTGGACCTGGTGGTGGCCAATGGCGGCGGTCTGCGACCATTCAACAACGGGCCACTCCAATTGTTTCGCAATCGGGGTGTCGGGAATCACTGGCTCGAAATCGAATTGCACGGAACTCAGTCGAATAGGGACGGCATCGGGACCAGGTTACATCTGGATACCGATCGAGGTCGCCAGATACGGCTGGCGGGCGCCGGAATGCATGCTGGCAGCCAGGATCAGTCGACGATCCACTTCGGACTAGGCCGAGCAAACGCCGCCAGACTGACGATCGAGTGGCCGAGCGGAGCCACACAAAGGATGTCCAGCGTACCGGTCGACAAGGTCATACACGTGCGTGAGTCGTCGCCGACCAAGAGCCTCCACCAAGCTCGAGCACCTGGCGCACTGGAGTAGGCAAGGCCCTCACCCCAGTGGATGATGAGGTCGTGGAGGCCCCTGCGGTTGGCAGCTCGAATCGGGTCCGTTCGAGCTGCCTAGGCGCTGACACCAAGAACCCCGTCGGACCATCCGGCTAGAAGCCAAGTCCGACGGGGCTGATTTGTTGGTTGCGGGGATAGGATTTGAACCTATGACCTTTGGGTTATGAGCCCAACGAGCTACCAGACTGCTCCACCCCGCGTCATTTGGCCCACTCTCATCGAGCGGGGCGCAGATAATCGCACAGGCCAATGCGGGTGTCAATCAAGTCGAGGGCGCTCCACGCGATGCTGGCGCTCCGATAGAATCCAAGCCCCGCTCATGCCATCGTCATCTCAGAATCTGGAGACCCCCATCCTGCTCGCGGCGATGCCACAGATCACGGACCCGTTCTTTGATCACAGCGTCATCCTGCTGGTGGACCATCAGGAGGAGGGCAGCTTCGGGTTGATCGTCAACCGGCCAACAGAGCTCACCGTCACCGACGTTCTCGAGGGATTGGACATCGACTGGCAGGGGGACGCCACGGCCCTGGCCCACTTCGGGGGCCCGGTCCAGCCCCAGCTCGGAACGATCCTGTTCAAGCCCGACGGCGGGGCGCCGGCGGGCCTGGGAGAGACCAGTCTCGAAGTCAGCCCTGGAGTCCACATCACCCAGCATATCGGCGACTTGTCGACGATTGCGGAGAGCCCCCCCGCTGCGTTCCGAATGCTGCTCGGCTACGCCGGCTGGGGCAGTGGCCAGCTCGACGAAGAGATCACCCGCAACGACTGGTTGATCGCCCCGGTCGAAGATCGGTTCCTGTTCGAGACCGAAGGCCTCTGGACGCGGGTTCTGGCCTCACTCGGAATCGATCCCGAGACCTTGCCGTCGTGGACACCGGCCACCGACCCCGAGCAGGCCAACTGACGCCCCCCATGAGCAGCGCCAGGACTTCCAAACCAACCCGCCCGCGCCTGACTCCGGGGCGTGCAGCCAGGGAGTCGGGCATCGGCCGCAGGCGCCGCACCGCCGAGATTCTGCGGCGCCTGCAGGAGGAATATCCCGACAGCCACTGCGCCCTCGGTCACCACAACGCGCTCGAACTCCTGGTGGCGACCATTCTCTCCGCCCAGTGCACGGACAAGCGGGTCAATTTGGTGACGCCCGCCCTGTTCGCCCGCTATCCGACCGGCGCCCGGTACGCCGAAGCGGACCAGGGAGAACTCGAGGAGATGGTGCGCAGCACCGGTTTCTACCGCAACAAGGCGCGCTCCCTGAAGCGTCTCGGAGAGGCCCTGGTCGCCGATCACGACGGCCAGGCGCCGCAGACCATGGAAGAACTGGTCAAACTGCCCGGCGGCGGTCGCAAGCCCGCCGAC
>PVMS01124961.1_pt1 | contig 10872 bp, 8 predicted proteins | sample 1853461 | NCBI WGS metagenome assembly PVMS01 (sample SAMN08582032, study PRJNA380276) | Marine sediment metagenome, whole genome shotgun sequencing project. | isolation source: ocean sediment barecode stripped | collected 2017
GTGGGTCGCTCCGGTGGGAAGCGCTCCAGGATCTCGAAGACTGCCGCCCGGGCATGGGGCTTCCAGCTGCCGCGATACTTCGACGAGGTCGAGCCGCGCCAGACGAGCTGCCGCTCGTCTCCATCGGCGATGTCGATCACCAGGTGCCCGCGCTCGTAGATGCGCTGCCGGGTCTCCATCGCCGTGACTCCGTAGGACGGCGAATCGTTCATGCTGGCGACGTGCTGCTCCGCCTGGATCTCGTCCACGAACACCACCTCGATGAAGATCTCGACGTGGAAGGTGACGAAGAAGTCGGCCTGCGCTTCGTCGCCCACCCGCACGAAGCCGCGCTCCGCCAACGCCTGCTCGGTGCGCCTCTCGATCTCCGCGGCGAGCTCTTCGCGCGTCGCCCCGAACGGATCGGGAGCCGCCTCCAAGCGCGGGAGCCAGGCCCAGGTCCGATAGCTGGAGAAATCCTCGGCGGAGTCGAACTCCACACCGACCCCGACGCAGCCGAAGCACGCGGCCGCGAACAGCAGCGCTCCGATCCTGCTCGTCCAGCGCACAGGCCGTGCCTCCAGGCCGCAAAGGTACCCCACGGCGCCGGCGGCCCCTCGGCACAATCTTAATTTGCACTTGAATGCACTATTGCATTCTCGTGCAAATTTGAGAGACTCTGTCCCCGTGACCAACGGACACCCCGACCCGGCCCCCCGACCGAGCGGCCACGACCGACGACGCGAGCGCAGCCGCGCCGCGATCCTCGAGGCCGCCGTCGCCCTCTTCCAGGAGCGGGGCGTGCGCGCCACCCGGGTGGAGGACGTGTGCGCGCAGGCGGACGTCGCGCTCCGCACGTTCTTCAACCACTTCGAGACGCGCGAGCACCTCTACCAGGCCATCGGGCTGCATCGCGCCGAGCAGGTCGCCGCGGCCCTGCATGCGCTCTGCGACGACCCGCGCCCCTTCGACGCGCGCTTGCGCGGCTTCCTGCGCGAGACCGCCGCCTATCTCGCCGCGCGGCCGCTCTACCGCGAGCTGGTGGGCGAGATGCTGAACCGGCGCATCGACGGCAGCAGCGAGATCACCCGCACGGGAACCCTGGGCCAGGCGGCTCGAAGCTTCGTCGCGTCGGGCATCGAACGCGGTGAGGTCAGCGCCCGCCACGCACCCGAGGTGCTGGCCGACATCCTGGTCGGTTGTTTGATCACCGCGCTCAGCAATTGGACCGCGCGCGAGGACTACGCGCTCACGGCGGAGCTCGAGGCCGGCGCCAACGCCCTGCTCGATCTCTTCGTTCCGGCCGCGCGCGCGACCGGAGCCTGAAGCTCGAACCCGTCGCTTCGAAGGGAGCCCCCATGTCCGAGAAGAACCTCGACCTCTTCATGAACGACCCGATGGAGTTCTTCGACCACTCCATTACGAAGATGCACACGCTGCCGCGCCCGGAGCTCGAGGAGCTGCAACGCCAGGCCATGGCCGTGCGCTTCGCCGCGCACCGCGAGAGCATCGAGATGCTCCGCAACCTGGCCGACCGCCTCGAGATCAAGGAGCTGAAGGAGTTCGACGACGTGGTGCCGCTCTTCTTCGCCCACACCGCCTTCAAGTCCTATCCGGCGGCGCTGCTCGACCGAAAGCGCTTCGACCTGATGACGCGCTGGCTCGACAAGCTCACCAGCCACGATCTCTCGCAGGTCGACCTCACCGGCTGCGACGGCATCGACGATTGGATCGACCGCCTCGACGAGCAGACGCCCCTCGAGGTGATCACCTCGTCGGGCACGACGGGGACGCTCTCGATCATCCCCAAGGACAAGGCCGGCGCCAGCTATACGATGAAGCTCTGGGGCCTCTTCCTGTTCCAGACCTTCGGGAAGGAGCCCAGCGAGGCGGAGATCCGCCCGGAGGTGGACGTGATCTGGCCGAACCACGCCAGCGGCAAGCTCGGGCACCTGCGCATGGCGGCGATGATCAAGCGCGAGTTCACCGGCGGCGACGAGAGCCGCTTCCACGCGCTCTACTCCGACGCCATCAGCACGGACCTCATGTTCCTGGCGAGCAAGATGCGGGCGGCCGCGAGCCGCGGCGATCTCGACCGGCTCGAGATCGACCCGAAGCTGATGGCGCGCAAGGACGAGTTCCTGGAGATGCAGCAGCGGCGCCCCCAGGAGATGGCGGAGTTCATGGAGCGACTCACCCGGAAGCTCCAAGGCAAGCGGGTCTTCATGACCAGCGCCTACAGCATCATGTACGAGCTGGCGGCGGCCGGTCTCGAGCGCGGTGTCCGCAACGTCTTCGCTCCCGACTCGGCGATCCTGACCGGCGGCGGCATGAAGGGCTCCGTGCTGCCCGACGACTACATGGACGTGATCCGGGAGTTCCTGGGCGTGGACGAGATCCAGGAGGGCTACGGCATGTCGGAGATCAGCGCCTTCCACTGGGCCTGCGCGGAGGGCCGCTACCACGTGCAGCCCTGGGTGATCCCGTTCCTGCTCGACCCCGGCACCAGCGAGCCGCTGCCGCGCGAGGGCCGCCAGACCGGGCGCGCCGCCTTCTACGACTTCCTCAACCGCAGCCACTGGGGCGGGATCATCTCCGGCGACGAGATCACCATCGACTGGAGCGCGGCCTGCCCCTGCGGTCTCGCCAGCGTGCCGATCGAGCACGACATCATGCGCTACAGCGAGAAGGAGGGCGTCGAGGACGATCGCATCACCTGCTCCGCCACCCAGGAGGTGAACGACGAGGCGGTGGCCTTCATGCAGGCGTTCGAGTCGTGAGCGGCTTCAAGGTTCCTGCGTTCCTGCGCGGCGAGCTCGTCGAAGAGGGGTGGGTCTCCTTCGGCGGGCGGCACGCCAAAGGCGGCTTCGACGCGCCGGACCCGCAGGGCTACGCCGACCGGCTTCCCCTCGCAAGCCCGATGGCGATGGCGGACCTGCAGGCGGTGCCCTTCGAGGAGATCCTCGACGTGCTCGAGGCCCTCGGCCGGGCGCTCGACATCGACAAGAACCCCTACGTGAAGGAGGCCTACGAGGCAGGGCTTCGCGCCTCGAGCTACCCGGCCTCGATCCTGCGCCAGAGCTACGTCTCCCTGCCCTTCGCGTTCGCCCGGGAGGGCCTGCGCGAGCTGGCCGAGACGCGCATCGGGATCGATCACCTGGAGGGCTGGGTGGGCCGCCGGCTCGCCGACGGTCGCGAGCTGCGGGTGCGCGCCTTCGGCGCGCGCAGCGTCCACATCCCGGCGGGCAACGGCGGGCTGGTGTCCGCAGTGACGATCATCCGAAACGCCATTACCCGCGGCGATGCCATCATCAAGGCCCCGTCCAACGACCCGCTCACGGCCCTGGCGATCGCGCGCACGCTGGCGGACGTGGCGCCGAATCACCCGCTGACGAAGCACCTGGCGGTGGCCTACTGGAAAGGCGGAGACACGCAGCTCGAGGAGCGCCTGTTCCGGCCGGAGCACGTGGAGAAGATCGTGGCCTGGGGCGGCATGGCTTCGGTGAAGCACGTCACGCGCTACATCCAGCCGGGGCTCGAGCTGATCGCTCTCGACCCCAAAAGCAGCGCCAGCATCATCGGCCCGGAGGCCTTCGAGAGCGAGGCCACCCTTCGCGAGGTCGCGCTGCGGGCTGCCACCGACATCGGCGTGGCCAACCAGGAGGCCTGCGCCAGCGCGCGGGTCCTCTACGTCCTCTCCGGCACGGACGCCGACGGGCTCGCCCGCACGAACCGGCTCGGCGAGGCGATCTACGAAGCGCTTCAGGGCCTGCCGGAACACATCAGTACGCCGGCGCTGCGCTTCGACCTCGAGCTGCGCGACCACCTCGAAGCCTCGCGGCTGAACGAGGACTGGTTCCGCGTGATCGGCGGCGAGCGCGGCGAGGGCGCGATCATCGTGTCGCAGATGGACGAGCCGGTGGACTACTCCCCCCTCCTCTCGGGCCGGGTGGCGAACCTCGTCCCGGTGGACGACGTCTCCCGGGTGACCGACGCCGTCACGGCCTACACCCAGACCGTGGGCATCTATCCCGAGAGCCTCAAGCAGGAGCTGCGCGACCGCCTCCCCCTCTTCGGCGCCCAGCGCCTCACCTCACTCGGCTACGCCTGCCACGTCGCGGTCGCCATGCCCCAGGACGCCATCGAGCCGATCCGCCGCATGTGCAAATGGATCGTCGACGAAACCTGCGATCCCGCCCAGGTCCCGCCGATGTGGACCGCCCCAGCCCTCTAATTGTAGCTCCTCAACACCGCGTTCACGGTCTTCCCGCAGTGTCCTCGGAAGGCTGGCGTCGGCTCCGCCCGTGGCGGGGCGCGGAGGGCGGAAGTAAAGCGCAGCGGTGGGGAGCGTCTCTTCGATCTACATCCAGGGGTCGTCGGGGAGGCCGAGCTCGGGCCAGGGACCGGCGGCGATGGGCTGGCAGTTGCCCCAGCCGGTGGCGCCGGTGGCGGAGTCGCTGAGGCGGATGGCGGTGTCGCGGATCTGGTGCAGGCGCCGTGCCTGCTCGGGGAGCGTGCAATCGGGGATGCGCTCGCCTTCGAGGTGCTGCTCGCCCCGCCACTCGCCGTGGTGGTGGCCGTCGAAGCCGAAGTAGAGGCCCGCTCCCAGGTGCACACCGGTGTCGCCCAGGACTTCGAGATGCAGGTCCCGGGTGGAGCCGTCAGCCATGGTGCAGTGGAGGTCGCCCCCGAGCAGGCGGCGGTTGGCGGGATCGAAGCGCAGGGCCGGCGCGACGTCGCGGATCGGCTCCTCGCTGCCGTCCGGATGCTCCACCCGCGCAGTCACCATCTTCTGCTGGAAGGCGCCGGCCTGAAAGCGGGTGAAATGGATGTGGAGCGCGTAGCGCGAGCCATCGGGTCGTTCCATCAGCACCGGCGACCAGATCATCATGAAGCCCACTCCCGGCGGGATGCTCGGCCGCGGCTCCATGTCGGCGGCCGGTGCTCCCACGTCGTAGCGGACGCCCCAGGAGTGGTCGCGGGTCGAGACCCAGCGGTCGGGACTCATCTCGAAACGCTCGCCGTCGAGCTCGATCCAGCCCGATGCGGTGCCGATCTGGTGGTACCGCACCAGCTCGGACATGACGCGGAACTGCTGGCGCAGATGCGTGCGCTCCTCGACGAAAGGCGGCACCACTGCCTCGAACAGCCAATCGAAGGCGATCGGCTGGCAGTCGTTGCGCTCCAGTCGGAAACGCACCTGCTTGAGCGGCTCCACCACTTCGTAGTGGATCGGCCCGATCACCGTCCGCTCCGGCTCGCTGGCCAGGCTACGGCTGGCGCGCACCGTGAGCTGCTCCTTGCCCCGGGAGAGCGCCGCGTAGCCGTCCATGACGTTGCGATTGGTGTATTTCCCGAGCCCGAAGCCGATCTGCAGGCTGCCGTCGCGCGCCATCGCCATGGCGCAGACCTTCTCGGTCCAGGACGGATCGCTGGTGCCGACACTCGCGAAGGTCTCGGTGACCTGGTGGGTGAAGCGCTCGTCCTCGGCGAGGAGCGTCCCGACCGGGTTCGTCATGAAGCGCGCCTCATCCCCACCAGCTTCCATCGAGCATCTTATCAAGCGTAGCCCGGTGAAAGATCACGCTGTCCGGGTCCTCGGGCCACTCCCCCTCCCCGAAGTGGACGCGCCGGGCGTGAACCCGCGTCATCACGATCCCATGACGCAGCGCCGCGTAGACCTGGTACCAGGCGGGGTCGCGCACGACGTGGCCCGACCTCGCCTCGTAGGTGGCGGCGGCGTCCTCGGGACGCATGAAGTCCGGCATGCCGGGCTTGCCCATGCCGCGGGCGATCTCGTCGAAGAAGCAGTGCAGGAACGTCATCCAGCCCAGGTCGAGCCCGCGCGGGCCCAACGCCGCCATCTCCCAGTCGAGCACGGCGACCGGCGCGAAGCCGGCATAGAGCACGTTGCCGATACGCGAATCGCCCCAGCTCACCACCGTCTCATCCTCCTCCTTCGGCCAATGGGACTCGAGCCATGAGAAGGCCTGCTCCAGCACCGGGTGACGGCGCTCCCTGCGGGTCCAGTCGTAGTAGCGGCGCTGGTTCTCGAAGTGGCGACGCAGCGGCGTGTCTCCCGGGAGAGCGAACTCGAGGAACGCCAGGTCGGGCGACGACGCGTCGATCGCATGGAGGTCGGCGAGCACGCCGACGCTCGCGTCCTGGAGCTGGCGTCGCTCGGCGGGGGCGGCCTCGGTGAGCCAGCTTCCGAACGTGTAAGGCATCACGTCGGGCGGCACCCGGCCCTCCACCCGGTCCATGACGAAGAAGGGCGCACCCAGAGGCCCGGCGTCGAGCTCGAGCCAGCGGACCCTCGGAACCGGGACCTTGCTGCGCTCGCCGACGAGCCTGAGCAGATCGAACTGCGCCTTCAAGTCATACACGGGGAAGACCGGGCAGTCGTCGAGATCGGGCTCGATCCGTGCGACGAAGTCGCCGGTCCGAGGCTCGCCCTGCTCGCTCCAGCGCGCGTCGAAGAGCAGGGTCTCGCTGGACATGCCGTTGGAGGAAGGACTCCTCACGTCCGAGATCTTCGGGGACGCGCCCGGCGGCAGCCGTTCCCCGAGCCAGGTCTGGAGTGCTCGGCTCAGGGCTTCGGGGTCCCGGCTGGACCGCTTCATCTGCTCGGGTGACGACTCGCCTTCGTCGGGGGGCATCTTCGAGATCCTCTCCTAGCGCTGGGGCTGCGGCGTAGTATGACCTCGGCCCCGGCGCGGAGCGAGGCTCGGGAAGCGGAGCGAGCTGCGCCATCGAGCCCCAGCACGAGCGGGTGCGCTTCATCGCCGAATCGAAAGCCGGCGACGGGCTGGTCGAAAGGATCTACCAGGAGGGGGGGCTGGCCTGGTGCACCCGCCACCCCTTCACCGCGGCGAAGGCTTGACGCACGAAAGGGGACGTTCCTGCATCGTCAACTTTTCCCGGCGGTTTGCGTGCCACGAGCCCCGGAAAAGCTTCCCATGCGGGAACGTCCCCTTTCTTTCCATTCTTTCCGGTTCGGCAGCTTGCTAGCCGCCGGCGGCGGCTTTGACGAAGGTGACGATGTCGCCGTCGGCGAGTCGAGTCTTCATGCCGCGACGATGATTCGAGAGCACGCCGTTCACGGCGACGGCGGCGCGCTGCGTCAGGGCCTCGAAGGCGTCGCCGGAGGCGCCGAAGCGCTCCCGGGTGAGTCGGACGACGTCCGCCACGGTGCCCGCGCGCTCCAGCTCGAAGCGCTGCACCCCCAGCGCCTTGCTCATGTCGTAGGTGACTTCGACCGTGACGGCCATGTTTCCCCCGTTAGACCCGGACCTGGAGCCGGTCCAGGGTCGCACGGCGCGGCACGCCGTCCGCATCCCAGCCGCGCTTCTTGTAGTAGGAGGGCAACAGCAGGTGGAGCGGATGACCGCTGTCCATGCCTTCGAAGGTGGGCTCGTTGAGCATGCGCGGCGGAAGCGTGTCCTGCTTCCCCGTGACGCCCTCGCGCAGGTTGTACATCCGCTCGAGGTTGAAGATGCGCCCGCCCATCTCCTGCAGGTGCCCGGACGAGAACTTCTCCCCGGTGATGTAGGTGAGCCACTTCTCGAACCAGAGCAGGGGCGGACCCTTGAGGCTCTGGGACCAGCGGAAGAGCGGCCCGGCGTTCTCCAGCGCCAGTGACAGGATCCGGTAGAGCTTCGAGTTTGGGCTCATCTCGTGGATCGCCTTCGGCACGATCCCGTAGGTGGTGAAGATGCAGAGCACCATGGAGTTGATCGCGCAGGCGAGGTTCTGCTGCACGATCGGCAGGTCGGCCTTGAGCTTCAGGTTCTGCGGATTGATCGTGAGCGGGCCCACGCTCTCGAGGTACATGCTGGCGCCCTGCACGTGACACCCGCCGCGGTTGGTGGTGGCGTACTCGACGCCTTGGGCGTACGAGCCGCGCGGATCGTAGGCCGAGAGCTCGAGCCCCTTCACGTGCATGGCGAACTCGCGCCCGCCGTAGCGCTCGCTCATGCGCTTGGTGCCGTCGGCCAGGGTGTCGCCCAGCCCGCGACGGTGCCCGATGTCCTGGATCAGCTCGGTCACGCCGGCCGGATCGCCGAAGTGGACACCGACGCCCTCGAGCATGCCGCGCTCGCTGAGCTCCATGGCAAAGGAGAGCGACGCCCCGAGGCTGATCGTGTCCATGCCGAGGTCGTCGGCGTGATAGTTCCACTCGGAGATCTTCTTGACGTCACCAATCTCGAGGTTCGAGCCGAGCAGCGCCAGCGTCTCGTACTCCGGCCCCTTCACCCGGCCGACACCCTCCACGTCGGTATCGCGGCCGCAGGACACCGGGCAGTGGATGCAGCTCGATTTCACGCCCTTGAGCTCGTGGTCCTCGAAGTACTCGCCCGAGATCTCCATGGCCCGGTCGAAGCGGCCCTTCTGGAAGTTGCGGGTGGGCAGGATGTTGCGTCCGTTGGTGGTATTGACGATGCCCCCGGTGCCGAAGCGCTTCATGCTCTCGCCGAGAACCGGATGCTCCTTGAAGAGCTTGCGGACTTCCTTCGTGTACTTCTTGAACTTCTCCGGGTCCTCCATGTCGAGCTTGCGCGAGCCCTGGACCGAGACGGCCTTGAGCTTTTTGGAGCCCATCACGGCGCCCACCCCGGTGCGGCCGGCGATGCGCTCGTTGCTCACGATGCCCGCGTAGAGGACGCGGTTCTCGCCAGCCGGCCCGATCACCGCGTGGTACTGCTTGCGGCTCAGCAGCTTCTGCGTCTCGTAGGTGCCCTTCCCCCAGAGATCCGCCGCATCGTGAAAGCGGATGGCATCGTGGTCGCCATCCACCTCGATGCGCACCGGGCGCTCCGAACGACCGCGGACCGTGAGCACGTCGATGCCGGCCTTCTTGAGGCCCAAGGCGAAGGAGCCGCCGCAGGTGGCGTTGCCGATGCCGCCGGTGAGCGGGCTCTTCGTCACCACGGCGAAGCGATTCGACTGGGGCGCCACCGAGCCGTTGAGCGGTCCCGTCGCGAAGATCAGCGGGTTCTCGGGTCCCAGCGGGTCGATCCCCGCCTCGGTGGTGTCGTAGAGGAGCCGGGTCCCGTAGCCCTTCCCGCCGATGTAGAGGCGGGCCGTCTCCTCGTCGAGCGGCGCGAAGGAGAAGCTGCGCCTGGTAAGATCGATCTCGAGAACCCGTCCGGCGTAGCCCTTGATCATGGCCGCCCTCCCCGTTCCACCCAGGGTGACGGAAGCAGGCAACCCGGTGCAACCGCGCCCCGCCCGGGCTCCGGGAGCGGCGCTCCCGGGGCAGAAGGCAACACTCCAGGTGGAGCGACCGGGCAGGATGCCTCAGGACTGAGGTGTGGCCCTGAGGTCCCGGTCCCTGGCCCGCCGCCGCACGTGCCCGAACGGGAACGCGTTTCGCACTCCGCGTCAGCTTCGCGGCAGGAGTGGCACGACCCTTGCGGAATCGCGGGCCTCCACCCCTACAGCAGGAGCCCGCTAATGGTCCAGTACCACCCTTTTGCGGACGACGTCCTCGACGACCCGAAGCCTTTCTACAAGCAGCTCCGCGACGAGGCCCCCGCCTTCTACATCGAGGAGTTCGACTGCTGGTTCCTCTCGCGCTTCGAGGACATCTGGGATCAGACCGGCGACACCGCGGCGTACTCCGCCGTGCGGAAGGGAACCACGCCCGCCCACCTGCTGACCGGCCAGCTCCCGGTCTTTCCCAGCGTCAACATGATGGACCCGCCCGAGCACGTGCGGAACCGCGCGCTGATCAGCGGAGCCTTCAAGCCGCGGCGGGTCGCCGCGCTGGCACCTCTGGTGCAGGACATCGTGAAGCGCCGCATCGACGCCATCGCCGGCAAGGGCGAGTGCGACCTGGTGCACGACTACATCGCGAAGATCTCCATGGAGGCCTCGTGCTCCCTGCTCGGTCTCCCGGTGGAGGACGGCGACTTCCTGAACAGCCTGGTGAACCGTTTCTTCGACCGCGAGCGCGGCGCCCGGGGCATGACCGAGAACGGCCTGGCCGCCGCCCAGGAGCTCAACACCTACCTGGAGGAGATCCTCACGGATCGGCGCAAGAACCCGGTCGAGGGCGACGTCCTGATGAACGCCTACCTGGGCGCGGAGTTCGACGGCAAGCCCCTGCCCCTCGACAACATCGCCTCGCAGATGGCGACCCTCGTGATCGGCAGCACCGACAGCTTCCCGAAGATCTTCGCCTCGGGCCTGCTCGAGCTGCACCACAACCGGAAGGAGCGCCAGCGCCTGATCGACGACCCCGCACGGGTGCCCGACGCCTTCCAGGAGGCGCTGCGTTACGGCATGCCCACCCAGATGCTGGGCCGCACGCTCAACCGCGACATCGAAATCCACGGCGAGACCATGAGAGAGGGCCAGTCGGTGATGTTCCTCTTCGTCTCGGCGAATCGGGACGAGCGGGAGTTTCCCGACCCCGACATCTTCGACATCGAGCGTCGCCCGAAGCGCATCCTCACGTTCGGCCACGGCAACCACTCCTGCCTGGGCACCCACATCGCGGCACTCGAGGGGACGACCGCGCTCCAGGCCGTGCTCGAGCGCATTCCGGACTACAGCATCGACGAGGACCAGATCGAGACGCTGCGCTCGGAGTTCGTGGCGGGCATCACCTCGCTGCCGGCCCGCTACACCCCGAGTTGAGGGCCGCGTCGCTCCGACAGCCGGAGCCGCCCGTCATGGACGACTCCACCCACCTGCTGGAATGCCTGGAGCGTCTTTCCGGAATCGAGCAGGCACTCCAGGAGTGCTTCTACGCGCTTTTCTTCGAGCGACACCCGGAGGTTCGGAAGCTGTTCGGCGAGCACGGGGTCTCCGAGCGCGAGGAAATGATCCGCGAGACGCTCGCCTCGGTATTGGCCCACGTGGAGGACGCGCCGTGGCTCGACGCCA
>PVMS01158282.1_pt1 | contig 10872 bp, 8 predicted proteins | sample 1853461 | NCBI WGS metagenome assembly PVMS01 (sample SAMN08582032, study PRJNA380276) | Marine sediment metagenome, whole genome shotgun sequencing project. | isolation source: ocean sediment barecode stripped | collected 2017
CAAGAATCTCTTGTGATGTATGACGATAATGCAATGATTACAGGGAGTATAACCAAAAAAGAAAGTTCGACCTATAGAAACAATTCCTTCGATATGACCTACTGGTCCTCCCCTATTTCAAATGGCAATATAGCAAATGTATTTACCGGCGTTTCCTCAAATAGAATATATTACTATGATCAGTCACAATCTTCTGCCTCTGATGCAACCGATCCGACTTTTTGGAATACATGGATACCTGCGTCTGGTACTATGTCAGCCGGTAAAGGCTATGCTGCTGAAGGTGTTGCTGGAACTATTGGTATTCACGATATATCCTACACCGGTACTCCGAACAATGGAATCATAAATACAAATGTATTTGAGTGGCCTGATAATGACGACAATAATGATTTTAATCTCCTTGGAAATCCTTATCCATCAGCAATTGATATTGAACTTTTTTTTGATGCGAATATAGCCATGATCGATCCAACAATATATTTATGGACACATAATACACCTATTTCCAATGGCGATTCTGGAGATTTTTCTACTGACGACTATGCTACCTACAATTATACCGGAGGAACTAGCGCAGGAGGAGGTCCGGTACCTGATAAAAATATCGGTTCTAGTCAGGGATTTTTTATGAGAGCCATCAAATCGGGTACGGTGCAATTCAATAATACCATGAGAGTGGCCAATGCAAATGACCAATTTTTTAAAGTGGAAAATACTAAAGAAATTGTTATAAAACCAAATGAAAAAGACAGAATTTGGTTAAACTTAAAAACAGATAGAGGAGGGTTTAATCAATTGCTCATAGGGTTTTTAGCCAAGGCAACTGACTTAGTTGATATGGGTTATGATGCATTAAAATTTGAAGGTGGTAATGCGATAAGTTTTTATTCAACTATTGATAATCTGAAATATTCAATACAAGGATTGAGTAATTTCTCTATTGATAGAGAAATAAATTTAGGATTTGATACCAGCGTGGCTCCTCGTATTTTTTCAATTAGTATTGAGAATTTAGAGGGTGTTTTAAGAAACGGGGAAATATATCTCGTAGATAATTTATTGAATATTGTCCACGATCTAAAATCATCTAATTACCAATTTGAAGTCCCGGAAATTGGAAAATATCCCGATAGATTTACTTTGAAATTTACTAATAACATGACATTATCTACAGATCACATAGAGAATGTTATTGATGACGATCTAATAATTAGTAATTATACTGGTGCCTTAAAATTTAGCAGCAATAAAATAATAAGTTCAATTCATATTTATGATATTTTGGGCAGAAGTCTGATCGATGTGAAACCCGGTTCTAAATTATTTGAATTAAAAACTGCAAGTCTAAAACCCGGTACTATTTTATTAATAAAAGCAACCCTTGCTAATAGATCTGTAATTAATAAAAAAACCATTCTATACTAAGCGTTTGAAATACAAGTCAGGCCGAATCAATTACCTACAATTTTGCGCCGCAATCATAGCAATACTTAGCGTTGGCTGTATGTGTTTCTCTTGAACAATTTTTGCATTTACGTTCATTACTAAGTGGCGTTTGAATTGATTGTTTTGTCATTTCTGCGCTAATAATACCTGTAGGAATTGCAATTATACTGTAACCTAAAAGCATAACGATACTGGCAACAAATTGACCCCAGCCGGTATGAGGAGCAATATCGCCGTAACCAACGGTTGTGAGGGTAACAATTGCCCAATAAACGCCACGTGGAATACTAGTAAACTCGCCTAAATCACCTTCGATCAAATACATAATGGTTCCAAGTATGATACACAATACTATCAATGCAAACAAGAACACAAAAATCTTGAACCGGCTTGCTTTTAAAGCAGTTCCTAGTCTATTCGCTTCACCAACATATCTAACCAGCTTTAAAATTCTAAATACACGCATCAACCTCAATGCCCTTAAAGCAACTAAGGCGTGGGTGCCACCTAAAATTAAAGACAGGTACTTAGGAATGGTAGATAAAAGATCGATGATTCCAAAAAAACTGAAAATATATTTAGAGGGTTTTTTTGCAGTAATAACTCTCGCAATATATTCTAAAGTAAATAATATGGTAATTATCCATTCTGCAATATTAAAAAAAACATGGTATTTAGAATCCAGTGTTTTGACACTCTCCAACATCACAAGTACAATACTCGCAATAATTACCCATAATAAAACAATGTCAAATACTTTTCCTTTTTTGGTTTCAACGCTATAAATTATTACATACAACTGCTTTCGCCAATTCCGAACTTTGCTTTTCAATTGGTTTTAGATTTTTTATAAAGTTATTAAACTATTTTGAGTTTTAATAATTTGATTATATAATTCTTTCAAATACGGGTATTCTTGCGGAACATAACTTGTTTTATCAATTTTCAGTTTGTAAAAATAAATTGGTTTAAAATCTAATGAATTTTTCGATTTTATTTTTCTGAAGATAATTATTAATAATACTGTCCTGATTTTGAAGTTTTTTGGGAGCAGAAACAATTTTTTGCAATACTTCCAAATTATTTATTTGATAGCCCAAATCGGTATAACCATAGCCTTTGTATTGATTATTCTCAATAAGTATTACAGATTTTTCCGAAATATCTCTCCCTTTATCAATTAATACCATATTGGCATTACTATAATCTTTTGCTTCGAATCGATTTGGTTCTGGAGAATTGAATTTGGGTTTATGTACATAAATATCTTCGTGATATTTTATTTGTGTAATAAGTTCACTTCCTGTCAAATCAAACGTAACAGATCTCACTTCTTTAAGCATTGCTCTGGCTCTAATGGATGCCTTAAGAAAAATATCGTTTATTTTTTTTTGAATATTACTCCCTTTTCCGATATAGATAATATCACCGTTATACTTATGAAAATAAAATACACCTGTATCCAGAGGTATACCATCTAACATATCTAGAAACTTTTTTGATAGATCTCTGTGATTTCCTCTTTTTATCGAATGCTTAACAATTTGTTTGTCTTTATCTTTAAGAAGCAATAACTGCAGCAATTTTAATGTAGCGATGGCGTCGCCGGTAGCTCTGTGCCTATCGCTTACCGGTATACCAAGTTTACGACATAGCTTTCCCAAACTATAAGATTCCAAATCCGGAATTAATTGTTTGCTTAATTCAATAGTGCAGAGAGTTGGAACGTCAAAATCATAACCTAAGCTTCTAAACTCTGTTTTTAAAATTCTATAATCAAAACTCGTGTTATGTGCAACCAAAACACAATCTCTTGTAATTTCAACTATCCTTTTGGCAATTTCATGAAATTTTGGAGCATTCTGAAGCATTTTATTATTGATCCCTGTAAGGTTAACAACAAAAGGTTGAATTTCCTTCTCTGGATTCACCAAACTAATGAACGTATCAACAACATTTTCTCCATCAAATTTATAGATGGCTATTTCTGTAATTCCCTCCTCGTTATATCTACCTCCAGTAGTTTCTATATCAATAATTGTGTACAAAAATGTAATGTTAATTTGCTAATGAATTATGTTTAATTTTAATCTTACTCTTTTATTTTTTTCTCGTCAACAACAATTCTGTTTTCTCGATTTGCTATTTCCCAAACGGTATAGAAAATAAATTTGGTCCTTTTGGCTAGCAGGTCAAAGTCAATTTTATCAGGAGTATCTGATGCTTTATGATAATCTTTATGTGCCCCATTAAAATAAAATATTATAGGTATATTATTTTTAGCAAAATTATAATGATCCGATCTTTCATAATATCTATTTGGTTCATTTTCATCATTATAAGTATAATCCAATTCTAACCCAAAGTACTTTTTATTAATAGTTTCCGATAACTTATGCAGCTCTTTACTCAATTTATCAGAACCAATCAAATAAATATAATCAGGGTTTTCACTATGTTTTTCATCAACACGACCTATCATATCTATATTCAAATTGACAACCGTTTCTTTAAGTGGGAAAACAGGGTGAGATGTATAATATTTTGATCCATACAACCCTTGTTCTTCTCCTGTCAGGTTTAAAAACAGAATAGACCTTTTTGGCCCATAACCCGATTTTTTGGCCTCTTGAAATGCCTGAGCAATTTCTAATACGGCTGAAGTACCAGATGCGTTATCATCAGCCCCGTAATAAATTAAATCACCTTTTTTACCCAAATGGTCATAATGTGCAGAAATCACAACAACCTCTTCCGGTAATTCTGAGCCTATAATTAAAGCCATAACATTTTCTGAAGAAGCATTTGATCTTCCATTAAAGAATTCCTTTGGTATTTCTTGCAAATAATTCTCATGTCCCTCCGGAGTAGAAAGCTCAATGTGTTCATAAAAATCAGCAATATAGGTTGCAGCTAATTTTTGTCCTTTTTCGCCAGTTTTTCTCCCTTGTAACACATCTGAAGCTAAAATATACAACCTGGTTTCCAGATCAGATTTTATGATAGTTGCAGCATATTTATTCTTAACATCATCGTCATTTAATCTACTTTTTTTATTTGAGCCGCAAGAAACCAACAGGTAAGCTAACAATAAAAGTGCAAATCTAATCTTCATTTATTTAAGTTTAATTTAAAGCTAACAAAAGTACTTAATTATTTTATATATATCGTGCATTTCCAGCACCACTTGATTGAGTTTTCAGATAGAAGCTTTTCAATCAAAGAACAAAAATATTATCTAATAATGTTGTTTTACTCTTTAATAATAAGACTTATCTAAATGATTCTGGATAGTTAAATTATCTAATGGCAACCTCTATTAATTAACCAAAAACTGATTGGTTTCACTATCGAAGCGAACAACATTAGAATCAAATAATTCATTGATCCTATTATTTTCAATCAAAGATTTTGGGTCGCCATCTATTAGACCCTCTTTTGTCATTAACCACAGTTGATCTGCCAATTGTATCGCCAACTGAACTTCATGGGTCGAAATTATGATCGTTTTATTCAGATCATGTGCTAATTTTTGTAATAATTTAAAAGTTAATATCTTATTTTGAATATCGAGGTGTGCCGTTGGCTCGTCTAAAATAATTATAGGTGTGTTTTGGGCTAAAGCTCTACAAATCATTACCCTTTGCAATTGACCATCACTTAGTTCATCGCACCTGGCGTTAGTGATTTTTTTTAGATCTGTTTTTTCTATGGCGATTTTAATCTCTCTGCGATCTTCATTGGATAAGGTTCCCAGCCAGTTCGTATAAGGCTGTCTGCCAAGCGCTATAAGCTCGTATACCGTTAAATTTCCTGTCGGAATTTTCTCTGTCAAAACCAGACCGATTATTTTTGCTAGCTCAACAGAACTAAAACTTTCCAATTCACAATCGTTTAAAACAATTTGACCTGATATCTTAGATTGTACGCTCGCCACTGTCCTTAAAAGCGTTGATTTTCCAATGCCATTCTTTCCCAGAACACAAACTAGATTGCCACTCGTAATGGATGTATTAATATTATCAGCAATTACCGTTTTTTTCTTTTTTGTAGTATAACCGATACTCAGGTCTATTAATTCTAATATTTTAGACTGTTCTATCATCAACTAAATATTAATTTTCTTTTTTCTCAATAATAGCCAAATTACCACCGGTGCGCCAAAAATTGAAGTTATTGCATTTATAGGCAAGGTATATTCACTGTTTGGAAGTTGTGCTATTGTATCGCTTAATAGCATAATAATAGCTCCGAAAAAGGCCACAGCCGGTAATAATATCTTATGATCAGATGTATGGAATACCAATTTTGTAATATGCGGTGAAGCTAAGCCCACAAATGCAATTGGACCGGAAAATGCAGTAATAACACCCGTCAGCAGACTGGTTGCAACCAAAACAAGGGTTTTGGTTCTATTGAAGTTTGTTCCCAAACTTTTTGCATAATTCTCTCCCAGTAACAAGCTGTTCAACGGTTTTATTGATGGAACCACCATCATCAATCCAACGATATAAACAATAAAAAAAGTTATTATTTCATTCCATGATAAATTCCCCAAACTACCGAAACTCCAAAATAAATATTGCTGTAAATTCTCAGCACTGCTAAAGTATGCCAAAACACTAATAGTTGCAGCCGTAATACTTCCAAACATTAATCCGATAATCAAAATTGACATCGTGTTTTTTACTTTTCTAGACACCAACATTACCGCAAAAAGAACTAAGAAAGAGCCTGCACTGGCTGCCAGAGTCAGTAAAATATTGGATTGTGAATACATCAGGAAACTACCTCCGAGAATAGAGGAACCCAATATCAAAATGGCAACTCCCAAACTTGCGCCTGAGCTAATCCCAAGGACATAGGGACCTGCAAGAGGGTTCCTGAATAAAGTTTGCATCAACAAACCGCCTATTGCCAAACCAGATCCTACCATGACAGCCGTAATGGCTTTTGGTACGCGATAATTAATAATAATATACCTCCATGTATCTTGTTTAGTGGTATTGCCCAATAAACTGTTTAAAACATCCTCTAAAGGTATATCTACCGATCCAAGACTTACATTCACTATGATTGCCAAGACCAATGCAACAAAAAGAGCAAGAAAAGAATATTTATATGTTTTTGATTGTTCGATTATTTCTGGTATTGGGTATTAACTTAAATAATTCATAATAGATTTTAAATCTATATCTTTTTGTTCAGACAAAGGTCGCAAAGTTTTGGTGCAAAGAGATCGTTCTTAAAATTTAATTTTCAAATCTTGCATCTTCAAACTATATAATCTGAGTTCTACCTATGTTTTGCTCACAGCTTCAGATAATTACATTCGAGACGACCCAAATTTTCAATGGATTATCAGGATAATTCAAGGAAATTTATGCATACTTTTAGCAAACTTAAATTCTGCTTTATCATTCCACTCTCTCTAAAAAAAATGGAACATAATCCGGAAGAATTTCAGGATGCGTAATCTTTATCAAATCTTGTAGTATGATATGAGGTTGTACGGGTGCCAACTCAAAATACAAAACACCTCCATTAAGCCCTCTCTTTTTTGAAAAAGTATAAACTTTTCTATTTTTAAAAGGCTTAAATTCTTTGTAATGCGCATTTGCGTTTCCCAGGTCTTCTAATGACGTAAAATAGCCAGATCCAATCCAAAAATCGACATTTTTTGCCTTTTGAAATACCGATTCAAAACTTAAGACCAAACTCCCCTGTCCTTTGGTTTCACTCCATAAATAATTAGTATTTGCATCTTTCAGGAGTTGCGCCGTAAAGCTCTCACCAGCGGGCAAGTTCCACTTATCCTTGTATAACACACCTGTTAGAATAGTTGGTTTGTTTTTGGCTCGTTTCGCCTTGTTTTTTGCAATAATATATTTACTTTCAATAGCTTGAAAAATACTGTCCGCCTCCTTCTCCTTATCGAAGAGTGCACCAAAAAATTTAATCCATTCAGCTCTGCCCAGAGGACTTTCCTCCAACCACTCTCCATTAAAAATGACAGGAATTCCATTCTTTTCAATAATATCATACGTATTTGATGTATTTCCCATTGAAAATCCAATAACGGCATCAGGATGAAGACTTATTAATATTTCTGTGTTAAAATCATGTTCATTTCCTATTTCTTTAATCTTCCCCTGAGCAATAAGAAGTCTTGTTTTAGGAGAAGATATAAAATTTGTATTTGGAAATCCGATTAAACTATTTTCTTCATTTAATAATTCTAACATTGGAATGTGCGTAGTTGAAGTAGCCACAACTTCCCGCAGAGGAATCCGGATCGTTATAGCATCATCAAACTGACTGTCAGCATTGCTAATATGATCGACCAAAATAAATTCTTGATAATTCTTTGCTCCTGGAAATGGTGATTTAATTATAAGTTTTTTATACGTATCATATACTTGTATATCAAATCCTTTAGAGTATTTAATCAGACTATTGATTGGTTTCTTATTTGAAATGTGCAAACTGTCCTTTTTTGAATTAATGCATGAAATGAGCATTGCGAAAAGACCAAAGAACATCAACGATAATTTTACTATTTTCATAGAGTGAATGTTTAAAAACAGTTCTTGGAATTAGATTAAAAATATTTCGGCAAGTTTACGATATTTTAAAATCTTTTTAATGAAAAATTTTTTCATACATCCTTTTTAGATTAAATTTGTCAAAATTTTGGTCCCGCCTTAGCGGGATAAAAAAATGGGAATCTTGTTTAAATCAAGAGCTGTCTCCGCAACTGTAAGCTTAGTCATGCCAAACGCGTGATGCTTGTTGTAAAATTAGGTCACTGTCTGAATAAAAAGGACGGGAAGACATTCAACAAGAAGCAAGCCAGGAAACCTGCCAAAACATAACAAAAACAAGGTTTTCGGATGAAGAGCTGTTGTGATATGAGAACTCTTTTTTTATTTTTATTTTCTTTTTATTGTTTACTGACAAATGCTCAGAATGACAGTATTAACAAATTAGAAGAAATTTTATTAAAAGGTAATTTTTCATCAAAACTAAGTGAAGGCTATTTCATTGTTACAATTTCCGATTCTATTCTTAAATCAACCTATCAAAGTTTAGGCAGTCTGCTCCAAAATAATTCAAATTTATACTTTAAACAAAACGGGTACGGAATGGTTTCCTCTATTTCATTAAGAGGTACCGGAGCCGCACGAACCGGTGTTTATTGGAATGGAATCCCAATTAATTCGAGCTTGAACGGGCAAACGGATTTTAATACTCTTTTTGCAAATGGATTGACAATGTTGTCATTAGAAAAGGTGGCGGTAGTGTTTTATTGGGGAGTGGAGCAATAGGTGGAGCAATAAACCTAAGCGATCGAATCCTTTTCGATTCCGTCAAAAATGGAAATTTTTTGTTTGGATTTGGTAGTTACACCACACTAAATACACAGCTTACAGGCAAAATAAGTACTGATAATTTATATGCCAAGATTTCCGTAGGGATTTATGGGTCAAAAAATGACTAGCCCTATCTTGGAACGAAAATAAAGAATGAAAATGGCGAATTAAAAAATTACAATCTTAACGGTGTGTTCGCCTATAAACTAAATAAAAAAAATATTATAAATTTTTATACAAGCATTTTTGACAGTGATAGAAATACTTCCAGAACATTGACAGCACTTAGCAATGCGAAATTATTAGATTTTAACAGTCGGTTTTTGATAGATTGGAAATTTCACGGAAACAGATTTACTACCTCTCTTAAAGCGGCACATTTATATGAAAAGAATAAATATTTTATAAATAAGGATCAATCAGATTTTTCAGAAAGCTTGAGTAAGAAGTTCATTGGAAAGTATGATTTTACTTATTTTTTAAATAATGATATCTTCTTTAATGCAGGAGTTCAGTTGGATAAAACAAAAGGGGAAGGTTCAAATATATCAGAATCTATCCAAAACGATTTTAGTTCTTATTTGTTATTCCATCATGAACCAATCTCTTGGGTGAATTACAATCTTAGCATTAGAAAAGGTTTTTCTAATAACTATGAAATTCCTTTTATTTATGCCATTGATTTCAAGATTGATCTGCCGAAAAATCTTGTCCTAAAAGCCAACTATTCAACCAATTACCGTTTGCCAACAATAAATGATTTGTATTGGGAACCTGGAGGTAATCCCGATTTAAATCCCGAAACCAATAGCACCGCTGAATTGGGCTTGGCCTATATCATATCTGATTTTGAAATTAACATAACAACTTTTTTAATTAAAAGTAATAATTTGATTCAATGGCAGCCTATCAGCAATGATTTATGGCATCCTGTAAATATCCAAAATTCTAAAAATTATGGGGTTGAAATGTACGCTACCTTCCAAAAGAAATTTAGAGTACAACAAATTGATTTTAAAATTCAATATGATTATGTGCGTGCAATTGATGAATCGTTAAACAAACAGCTTATTTATGTACCTAACAACAAAGCCAATTTCATTTTTTACTATAAATATAAAAAATGGGGTTTTATTTATAATTTACAATTCACGGGTGAGGTATATACAACTACGTCGAATACACAGTCTTTAAATTCTTACACCTTATCTAATATCTCTGTAAACCGCAGTTTTTTTAAAAACAAATTGCAACTTGCCTTTAAGGTTAATAATTTATTTAATAAAAAATATCAATCGGTTGCTTACCGGCCGATGCCCAATAGAAACTTTACACTTAACATTAACCTTATAATCTAATCACATAATGAAAATTCTAAAACAATTAGCCTCTTTCTTCTTTGCACTTTTATTGTTTATTTCTTGTTCTAACGATAATGACCAAGATACCGATCCACCAATCACAGGGGTGTATTCGAATGGATATTTCGTTACCAATGAAGGTCCTTTTCAAAATGGTAGCGGAAGCATAACATTTGTCGGTTATGATGGGATAATAGAACAAAATGTTTATAAAAATGTTAATGATGAAGATCTTGGTAATATTGTTCAATCTATGGTTATGGCCGCCGATAGAGGATATATTGTCGTGAATAACTCTCACAAAATTATTGTAGTTGATCGCTATTCTATGTCCAAAATTACCACAATCGAAGGTGACAATATTTATAACCCTCGATATTTTGTTGTTTACAACACGACCGGCTATGTAAGTAACTGGGGAGACCCGACTGACCCGTCAGACGATTTTATTGCCATCATAGATCTGGTTACAAATGAGGTGATTAAAACTATTCCTGTTGGTGAAGGGCCGGAAAATATGGTTATTTCGAATGCTATATTGTACGTAAATCTAGAAGGAGGGTATAGTCAGAATAATAAAGTTGTCACCATTGATTTAAGCTCCAATGAAGCAAAAACAATAAAAACGGTTGGTGAAGTACCTAACTCCTCAAGTGTAGATATATCAGGAACGGTTTGGGTACTATGTG
>PVMS01001017.1_pt1 | contig 10870 bp, 9 predicted proteins | sample 1853461 | NCBI WGS metagenome assembly PVMS01 (sample SAMN08582032, study PRJNA380276) | Marine sediment metagenome, whole genome shotgun sequencing project. | isolation source: ocean sediment barecode stripped | collected 2017
CGTTCGTGCATCTTGCGCGCGAAAACGGTGTGGAAGGGGTGCACGTTGAGAATCGCCGCGACGTCCTTGCCGCCGTTGGTCAGCTCGAGAACCTCCGCCTCGACCGCACCGCTCAACGAATAGGAATCGAGAAAGACAAACCCACCGTTGGTTCGCCTGACCAATGAGGCTTGGGTACCGATGTCGACGACGCCGCCAATCTTGAACGACCCGCGAATGTTCCAGAAATCATCCGCGATGTGGACTGTGTGGGGGCGCATGAAATCTCGCTGACAGTCCCAGAGGCTTGAGCACCCAGCCCATGGCACCTGCGGGGGTACCACATCAGCCCGGCACGGAGAACCTCCGCTCGGGAGAACCGTGAGCGTCATCTATGGTAGAGGGTCGAATTCGAATGACACGCCCGCAGAGGCGATCCTATCCTGCGGGCATCCCATGTCCGATCTGAAGTACCGGGGCGTCGATATGTGCGCTCCCGAAACCCACGACGAGCCGTGGGAGATGTACGACTACCTGCGTGAGAATGATCCCATCTACTGGGATGAGCACAACGAGCTCTGGTACGCGTTCCGCTACGACGACATCGTCGATATCTCGAGGAACCCGTTGGATTTCTGCTCGACCGAAGGAAACCGACCGCACATCCCACCAGACCCTTCGATGCTCCACCAGGATGGCGCCCAGCATACGAAGCAGCGCGGTCTGGTGTCGAAGGGCTTTACGCCGCGAGCGATGCGCGAGAGCAAGGAGTACTGCGAGAGAATCGTCGCCGAGCTGATCGACGCCTTCGTCGACCGCGGCGAGGCGGACATCGTGGAGGAGTTTGCGGCCCTCCTGCCAGCGATGCTGATCGCGGACATGCTTGGCGTCCCGCGTGACAAGTGTTCGACCCTGCGGCGCTGGTTCGGGGTCATGGTTCCGGGTGGACAGGGGCCGCAGCATGTAACCGACGAGGTCAATGACGCCTTTGGCCAGTTTTGCGAGCACCACGAGGAGATGATGAGCGAGCGAGCGGACAACCCGGCAGACTCCGATCTCCTGCTCAAGTGGATGCACGCCGAGATCGACGGCGAGAAGCTCGATGAGGACCAACTGCTCTTCGAGCACGCGCTGCTCTTGGCGGGCGGCATCGAGACCACCCGAAACGCGATCGCGGGCGGCATGGAGATGCTGGCCAAGAATCCCGAACAGTGGACCTACCTGCGTGCCAACGTCGACGACGACGCCGTGATCGAAGCAGCGGTCGAGGAGATGGTCCGCTGGGTCAATCCGTTTGCCAACATGTTCCGGACCGCAACGAGAGACATCGAGATCCGCGGAAAGAAGATCGAAGAGGGGCAGATGATCGGCCTGATGTACCCCTCGGCAAACCGCGATCCTCGGGTCTTCGAGGATCCGTACCGATTCGACGTTCGCCGCGGCCCCCGCGACGAGAAGCACATCGCCTTCGGATTCGGCTCACATTTCTGCCTAGGAGCGAACCTCGCCCGGCTCGAGCTGCGCACCGCCCTCCGCGCGCTCCTTCGACGCTTCGAGACAGTCGCACTCAAGCCCGGGGGGCGGCACGAGTGGGCGAGCTCCTCGTTCACCCGAGGCCCGAAGCACATGGACCTCGTCTTCGGCTGACATGGCGAATTACGACTACATCGTCCTCGGCGCTGGCAGCGCAGGCTGCGTCGTTGCGGCACGCCTGTCGGAAGACCCGAACCGGCGTGTCCTCATTCTCGAGGCTGGCGGCTCGGATGACTCGGTTTTCTATCGGACACCTGGGATGCTCGGTCTGGTCTTCGAGATCCCGAAACTCAGGGCCAAGTCCGACTGGGGCTACAGAACCGTGCCGCAGCAGGGCCTCGGTGGGCGCGAGCTCCGCTACACCCGCGGCCGTATTCTCGGTGGGTGCAGCAGCATCAACGGGATGATGTACGTGCGGGGCCACCGCCAAAACTACGACGATTGGGGGAAGGCGAACCCGGGGTGGAGCTACGACGACGTGCTTCCCTACTTTCGCCGTTCCGAACGGCACGAAGATGGGAGCTCGGAGTTCCACGGAGGTGACGGGCCTCTCGACGTGACGCGGCAACGGGAGATCAGCCCCGTGTCCCACGCCTTCGTCGAGGCCGTGAGTCGCCGCTGCAACGTGCCTGTCCTCGACGACTTCAATGGCGCCGCGGACGAAGGGTCCGGTTACTATCACCAGACCGTCGTCCGGCGGAAGCGCGCGAGCACCTCAGTGGCCTTCCTCCGCCCTGCCCTCAACCGACCCAACCTCGACCTCATCACCCATGCATTCGTGAGCCAGATCCTCATCGAGCGCGGCCGCGCCGTGGGGGTCGAGTACCGCCGAAACGGGGAAACACACCGCGTCTATGCCGATGGCGAAGTGATTTGCAGCCTTGGCGCCATCGGCTCGCCCCAGGTGTTGATGCTCTCGGGTATCGGTCCGGCCGAGCACCTTCGCGCGAAGGGGATTCACGTCGTGCGGGATATGCCCGTCGGAGAAAACCTCCACGATCAGTTCTACGTCCCGATGCGCTTCCATGCGAAGGACGCGGGGCACCGCAGTCACGGACCCCACTTCGCGGCGGGGATGTTCCAGGAGTTCATCCTCCGCCGCGGCTGGATGGGCGAGACGTTCATCGACGCTGGCGCGTTTGTAAAGACGCGGCCAAACGAGCCGCTGCCGGACCTGCAATTCTTCGTGGCTCCTTGGGCGTACCCGGAACCGAACGACGACGTCCCGAAGGTCCGGCCAGACTCGACCCCGAGCTGCACCTTGTTGCCCACCCCCCTATATCCAAAGAGCCGAGGCACGGTGCGGCTCCGGTCCAACGACCCGGACGACAAGCCCCTCATCGACCCAGCCTACCTGACCGAACCCGAGGATCTCGGAACGATCCTCCGCGGCTACCGGCTCGCCCGCGAGATAGCGGCAACCGAACCCCTCGCCGGCCAGCTCCAAGGGGAGGTGGCCCCTGGCGCGGATCGAACGAGCGACGTCGAGCTCACCGCCGAGATCCGGCACCGCTGCCACACGGTCTACCACCCCGTCGGCACATGCCGAATGGCGCCGGGCGACGATGGAGTGGTGGACGAGCAGCTCCGCGTGAAGGGCATCGAGGGCCTGCGTGTCGCGGACGCGTCGATCATGCCGTCGATTATCGGCGGGAACACGAATGCTCCTTGCATCATGATCGGGGAGAAGTGCGCGGACATGGTTCGGGGCGACCGCGCGCAATCGGAGGTTTGAGCATGGGTCCACTCGACGGAGTTCGCATCGTTGAAATTGAAGGCATCGGTGCGTGTCCGTTCGCGGGCATGCTGCTCGCCGACCTCGGCGCGGACGTGATTCGTGTGGGCCGGCAGACGCCGAGCCATTTTCAACCGAGTCGCGATGTGATGAGTCGCGGAAAGCGGAGCATCGTGCTCGACCTGAAGAAGCCCGAAGACACGTCGGCCTTTCTCAAGATCATCAAGACCGCCGATGGCTTGATCGAAGGTTTTCGACCCGGCGTCATGGAGCGTCTCGGGATCGGCCCTGAGGTTTGCCTACAGGTGAACCCACGCCTGGTGTTTGGCCGCATGACCGGCTGGGGTCAGGAAGGGCCGTGGGCGGAACGCGCAGGACACGACATCAACTACATCTCGCTGGTAGGTGCGCTTCACGCCATGGGACGCAAGGGCGAGCGGCCCGCCATTCCTCTGAATCTGGTCGGTGATTTGGGAGGCGGCGGATTGCTACTGGCGTTTGGCGTCGTCAGCGCGCTCTTCGAAACCCAGAAGTCCGGCAAGGGACAGGTCGTCGACGCGGCAATGGTCGACGGTGTCGCCGCCCTCATGGCAAGTATCTACGACGCGATGCAGCTCGGGTATTGGTCCGACAAGCGCGGAGAGAATCTCGTTGATTCGGGCGTTGCGTTCTATGACGTCTACGAGACGAGCGACGGCAAGCACGTGTCCATCGGCTCGCTCGAGCCCCAGTTCTACAAGGAGCTTATCGAGAAACTCGGCATCGAAGACCGCGCGCCAGCCGTTGGCGAACACTTGAACCGCGACAACTGGGATGCGCTCCGCCCGACGCTCACAGAGGTGTTCCTTCAGAAGACGCGCGACGAATGGTGCGAAGTCTTCAACGGAAGCGACGCCTGCTTCACACCCGTGCTCGCCGCAGCCGAGGCGTTCAAGCACGAGCACCACCTCGCTCGACGCTCGTTCATCGATGTTGAAGGCGTCAAGCAAGCCGCCCCTGCGCCGCGCTTTTCGCGCACCAAGCCCGCGGACCCGAGAGCAGCCAGCGAGCGCGGCGCAGATACCGAGGAAATTCTACGGGAATGCGGCGTCAAGACTAGGCCCTGACTAGTTGCCGATCAATCGCTAGGATGAATCAGAGAGCTTTGGTGAATCCATGGCAATCGGGGGACTGATGAAGACCTGGGGACGTACGCGTAGGGCCGCGCATATTCTTTCGTTGGTTGCGACGACGGCTTGCAGCAGTGCGGGCGACGACGGCGGCTCGCGCGGCGGAGGCAGCAGCACGGGCGGGGAGCGCAACGCGACCTGCGAGGCCGGAGAGTCTGCCGGCGAGGTGCAAGAGCCGGTGTTCGTCGCCAACCTTCGCGGCCAAACGAGCTGGTACGCTTCACCGGTGGTTGCGGACCTCGATGGGGACGGCAGCAACGAGCTCATCGCTGCGTACTACTCGGTGTACGTATTCGACAGCGAGCTGCAACTGCTCGTCGATTCCAACGATGGCGATGGCGGACGCGTCTATGCACCGCATGTCGTCGTCGACCTCGAAGGGGACGGCTCAACGGAAATCGTCGTGGGTCGCGGGCACGAGGTAGTGGCCTACTCTTGGTCGGGCAACTCGTCCGCCCTCGATCGCCGATGGGTCGCCGACACGACCACTGCCGGTAATCAACCGGAGGTTCGAGGCCTGGCTGCAGCGGACCTCGATGGCGACGGGCTGATCGAAGTGGTGGCCACGACGACGCAGACCGCCAGCACAACGGACGGCGGTGCACAGGTGTTCGTGTTCGACGTCGATGGCCGCTCCTACCAACCGGCCGATGGCCATCAACCCGCGTGGCCGCGATACAACAACCGCTCGGGCGAAGGCAACGACGCAGACCGTAACCTTCAGGGGCACAGCGGATTCGGTTGTTATGGCCTCAACGTGGCGATTGGCGACATCGATGACGATCCCGAGCTGGAGATCATCGCGACGTATGACAACCATCACATCCAGGCCTTCAACCACGACGGCGTTGCGATCGACAGCGCTCCATGGTTCACGAACCGTTCCTCGGAGCTCGCCGGCCAGCGCCTGACGTGGGGACAGTTCATCCGGTGGGCGGACCCCCAAGTCGAAGCGGACCACTACCACGACCACACCGGAGAGTGGCCGCACCCGAGCTGGGCAGAGTGGTTGCAGTGGACCGCCTCCCCTCCGAACATCGTCGACCTCGACGGCGACGGCGACAACGAGGTGCTTGGCATTCCGAACGTGGAGATGCACGAGCCCTATGAAACTCAAGCGTACGCGTTGATGGTGCTCGAAGGAGCATACGGAGACGGCTCGCGATCCGCGATGCGTCTCCCCGGATGGGAGGAACTGCCGCGCGGCGAGCGCCCCATTCTGGTCGACGGATGGTACCCGCCGCGCGGCGTCCCCGCGGCTGCGACCGTGAATCTTCAAGGCGATGATCGTCCCGAGATCCTCGTGTCGCTCAACGACGGCTTCCTCTACGCATTCGACGCGGACGCCGAGGTCTTGTGGCGCTTCAACTACACGCACGGTCGCCCAGTCATGTACGCGTCGGAGCCGGTGGTTGCGGACCTCAACCAGGACGGATCGCCCGAGGTCCTCTTTGCCACCTATGGTGCACCCGACGTCACCGACTCGGGCTACCTCCTCGTGCTCGCCGCAGACGGAACCTTGTTGCACGACCTCGCGTTGCCGAACCCAGGCAGCAACGGCAATGGCAACGGAGCCCCCGCCGCGCCCACCGTGGGTGATCTCGATGGCGACGGCGAGCTCGAAATCTTCGTGCAGACCTTCGACCACGGCATGGACGTCTTCACCGTCCCCGGCTCAGGCGACGCCTGCCTGCCATGGTCAACCGCGCGTGGCGGTCCCCTCCGAATGGGGCAGCCGAATGGCCGGTGACTCGATAGCGCGCTAAGGAGACGAGCAGGAGCGGTCAATGTCCAGGCACTCAGATCCATTCTTTCAGGTCCCGCAGACGACCCACACCACGGCGCAGGGCCCGATCGATCTGCCCATCTTCTATTTCGATGTCAGCGTGCTGTTTGCGTTCTTCATCACGAGTCGTGATGCGGTGGAGGCGAAGCTGAGCGGGACGGGTTTGCGGCCCGCCCTGACGATCGGCAAGCGCGCGTTCGTGGGGATCGCGCACTATGAGTATAGGCAGACCGGCATAGGCCCCTACAACGAAGTCGGGATCGCGCTCCCGGTACTCCCCGAGGGTGCACCGACCCCGCGCAACCCAATGAAGGCGTTGTATGGTCCCGTCGATGAGCGGCATTTGGGCTTTTACGTCCTCGACCTGCCGGTGACGACGCCGCTGGCCAACGCCGGTGGACGTGAGGTCTGGGGCTATCCCAAGTTCGTCGCGCCCATTCCGTTTCGCCTCGACCAAAAGAGCTTCGAAGGTTCCGTGCTCGACCCGGATGGCGACGGAGATATCTTCACCCTGTCCGGCCGCCTCCTCCCGGCACTTCCCGCGCCTCCCATGAGCGTTGTGACCTACTCTCACAGTCAGGGAAACCTTCTTCGGGCCACGGTGAACGTCCGCGGTCGGACGAACCTACGCCCGGGCCGCGGCCTCCAACTTCGTGTGGGTGAGTCGACTCACCGCATGGCCCGCAACCTCCGCGACCTGGGCCTCGACGGGGCCCGTCCAGTGGTCGTGCAGGACACGCACCAGTTCCAGTCGCGATTGAATGCCGGAGTGCCCATCGGAAGCGTCGCCGAAGTGGGAGATGCGCAACTGGGCGAAGCGCGCATTCAGCTGTAGAAGGCGGTGAGGTGGAGGGGGTAGCGGAGAGCGGAGAGCGGACGCTTCGCGTTAGCAGCCGGCCTCGGCGAGAGCTTCCTCGGGCCGAAGCTCCGGCGGGAGCAACTCGCCGACCGCCGACTGGGCCCGTGCCAGGGCCTCGCGCGGACCGCCCCCCTTCTCCGCATCGATGGGCGGGCCGAACCGCAGCGCGCAACCGCCGGGCCGGACCCCGCGCTCGCCGACGCCTATGACTTTGGCGGTGCCGATCAGCGCCGCCGGCACGATGCGAGTTCCCGGAAGCTTGAAGTATCGATGCACCGCCGGCAGGAACGGCTGCATGCGTCCCGTTCGGGTGCGGGCGCCCTCGGGATAGATGAGGAGCACGTATCCGTTTTGCATGGCCGCATGGGACTGAGCAACGGCCTCGAGCGACTGTCGCGCCAGGTCGCGTCCGGGAAGCCGGGCGGTGTGGCCGAGGGTCACGCTTTGCGGAACGGGGATCGTGTTGAGCGAAGCGCTCACGAGGCGCCGGAACAGACCCTCGTAGACCTTCGGCCCGGCAGCAGAAACCAAGCGGTCGGCCAGCCTGTCGGGCGCGTGGGCGTACAGGATGGTGTCGATCGCGCTGGAGTCGATGTAGGACGCGTGGTTGCAGACGACGGCAGTGGGTCCCGCGGCCGCAGCCGCCGACAGGTGCTCAACACCCTCTAGCGTGGAACCGGCGAGCACGTGGCCGCTCCAAATGCGCACGGCCTGCCGCAGGAGCGGATGGCCCGTGTACAGGCGTCGCTCCACACCCACGCCTCCTACCGCGTCGCGGACCAATGCAACGTCCGAATCGCTCCAGGAGGCGACCAACTCGGCCAACTCCGCGGAGATCACCGCCTGCAGCGAAGCGTCCTTCACAGGCTCCGCCACAAACGCAGGGACACGTTCGCGCAGCGCTTCAGGACTCAGTTGGAGGAAGGCGTCGGCGTCCATTGGGGCGCACTGTAGGCATCGCGGGTTGCGTGTCCAGCGGGCCGCGTGCTCGCGCTCGTGCGACCACTCTGTGGCCCCCGAATGGCTCCGCCAGATCAGGTCCCACAGAAAGTTTGTCGAACGATCTGATCAGTCCGCGGAGGCGCGGCATAGCGTTCCTGCGACGGCTGGTCGTCGTAGGGCGACGCGAGCACCTCGATCAGCTGCTCGAACGGTTCGAGATCACCGTCTTCAACCGCCGCCTTGATGACCTCTTCGACGCAATGATTGCGCGCAATGAAGGCCGGACTGACTGACCTCATCTCCCTTCGACACTCCGCGGAGGATCGCCCTTCGCTGGCGAGGCGATGTCGCCAACGCACGGCCCATTCATCGAAGGCTGCAGGGTCTTCAAAGAGGCCGCTCACCGGCTCATTCGTTTGTGAGCTTTGATCTAGCACCTCCGCTAGTTGGCGGAAGGTAAGCGTGAAGTCTGCCCCGTTCTCCGCCATCCGTGTCAACAGATCCTCAGCGAGTGCGACATCACCTTCCCGAGCTTCCGTGAGCCCGAGCTTTCGTCGCAAGCCGGCTCGATAGAAATGCTCGAACCGACTTGGAAACGTTTGGATCACCTCGGTGGCCATAGCGACGGCGACATCTAGATCGTCAGCGATCAGCGGCAAGAGAGCATTCGCCAGCCCCCCGAGGTTCCAGTGCGCGATCGACGGCTGATTACCGTACGCATATCGACCCCTGTAATCGATGGAGCTGTAGACCGTATCGGGATGATAGCTGTCCATGAACGCGCAGGGGCCATAGTCGATGGTCTCCCCAGCGATCGATGTGTTGTCCGTGTTCATGACGCCGTGAATGAACCCGACCCACTGCCACCGGGCGACCAACTCGGCCTGCCGCTCGATCACGGCACCGAGCATGGCGAGCATTGGGTTGTCTGCCTCGGACGCAGCTGGGTAGTGGCGTGCGATGACATGATTCGCCAGCACGCGAATCCCATCCTCGTCCTGCCGGCCAGCGAAGAACTGGAAAGTCCCTACTCTGATGTGACTCTGCGCCACTCGGGTCAGGACAGCTCCCGGCAGATGTGTCTCGCGCACGATCCGCTCGCCCGTCGTCACAGCGGCCAGCGCACGAGTGGTGGGAATCCCCAAGGCCGCCATCGCTTCGCTGACGATGTACTCGCGCAACACCGGACCCAGTCCGGCACGCCCATCTCCGTTGCGAGAAAACGGTGTGGGACCCGCACCCTTGAGCTGCACATCACGACGTACGCCATCTCGATCGATCAACTCCCCAAGAAGAATCGCCCGACCATCGCCCAGCTGGGGCACCCAGTTCCCAAACTGAAATCCCGCATACGCCGCGGCCAGCGGCTCGGCGCCTTCCGGCACCCGATTCCCGGCGAGGACCTCGACGCCCTCAGGCGCAATCAACCGCTCGGGGTCGAGCCCAAGGTGAAGAGCGAGGCTCTCATTCAGCCGGATCAGCCCCGGCCCGGACACCGGGGTTGGCAGCTGACGCGCGAAGAAACGCTCGGGCAGCCGAGCGTAGCTATTGTCGAACAGAAACAATGAGTCGTGGGTCATGGAATTCTGCATGAGATGCGGTTCGGACTGTGCGAACTCCACTATGTGGACAGTGGAGCGATTCGTAACCTCGGCCTGCCCAATCCGTAGCAGATACCATGAACGTCGAGGTCAAGCGCGTGTACGAACCTGTCGCGCGCGACGATGGTCTCCGCGTTCTCGTCGACCGCTTGTGGCCGCGCGGCCTCTCGAAGCAGTCCGCAAGAATCGACGTGTGGGCGAAGGACCTAGCCCCATCGACTGAGCTTCGTCACTGGTTCCACAGCGACGCGGGCACATGGAACGAATTCAAGAAGCGCTATCAACGGGAGCTGCGCAGCCGCGAAGACGTGGCGCTCGACCTACGCGAAAGGATCCGCTCGGGCAAAGCAACCTTCCTCTACGCCACGAAGGCCGACAAGCACAATCACGCGCAGATACTCAAGGCCCACCTCGAAACGCTTTAGCTTAGGCGGTGTTGTATCTTACGAAACGCAGCAAGCGTGGTCGGGATTGCGCTGTGGTTTCGTAGCAGGGGTCCGGAAGACGACAGGTCTCACGAACAGGTCGCGCGGCCTGTTGTTTCTGCCGTGTATTCGCCCTTCGCGGGTGTACATAGAGGCAATGACGACTCGCCACCCTCGCCTCTTGCATGACCTGCCCGCGTCGCTGGGCGCTGAGCAGGTCGACGAGCTCCTTCGAAGGCCAAACCTGAGGATCGAGCGAATCGTGTCGACCGGACAAGCGTGCGCGGAGACATTTTGGTACGACCAGGCCGAACACGAATGGGTGATCGTGCTCAGTGGTCGCGCCAAGCTCCGCTACGAGCACGAGGACGCGGTGGTCGAGCTCGGTCCGGGCGACGCCGCGTTCATTCCAGCACACACCAGGCACCAAGTGGCCTGGACGACGCCGGACGAGCCCACAGTGTGGCTGGCGCTCTTCTGGACCGAGCCGTGAGCCCCACTGTCGAATCTCGGGCCAAACGCGCTTTGCGTCGCGCGGAGATTTGAGTCAGCGGCCGATCAAGGCGGCTACGATCTCAAGCTCAACGCGGGGCTACGGCGCTGTCGAAAAGGGGAAGGCCATGCCGTAGGTGCCGTTGTCGTGCTGCCACCCGTCGCCCATGTGGGAATGGCCTCCCATCATGCCTCCGTGCTGACCCAGCATGTCTTCATCGACCCAATGGCCGCCCATGTCGAAGCCGTGTTGGTCGAAATCCATGTGGTGACCATCCACATCGGTGATTCCGCCGCCAACATGCAGGGTGTGCTCGCTGTCGTGTTGCAGTGGGTCATGCGGCGTGAA
>PVMS01069930.1_pt1 | contig 10870 bp, 20 predicted proteins | sample 1853461 | NCBI WGS metagenome assembly PVMS01 (sample SAMN08582032, study PRJNA380276) | Marine sediment metagenome, whole genome shotgun sequencing project. | isolation source: ocean sediment barecode stripped | collected 2017
ATGCAATCTCAGAAAACTTTGGGTTCTCCAATGAACAAGTAGCAGTTATTCAAAAGACTGTCGCCAAAGGGACAACGGCAACTGAGTTGGCGTATTTTATAAACGTATGTAAAACGGTAGACCTAAACCCTTTCATTAAGGAGATATGGTGTTATAAGGACAACAAGGGAAACGTTTTAATTTTTGCAGGAAGGGATGGGTTTTTGGCAAAAGCACAAAGAAGTCCATTTTTTAACGGCATAAGATCAAGCGCGTTTTGTTCAGAAGATGAGTTTGAAATTGCTATTGCTAACAATAAAATAAAACACGTTTTTGGAAAAAAGAACAGAGGTGATATTATTGGGGCTTATTGTTTGGCTTTCAGAAAAGAAGGAGAACCAACAATTGAATATGTAGATTTTAAAACTTACAACAAAGGGTACAACGCTTGGAAATCACACCCAGCAGAAATGATAAAGAAGGTTGCAGAAACTCACGCACTTAAAAAAGGTTTTGGAATTTCTGGACTACAATCTGAATATGATTTTGATGTTAAGCGTAATGGAGTAGCTGTTCCAATTAATGCAGACACAACAGTTTATGATTTAACCACCTTAGAAGAGCTGTATGAATCAAAGTCAGAGCTTTTAACAGAGGATGATAAGTTAAACATTGACAGAATTATTCAAACAGAGGAAGAGTCAAGCTACAAGAAAGCGATTGTTGAACTTAAAAAATTGTAAGATGAGCAGAGTAGCAACTTTTAGCAGTAGTAGTAATCATAATTTAGTTGGTTTAGGTTCTAGGAAAATGACCGACAAAGAAAAAAATGAATGGTTAAAAAATAATCCCAAATCAAAAAAGAAAAACATTAATCACATCGACACTCCAGATAGTAAGTTTTATACTTATGTTGGAGAGAAGGTGATGGAGAAACAATTGGGGAGGTCTTTAACTTCTGAAAATTCAGCACGTCCAACAGCATGGGGAACACTTGTTGAAGAACACGCTTTTAGTAAGATGGGGTTAGAGTATAGCCTTGTTTCAAAGGAGCGTTTTTACAAAGGAGATTATTGGAGCGGAATGCCTGACTTACTAACTGATGAAATAGTTGGTGATATTAAATGCCCTTGGACTTTGAAAGCGTTTTGTGAATTAGTTAATTCTATGAATAAAGGTTGGGAAGCGTTCAAAGAGGACCATCCTAAGTATTATTGGCAGCTTGTAAGTAATTCAATTCTTTGCAAGAGGGATAAAGCAATGATTGTTTGTTATGCCCCTTACAAGGAAGATTTGGAAGATATAAGACAATTGGCTGAGGACCACATGGGAGATCTAAATAATAGATTTTCATTTATTCAATGGGCAGAAGATGAAGAACTTCCTTACTTGATTGAAGGGAACAAATACAACGACATAAATGTGATGGAGTTTGATATTCCACAAGAGGATAAAGACATTTTAACTGCAAGAGTTGAGATGGCAATTGTTGAATTAAAAAAACAAATATAATGTTCGGATGTACAAGTTGCACAACAAAGTATGATACAAGGGCTGGTAATTTTGATATTCAGCCCAATATGAAAAGCGGATTTAGTAATAAATGTAAAAGTTGTAGAATTAAATGGCACATAGATTATAGGTCAGCAATTCATTCTACAGACACAATTGATCATGTTGTAAAAGATGTTATTAAAATTAATTCTAAAACCATTTCAGATAAAGAAGCTGAAAAGCTAATGGATGTTGCTAATAATTTACAATCAAAATCTAAAATTGTTGAAGTTTTAACCTTGTCAGATATGAAAATATTTGTAAAACAAAAGAATTATGAACAAGGAATCAGGCAACTATAAGAAATAAAGTTTATATTTGTCAAAGTTATTTGTATCTCACACTAGAATAACTTCTTAAAAACATTTAAAGCCTTTTGGTGGATTCCTAGTGAGATGGGATGAAATTGAAAGGCTTTTTTATTATCTAATAATTATGAAAAACACTCAGTACATAAACATTCAAGGATGGATGATTAATGAACTAAAACTAAAAGGAAATGATTTATTAGTCTTTGCTATTATTTACGGATTTTCACAAGATGGAGAATCTAAATTTAATGGAAGTCTAACATATCTTAAAGAAGCAACTAATAGTTCAAGGGCAACAATGATGAGAACGTTGAAAACCCTAGAATCAAAGATGATGATTACCAAAGTAAATGTTGAAACTAAACACATGCAAACAAATACTTATACGGCTGAAACTGAACTGGTATCAAAACTGACAGAGGGAGGTATCAAAATGACACCACCTACTGGTATCAAAATGACACCCAATAATACTACTACTAATACAATAGAAGATAGAATGGCAAATTTCTCTTTAGAATTAAAACCATATCTAAGTAAATACGGTAAAGAAATGTTAAATCAATTCTACTCTTATTGGACTGAGCCTAGTAAAAATAAAAAGAAGTTGCGATTCGAGGGGGAGCGATATTTTGACATTTCAAGAAGGTTGGCAACTTGGTCCAGTAGAAACAACAAGGGAAATAATAATTCAGATTCTGGAACGGAGTTTGACCCAAATAACTACAAATCATAATGGGGGAATTTAAAAAGAAGAAAAGTATTTTATCTGAAGGTAAATTACCACCACAAGCAGTTGATTTAGAAGAGGCTGTTTTGGGAGCTTTGATATTAGAATCTCCATCACTTAGGATTGTTAGGAATATTCTACATACTAAAGTTTTTTATAAAGATTCACACCAAAAAATATATCAAGCAATTATTGATTTGGATATGGAATCAAGTCCGATTGATTCACTTACTATAGTTCAAAACCTAATGAAAAAAGGAGAACTTGAAATTGTTGGAGGTGCTTATTACATAACTCAATTAACAAATAGAATTGCATCAGCCACCAATATAGAACACCATGCTTACATTTTAGTCCAGAAATACACAAAGAGAGAACACATAAGATTGGGGAGTGAAATGGTTGAGCAAGGATTTGATGAGACTGTTGATCCTATGGAAACGAATCAGAGAGTCAGTATAATGTCAACGGAATTGTTAGCAAATACAAACACAACTCAGGACAAAACAAACTTAGAACTGATTAAAGAAGCAACTGCCAAAATAGAAGATGCAGCAAATCAAGAAGGGATTACTGGAAAGAAAACAGGGTTTGATGAATTAGATGAAATTACTTGTGGACTTCAGGATGGGGATTTAATAATTGTTGCAGCACGGCCCGGAATGGGTAAAACAGCTTTTTCATTATCTGCTGCCAAAAATATGGCAGTTCAATACAAAGAACCAGGAGCAGTATTCAGTTTAGAAATGACAGCTTTACAATTAACTAATCGTTTAATTTCAAATGAAACTGGAATACCACTAAAACAATTACAGACTGGAAAACTATCATCAAAAGAATGGGTCCACTATCATAAGGCTATTTCACCATTAATAAATGAAGATTTAACTATTGTTGACAGGATTAAGAATGTTCATAAGATAAGAGCTAAAGCATTGGAACTACATTCCAAAGGGAAGTTAAAATGGTTAGTTGTTGATTATTTACAAATTGCACAATATCCAGAGTTTAAGAAAAATAGAGAGAGAGAAGTTTCAGAAATGTCTGCAATGTTCAAAGACTTAGCACTTGATTTAGGCATTCCAATTATTCTTTTAAGCCAACTTAGTAGGGAAGTTGAGAAAAGGTCTACAAAACGTCCCCAGCTATCAGATTTAAGAGATTCAGGTAGTATTGAACAAGATGCAGATATAATAATGTTTTTATTAAGGCCATCATATTATAAAATGAGTGGAGCAGCAGACAATCAAGCTCTCGGAATAATAGCCAAAAATAGAAATGGAGAATTAAAAACAATAAATTTCAAATTCGATGGACCAACTGTATCTTATCAAAATTGGGAAAGCAAACCTTTTAGCCCAGTAGCAGATGAAGATGATGACACACCATTTTAAAATAAATTTAATAACAATATAAAAACAAAAAATTATGAAAGATAAAGTTTACATAAGTGGTCAAATAACAGGGATAGAGAAAGAGGCACCAAACTTGTTTGAAACAGGAGAAAAAGAAATGATTGAAAGAGGGTTTGAAGTAGTTAACCCAATGACGATTGAGCACAATCACGACTTAAGCTGGTTGAATTACATGAGGGTTGATATTAAGGCTTTAATGGATTGTGATGCAATTTACATGCTCAAAAACTGGAAGTATTCAAATGGTGCGAGAATTGAATGGAAACTTGCATTGGATTTAGGAATGAGAATAATTTACGAAAGATGAGATGTAAAAACCCAAATTGTAAAAAGAAGTTTGAAGCTAAAGTATTCTTGCAGAAGTATTGTATGGAGACAGATGAGTGTATAAGTCTGGAGTATGAATATAAAAGAAAAAAACAATGGGATGCTGAGAAGGATGCTATCAAGAAAAAGAATGGATGGGGAACAAAAAAGCCTCCTAAGTTAGTTTTTCAAGACGAAGTTAATAAGTTAGCCAGAATGATAGACAGTCATTTTAAGCTGTGTTGCATTAGTTGTGGGAATGTAAATAAGGTTAAGTATGATGGAGGGCATAGAATAGCTGTTGGAGCTTGTATTTCGATAAGGTATAATTTACACAACATAAGGAGGCAATGCAGTAAAAATTGCAATGTTTCATTATCTGGAAATCCAGATGGATATGATGAAGGTTTAATAAAGAGGCATGGATTGAAGTATAAAAATTATGTTAAGTATGAATTGAGGAAGGAGTTTGATTATGTGAATTTAGGAGGGATTGATTACCCTGAAAAAATAAAGTTTATAAGGAAGTTAATTAGAGACTTTGATACTTTCATATTGACTAATGACATTCAAGCAAGAATCATGTTCAATAACTTAATTGGGATATACAAAACGGACATTGGAGAGATTGATTTAATAGAAAATAAAGAAGATAATATTCAAAACAATTTATTTTAACTACATTTACAAATCTAAAGAGCAAATAATTAGACATAGAAAACAATCCGTTCTGGAATGTTAGTTGAGAAAGCTCATAAACAATTACATATTATGAAAAAGATTGACAACGAAATAGCAGTTAACAAAGTAAAAAGAAACAAGAAATCAGGAGGCTTAGAGCTTACGTTTATCGAACATATTGAAAACGATAATGGTACAGTTGAAAACAAAGATTGGACATTAAAATGTGAATCTTATCCTCATCCAGACTTAGTTACTGAATTACATGGTTTAAAGAAGTATTTAGCAACTTGTTTTGGAATGTTGGATGTTCGTTCTGTTATGACTGCGAAAGGTCTTCAGGCAGGAGCAAAAGCAGCATTTACAAAAGTGTCTCCACACTTAGAAAAGATGGTTCAAAATACTCTTTCTAAAATTGAGATAACTGGTTATGCTGTTTCTGGAAGCATTGATGGAGAGAAAGATAAAAGAGCTGTTATTATTACTGGAACATTCACACATCCAAATGGATCAGTTACTGCTTTAAATAGTCCTCTAATCAAGTTTAATCAAGATGAATTTAAGTTTGAAGGGGATGTAAAGGTTATTATTGACGATTTAGAAGATGAAGTTCAACAATACATTAATGGCGAAAAGTTATTACAACCTGAAATATTTACAGACACACCTTCTGACACTTTAGAACAGGAAGAGGAGAAATCATTAAAGGCAGTATAAAGTCTTTGCCGAATTACCCAAGTGGTCCAAGGGGTCTGATTGCAAACCAGATATTCGGTGGTTCGAATCCACCATTCGGCTCATAAATAATTAAAATGGAAAAAGAAAGAGGAATTATAATAACTTCACAAGAAAGTAATCATTCAACAGTAATGGTAGAAAAGATTGATACTACTCTATACAAAAAGAATGAAGAGGAAAAGAAAAGACTGAAAGCTTTAAAGAAAGCACATAAAGCTTCAACAACTTGAAAATATCATCTTTATTAATTGAAAAATTATGTACAATAGTGTTTTTGTTGTTGATCGTTGTAAAGAATATGCCACTTTTGGAATTTCCACCAGTGGTTTTTTTCATTCCATTAATAATTATTGGAGCAATAAGAGCCTTTTCAGTATTTTTAGTTTTAAGTATGGACTTATTAACATTTTTAAATGATAGAGTTAAGAAGATTCGCAGCAAAATTAAGGTGTGAGTTCGTTTGCTCCATGTTCTATTGGAGTAATTATGGATTTGTTAACTTTGGTAATATGAAAATTGATAAAGAAGCAAACATAACATTTAAGTAATGGGATATAAAAAACAACAACGCAGCATTGATAATGGAGAATACTCAAGATTGAGGAACCCAAAAACTGGAAAAGTTGAAGGGATTACAAAAGTTTCTTCTAATGTTGGAAGGAATGAAAAGTGTCCTTGTGGTTCAGAAAAGAAATTTAAGAGTTGCTGTTTACCCAATGGCGTGTTCTTCAGAAACAATACCAGAAAAACACAAGGTGTTAAATTAGCATCAATGAAAATAAATTTAAAAAGATTATTTACTAAAAGATAGTTATGGAAGCAAAAAAGAAAATTAGCAGAAAGAACAAGTTCAAGGGAAATCCAAGAAAGATTTCAAAAAAAGAGTTTAACCTTCTAAAGGATCATATTGAAGAACTTGGAGATTTAGCTGGAGTAGTTTACTGTCAAAACAATAAGGCATACGTTGGGGGAAATCAGCGTTCAGAAGTTTTCAACGGTTCTGAAATTGAAATAGTAAAGCAGTACGACACTCCAACAGAACATCATACAGTTGCACATGGTTTCATTAATTACAATGGTGAGCAGTATGCGTATAGAGAAGTTAATTACACAAAAGAACTGTTCGACAAGGCTTGTATTGTTGCCAATAGTGACGGAGGTTCATTTGATTGGGAAATATTAGAAAAGGAGTGGGATAGTGTTTCTCTTGGTGAATGGGGATTGGATATGCCAGGACTCGAAGCTAAAAAGGAAGATGTAGCAGAAGATGATGGATTCGAAATACCCAACGAGGATAAGGTAAAAACAAACATAAAACTTGGTGATGTTATCCAAATAGGTGATCATAAATTGATGTGTGGTTCATCTACAGAAAACAAAACATGGGCCAAGTTGATGGGTAAAGAGTTATGTGATTTGGTAATTACTGACCCTCCCTACAATGTGGCATACACTGGCAAAACAAAAGATGCCTTAACTATTGAGAATGATTCAATGGGTGATGGAGATTTTTACAAGTTCTTATTGGGCTTTTACACTTCATTAGGTGATTTCACAAAAGAAGGTGGCGGTTGGTATGTTTGGCATGCTGATTCTGAAGGAGCTAATTTTAGAAAGGCGATGGCTGATGCTGGTCTTTATGTTAAACAATGTTTGATTTGGGTAAAGAACTCGATGGTAATGGGAAGACAAGACTACCATTGGAAACACGAACCTTGTTTATACGGATGGAAGCCTGGAGCAGCACATAATTGGTACACAGACAGAAAGCAAACAACTGTATTAGAATTTGATAGGCCAAACAGGAACGCTGAACACCCTACAATGAAGCCTATCGAACTTATAGCTTATCAAGTAGGTAATAGTTCCAAAAAGGGAGATTTAGTTTGTGACGGGTTCTTAGGAAGTGGAACTACAATGGTTGCTTCTCATCAATTAGGACGTAAATGTTACGGAATGGAATTAGATCCAAAATATTGTCAAGTGATAGTTGATAGAATGATGCAGTTGGACGAAAGTCTAAAGGTTACAGTAAACGGTAAAAAATATAAGAATCCAAATAAATAATTATGATAAAAGTAGAATTATTCGATCCGAAAGGAAACAAACTTACTGAAGTAAACGTAAGGACAACAGAAGGTGTTAACGGAGTCCAATGGGGCGGTGTTATATTCTTCCTTCACAAGGAATCAAATCAATTTAGAGCTGCGAGTATCGTTCCAGCAATCATAGAAAAATCTAAGAAATAATGGATAACTATACAAACTACGGTTTAAGCTTCTTAATGGATTGTGATAAAAACTTCGAATATAATAAGAAGAACAAAAAAAAGGATTACAATAAAAAGAACCATGAAGAGTTAAAGGCTGCAATCTATTTACTAAAACAGCAGTTCATGGTTAACAAAATGTTTATAGATGTAGATTTAAAGCCAGGAGAACTAAAAAACATTGTTGAGAGTCAATACATCACAATGAAAGGAAAAACATGGTCAGTACCTCATCACGAAATAGTAACGCTTCAAATAAACAAAGGAAAGGGAAGGTTGACAATTACTGAAGTAGTATTTGCTGATGAAGAAAAGAAAACACTTAAAGCAGTTAAATAATAAGTTATGGCACGAGTAATAAAAATACAAGGAGATAATAGCATTGAAACCGATGAATCAATTGGAGATGTAAATGCTTTAATAAATAATGCAAGAAGTACGAATGGTTACTTTGATATTTCGGGAACATGGAACAGTGGACTAGGAGATGAATTTATTGGAACTATTAACGTAAACGTTAACACCGTGATAGTGTTTTACGATGAATAATAACGAACAAACAACGAAGAAATATGCCAAACCCAGAAAACTTAATAGGGAAAGGATTTAAAAATAATCCTCAGAACATAAACAAGAAAGGCAGACCAAAGAAATCCTTTGCAAGTATAAACCAGCAATTGAAATCAGAAGGCATAGAGCCTTTAAAGAAGTCTGACCTCATGGATGCCTATGCAACGATATTTAACACAACTGAGGCACGTTTAAAAGAAATTGCTGCAGATAAAGAAACTCCTTATGCTTTAAGAATTATAATTTTAGAGATGAATGATAAGAAGACTAGGGCCAGAGCAATGCAAGATTATAGGGATTATAGTTATGGTAGGGCAACCGAGAACATAGATCACACAACATTAGGTAAGGAGATAAATGTGATTAGTTTGGGTTCTGGAACAAAACCAGATGAATAATTGTCTCCACCGTGTGTAAGTATTAAATTTATTTTAAATAAATTGTACTATTATTAAATTGTTTTGTTATATTTGAACCATATTACTTTCCTAGCGGTTTAAAAGTAATTTAAGAAATTTGTCGAATAGACATTAATTAAGGGTTTTATCTTCTGCTAGGGATAAGGCCCTTTTTTTATTTAAACTAAAGAGATATGAAAATAACAACAAGATTAACGAGAAACTTTGTAGAAATAGAGGTTGATGAGACTGAAACAACTATACATGAAGGTTCGCAGAAAGAACTTAAAGACACTATTGAAAATTTGGTTGATGTTGCCATTGAACTTGCAACATACACAGACAAATCAATTATAGACTTTATTGATGAGCCTGGAGATCATTAACCAATTAAACAAATAGAATGGAAGAGATAGAAATAAAAAACGGTGACGTATTCGATATAGGTCAAACAGTAAATGGGATTTCAAAATTCTTAACTCTTAATGGGTGTTGGTATTATTATGAAGATACTATGAGTCGTGAATATGAATACAATCATAAGGATTTAACAGATTCGGTATTAAATAAAAGTGAACTAGAAGTCATAACTTTTTTAGGAAACATATTTACCCTACAGAAAGAAAACAAAGAGCTTAAAGAAGAGAATAAAAGACTAGAGGCTTTGCTTATTGTTGAATCTGCTAATAAAGAATATTATAGAAAACACTCTATAAAGCTTAAAGAAAAGGTAAAAGAGCTTGAGAACCCAAAGCCAATGATTTGCTTAGAATGCCAAGAAATAGAATGTGAATGTAAACCAATGAATTATTTTGATTAAACTAAATAAAACACAATGAAAGCACAAATAAAAAGAGAAGGAAGTATAAGGGAATTAGCTCATTTAACTGTACACATTAAAGATGTTAGATATAGGATTTCTGAAACTAACGAAGGTGAAATGGAAATATTAAAAATTGATATTGATGATGGTTTTTTAGAGGTTCGACCAAAAAGCTCAAATGTAATAACAATCAAATAACTAAATAAATAACACAATGAAACATTCACTAAATAAAACAACATGAGTTACGGAACAATTCTAAAAACTGACAAAGAAATAGAAGAAAGAAAGTCTGAAATAAAAAAAAGAGAGATGGAAAGAAAGTCTCCAGAAGAAACAAGAAAGGATTTAATGAAGACACTTAGAAAAAAGAACAGCATAATTTATAATATTATAGATTATATTTACAGCTTACCAATATCCAAACGAACGAAAAAGAAAGCCTCGACTCAATAGTTGGGGCTTTTTTATTACTTTAGTATTATTAAAATGACCAAATAACAAATAGATATGAAAAAGATATTATTAATATTAGCAATAGGATTAATAGGGTGTAGCCATCCTTCAGATAGTCCAGTTCCATTAACTGCAAAAGGAGGAACAACGAGTTCAACATCTTACACCTTTACAGGCAATTGGAATTGTGAGCATTGGGTAGTTGATGACATAACAGGGGCAACTCACAGAAGGGAAATGATATTCTCTGGAGAAACTTCATCAACTGTAGACATGAGTTTGAATGATTACTATGGAGTTGGTTTGTTCAATCAACTATTAACTTTGTCGCATTGTGATATTGATTCGAATTACTTCGACAATGCAACGAATCCTTTAGGAACAAAATACAAAGGAGTTATGACAACAGATTCAACTTTAATGGTCCATCAATATGAAGTTGGCCCTATGGGAATAGTTGACACCGTTCAATCTAAAGAGTTTTTAAAGCAATAAATTTACGTTACTTTTGAAATATGAAATTACTTCCCAAGCAAGAGAATGCAGTCTATTATTTAAAGGATAAAGAAACAACCGAGTTAATGTTTGGAGGAGGTGCTGGAGGAGCAAAGAGTTCATTGGGTTGTTTATGGCTGGTTGA